>Ga0207686_10000573_pt1 | contig 23256 bp, 20 predicted proteins | sample KBSM24metaG_FD_184396 | JGI IMG/M metagenome (GOLD analysis project Ga0207686, IMG submission 184396) | Miscanthus rhizosphere microbial communities from Kellogg Biological Station, Michigan, USA - KBS M2-4 metaG (SPAdes) (version 2) | ecosystem: Host-associated > Plants > Roots > Rhizosphere >...
TATCCTTTTCCCGGAAAAAAAATTGGGTATAGTTATACTGACCAACAGTGATAATGGTGAAAGTATTTTTAAAGAATTATTGGAGTTCGCGATCGGCGATACATATACTCCCTGGAAATGGCAACGGTATATTCCTTATGATCAGAAAAAAGATCATTGACATTACATAGTCGTTCCATTACTCAGGTTTTTACAAGGCTTTTCTTGAGTAATTCCGATAGCTATCGGGGCAGGGCAACAATTATTGATTTTTATTTATTGAACGACACAAAGAACTGGGTCTGCCCGCATTATTCTTTTGTTTTAAAATTTCTTTATGGCAAGGTCCCCTACGAACAGAAAATTGCCTTAGCACGAAACTACAATTTTGCCGAATCCACAAAATACATATCAACTTGCCCTTTGCTTTTAGCTTCAATTTTTCCTCTATGGGTGCAATTAAAAGTATCCTTTACCAAAGAATAAGTTTCTCCGGAAATATTTACTCTTCCCACTTCACTGTGTTGTTCCATTTGTGATGCAAGATTCACCGCATCGCCCCATATATCGTAAGCAAATTTCTTTGATCCAACTACACCTGCTACAAGTGGCCCTGTGTGAATTCCGATACGGATTTCAAAGACTGGTAAGTTTTGAATTTTATTACCTGCTCCAAATTCCTTGATATACTGTTGCATGTCTAATGCCGCTTTTACAGATTTGATAGCATTTTCGTTATCCGCTAATGGTAATCCGCTGGCACACATATATGCATCGCCGATGGTTTTTATTTTTTCCATTCCATATTTGGCAATAATATTATCAAACGCTCCAAAAACTTCATCAAGCTGCGTGACCAATTTTGCAGGAGTAAGTTTTTCTGCAATGGAAGTAAAGCCCTTGATGTCTGCAAATAAAACACTGACCTGCTCATGTTTCCTTGCATACGATTTTCCAAATTGTTTTAATTCCTCTGCAATTTCAGCAGGCAAAATATTCAACAACAAAGCATCGGATTGAATTTTTGCAGCTTCGATAATTTGTTTTTGTTTTTCAATTTCCTGTGTTCGTAAACGTACTTTTTCTTCCAATTGTTCATTGTATTCCTGCAATTCCTGGATCAGGTGTTTGTTATCACGTCGCAGCATTACAGTTTCAATTGCATTGTCGATAGTGATCTTTAATTCATCTTTATCCCATGGTTTTGTGATATACCGGTAAACTTTGCCTGTATTAATGGCCTCAATGATCGATTCCATATCACTAAAACCAGTGAGAATGATCTTGACATTGTCCTGTGCATCCGGTATGTGTTGCAAGAATTGCACGCCGGTCATATGTGGCATACGTTGATCAGTAACGATAACATGAATATCTGTTTTGGAAAGAATTTCTATACCTTCTTCCCCGCTCATTGCTGTATATATGTTATAATTTCTTCGTAAAGCAGCTCTGAAAGAATTCAGATTGTTTTCTTCATCATCAACATACAACACATTAAAAACATCTTTCAATACTTCCATAATTTAGTTTATTGTTTGTTGGGTGACAGGAATCCTGATAGAAAACTCAGTCCCTTCACCGGGTTTTGAAAACACTTCAATTTCGCCGTTATGTTTCTGAATAATTCCATAAGAGATCGATAGTCCTAGTCCTGTTCCTTTACCAACTTCCTTTGTTGTAAAAAAAGGATCAAATATTTTTTTTCTTACTTCGTCCGTCATACCAACTCCTGTATCACGAATCGAAATTTTAACGTTCTGCTGATCTTGCCAGGTTTTTATGAAAATTTTGCCTTCGGCAGGAATTGATTGGATGGCATTAGAAAGTATATTCATAAATACCTGGTTGATCTGACCGGGAAAACAATCTACTTCGGGAAGATCACTATAAGACTTTATAATTTCTATCCTGTTTTTAAACGAATTATGTAATAGAGTAAGCGTTGAATCAAGGCTGTCATTAATACTTGCTTTCTTGAAAACATTCCGATCCAACCTTGAAAAATTCTTTAGACCTTTTACAATTTCAGAAGTTCGTGTGGCACCATCTTCAATTCCCTTTAATAAATTGTTTATTTCTTTCTTTGTAAATTCTATATTTCCATCCTGCTTTACTTTCTCAATTTCGCTGAATTTATTCTCCAGGTTGTTTTTACGGATAATTTCATCATAGCTTTCAATAAATTTTATTAAATCAGCCATATCATCTTTTAAGGGTTGAATATTCGCGGTAACAAAATTGATTGGATTGTTTAATTCATGCGCAATTCCTGCTGTCAGCTGGCCAAGCGATGCCATTTTCTCTGCCTGTATCAACTGTTCCTGTGCGGCTTTCAAATCAGCAACTGTTTTATGTAGTTCCTCGTTTGTAGTAGCAAGGTTGATATTTGCTTTGTTTAGTTCTTCCCGGGCTTTCGCCAAGTCAGCTACCATTTTATTGAAAGCTCTTGCCAGGTCACCTATTTCATCTCCGGATTCATTTATTACTCTTTGTGTAAGATCTCCTTCACCAACTTTATCCGCAGCATTCCGCAATGCCACTACAGGTATTGAAATATTTCTCGATAACCAAAATCCGATTAGTATTCCAATAACAAAAACCACGCCGCTTACAATCAGTGATGTTGTCCTTATTTTCTTTTTCCCCATTTCAATATATTCAGTTGTAACAGCCAGCTCAATGGCACCATTCATCATATCCGATGCAAATTCAGATCGCTTTTTTATGATGGAGTTTTTTGAATGTGTATTGTGGCGATTAACTGTGTCTTCCGGGTATGTTTTTAAAAGGGAATCACTCACTTTAAAACTTTTGTGATCATTGTCCCAGGTTGTATCAGTGACCCAAAGATTTACAAACAATAACCTTTGGTCATCTTTTACAAAACTCATTGCAGTCTGTACGCCTTCAAAATTTTCATCCTTCAGCGCTATTTTTACTCCCAGTGAAATTGTATTCGTAAGGTTCTGTACTTCGTTGTTATAGTTGTCAAGTAAATATTTTTCCTGCTGTGAAGGAAAATAATAAAGTGAAAAGAATGAAAACATCAAAACAATCGTGAGAATTGTTAGCCAAATTTTTGTTTTTAATGTAATTCGCATGGATGTAAACCTGTTTTAATCTTACCGACACCGTGTCACAGATAATTTATTAATATTTGAAAAGAAGTAATGCTATTGAACAAAAAAGTAAATCAAAAAGAATTTTTTCCATCAACCAAAATTGTTTTAATACCGGTACCTGTAGAAACCCTGTCTAAGATACCGATAGCGCCGGGGGTTTGTGCAACAATTGATTCCAATTCAGCAAGGGAATTACAAAAAGTGGGGGCGTCCGCTTTGCCACTAAATGAAAGTCCAAGCCAAAATCGTTTCACTTTGTCCCCACTCATATTGTAAATTTTCTGGCATGTAATTTCTCCGGTCGCTGTATTTGTTTTCATTAAAACAATACTTACTTTGGTTCCGTCACTCCATCTTTGTTTTTCACCTTTCATTATCGATTTTAGTTCTGACATTTTCATTGTAGCCGGAGCACCTTTGGGGTTACTAATCGCAGTAAGTGCGGCATCCTGCGCATTTATGTTCAACCCCACAAACAATAGCAACAGATAGAAAGATATTTTCTATTTAACCGTATGCAGATTGTTTGAAAAGTCATTGTTTGTTTGTTTTATACTAAAACCCGATTGCTAATTGCATTGTTAACCTATCCGTATCACCTTCTTTTTCTCCGTGCTGATGCTGATACTCCAATTTCACTGCTGTTACGTAATTAAGATTGTATCGAATACCCGTAACTATTGAAGTCGTATTGTTCTTATTATAAAATATCTCACCTTGTCCGAAATGTAAATTGTCAAACCTCAAGTAGGGAACTATTTTTTCTTTGATCTTAAATCCTGCATAGATGTAAGCAGCCATAGTATGTTGTGACCCGGTAGTATCGGTCTTATTAGTCCCCGCCGTTGCTTCTGCTAATACCTCAAACTTATTTCCGAAATATGCAATGGAGCCAGTAAATAAGTTTTGATTTACGGTCCAATCAAGTATCATTCCATCGTGTGCGGTAGCACCTTTTGTAATAACATCATTATACCAGGAAAATCCGAACCGGAGACCTTCAACAGGTTTTATATGTACTGCGGCCGTTATCGATTTTCTCTTGTCATTATCCAGTACATCAGTCGAACCGATACCATTACCTACCATAAGATCATAACCGAATTTCATGTCGCCAAGATTATGCCCTTGCAAGCTGATCCCGGTTGTATGTAGTGGAATGATATTAGCGTCAAATAAAAGGGGACGAAATATAGTAGGAAAAAGCACACGGCCATGATGATAAGTATCGTTCCAGTAATTTATGGGGGTATGGTGTTTACCCAAAAGAATATTATGATTTCCCGCAACGTTATATTTGATAACAATGCGTTCAATACTTACCGAAAATTTTGTAGGTGTGGTATTTGTAAACCTAAAGACACTTTCTCCGAGAAATGAAAAACGATCGCTTAATTCAGAGGTAATGAATAGATCCTGTTCGCCAAGAGCAAATGACACTTTTTCTTTTTGCAAACTTGCCATCACATCAGCAAATCCTCTTATTTGTGTGGTCTGTGAATATAAACCTGAAGAACTACCTATTAATACCAATAGAATGCCGATAATCGATATTGATTTTAGTCTTGGCATGGATAGGTTTTAATTTGATACTTAAATATACTTATTATAAAATTAATTCAATTTTTTAATCTGGCTTTAACCTCATAAACTTAATTCGAAGTCTTTTCTACAAAGAATTAACTGACGATCTGTTTCCGAAATTAGTAAGTGAAAGGGCGAATACAAATGGTGATGATTGGAATTATAATAGTCTTGCGTAGAATAGTTTGTTTGTTGAGTATAAAATGGGATTAAATTATAAAATAAGCACGTTGTCTCCAGAAGGTGATGTTACGGTTGGTTGCAGAACATGACGGTGAAATGGGAACGAAAACTCAAGCAGGTGTTCTTTGTTGAATATTAATTTCTTCAGGTAAGCCCATTTTATGAATTTTGCAGTTAGTAAAACGTTGCCTGATGGTGTACGAATTAACCTATTGTTCGCTGGCCAAGCCCTCTATTAATGCTGATGAAATACTTGCCATATTAGAATCAGCCGGAAGGAATAATAGAAAAAATAAGATAACCGGGTGTCTATTATATTATAATCACGAGTTTCTGCAGATTTTAGAGGGAGAAGAAAAGACAGTGAAAGCAGTTCAAAAAAAAATAGCCAGGGATCCGAGACATTCGAATGTAAGAATACTGGCCGAGGGGAAAAAAGAGGAAAGAACATTTGATCACTGGACAATGGCCTTTAAAGAACTGAGTGCTGATGAAGTGAAAACTATAAGCGATCTAATTTTTGAAAATAATTTTCTCACTTTCTCTCAACTGGTCTCAAAACCTACGCATGCTATTCGTTCTTTCTGGAATAGAGCCCAGTATATGATAAATGTTAGTTGAATATCCTGTTTCAAACAACTGGTGAATAATGGGGCGGTTATTAATGGCAATAAGATCTTTTTCATAAAGAAAAATCTAGATGGTTAATTATTGTGGACACGGAGCAAGGCTGAGAGTCCGCGATAGGCGATACATATACTCCCTGGAAATGGCAACGATATTTTCCATATGATCAAAAAAAATGATCATTACATCTTATAATTACAGCTCCGCTATAAGCTTATCTACAATTGCATGGCTCATATCTGTTAGGTAAGTATTGTATCTGCCAAGGAATTCTGATGTGGCCCCTTTCCACGATTGGAAAAAACCCATTCCCTTGTTTTTTTGAAAAGTATTAATATTTATTTTACCCGTTTTCGTCTCGACCCCGTTTTGCAATGTTTTATATGAAACGACAATGTCTTTAAACTCGGGTTCTACATAGTATTTGTCCAGCCGAATGATCAATAATATAACATGGCCTTTATCAACAATAGCAAAGCTGCCGGGAACTTGTTCTATCGTTAGTTCAAGTTGTTGCCCGTTCAACTTTTGTTTCAGTTTACTGGCTTGCTGGTAAATACCTTTCCTTAAATAATTTACTCCAATTGCAGAGTTCAATGTACAGGTATGACGGTAATCATATTTCCAGTAAACCAGCAGGAATAAATTTTTACTTGATTTAACTGTATGTGATAACTCATTCGGATCGGAAGGGATAGATGATTTAACAAGAATGGTGGTGTCAGTTCTTTTATCTGGTTTCGGCACTTTATTATTGAATTGATCTCCAACATAAGCATCCATTTTTTGCGAAATGTGACAACTAGTTAGCGAGGATAATAAAATAAAAAGAGCAATAACAGTAAAGGCAATTTGTTTTGGCATGCGGTAGGTTTTGAAATCAACAAGATAATAATTTTGTCTAAAAATAAAAGAGGATGAAAAAATGATTGATCCTTGTCAAAATACCCTGCAGCTGCTGTCGGATCGACCGAAAATGAAAAAAAGATCAAATTAATAAAGACTATCTTCTCCTCATCTTTCACCTAAATCAAATATTATGATACGAAAATTTCAATCCGCAATTTTAATTGCTTGTTCAACTTTACTAATTGTTTCATGTTCCAATGAAAAAGGCGCAACAACTGTTGACATGGATGCTGTAAAAAAAGACATACAGGCCATGGAAGATGCTTATGCTACAGCTGAAAAAGCAAAAGATGCTGATAAAGTAGTTGCCTATTATAGCGACGATGCTGCCAGTTACAGCAGGAACAGGATGCCAGAGATCGGCAAAGCTGCAATTAAAGAAAGCCTTGCAAAACGCCTTGCTGCAGACACATCAGGCAATACTAATGTTTATAAAGTAGTAGATCTTTTTGGCGAGGGGAATATGCTCGTTGAAATAGGTTCATGGACCGAGATGAGTTCTGCAGGAGCAGAAGTCAATAAAGGCCATTACATGTCTTACTTTCAAAAACGTGATGGCAAATATGTTTGTGTAAGGGATATGAATGTTACTTCAAGCCCGGCTAAATAAAAATATTAGTAACAAATAAAGTTATCAGAATAGATCGGGCCAATGGGGTTTGCATTTCGCAAACTCCATTTTTTTTAATGTAAGAAAATAACAACTCAGGACAACAATTATTTGTAATTTTTTATTTGTATTCAAATTGAAGTATACAAAGAGTGTTTGCGAAGGTATGTCGCTGCTCAATTAATAAACCAACTGAATTGTATTTAAATTCATTTGAAAAATTACCCTTACCCGGGCAATCATAATCATCATCAGATGATGTAACATACTTTATTAGTCTTCCCAATGAGTCATACTTGAAAACTTTTTTATATGCTTGTTTATTCAGGAAATGATTAAATGACGAAATACTCAGAGGGGCACCCATGTCATCATAATTTGTAATTGTTGTTGTGAAAAGCTTTTTGCCGTCATAAGTTTTTGCGGTCTCGGTTTTCCCCTTATTTGTGTAGCTGTAATATGTTGTATTAAGATGGTCGGGAGGTGTCTCCCAATCCCAGTAATAATGCGTGGTCTCTTTTTTTTTCCATCCCTGTTCGTTGTATTCAGTTATTGTGTATTCGCTTTTTTCATCTGGTAAACTGGTTCCGTTAGAACCTCTTTTTTTTCTTTTCACAATGTCACCGTATTCGTCAAAATTGTAATCTGTTATATCTGGTTTCGGATCATTACTGAGTTTACCTGCGCTGTCAAAAAATTGAGAGACATATTGTACAATATTATTTTTTATGTCCCGGTTAAATGAATAATAATGGTTTTGTCTTTCCTGATAGTAAGTTCTGTTATGAACAGCATACCCATCCTTATTGAATGTAAATAATTCTTTAATATACTTTTGATTGGCAACCTTAACCGCTGTATCGCTTTTATTTTTATTATTTTTTTGACCCGAAGTGATGTAGATCCTTACTTCAGTAATTTTATTTGATCTGATCAATGTAGGATCAAAGAGAGATTCAAAATCAGCAGCTGCCAGGGGTGAAAAAAATGGAGCACATTCACAGATCCTGTCTTGTGCCATTGCTAAAAAACTACAAATAAAAAATAAGAAGACAAGTAAGCCATGTTTTCTCATTCTTCAAGATAATAAAAATGAAATACATTATGAAAAGAACCTGCAGCCTACCGAGTTACTGATGGGCAATGAGAATTAATAGTAATAACACGATTCATTGTTGAAAGCAAAAATAGATTTGACAGTTATTTAAATTCGGGTTAGCTTGACGACTTCTTAAAAGTAATATCTCTTCCACCGGTTTATTCCACATTGATTATTGCTTTACCATTATCCAGACTATAATTAATTCAATCAGATTTTTTAAAAAAGAGTCTGCAGGTAATCATTTTTTTTAAACCACCAAAAATAAAAGTTATGAGAAAGGTCCTTTATGCGTTTTTAATTTTCCAGGCATTATTTTTTTCTACTAATGCTTTTTCACAGGGAATGTTTTTAAAAGTTCAGCTTACAGGTTATGATTTCAATGGAGGGGTACTCCAGCAGGGGTATCTAAACCAGGTTGAAGTTGCCTCCTATTCAGATGGGATATCGGGATGTGCAGTTGTTGGTACTAAGGCCTGTGTGTCCGCGACAGCCGGGTTTAATTTTATGACACTTCTCAGCAACGCGACCATCGACTTTAAATCTGTTCAACTCCAAAATAAAATTATAACCTCAGCAGATTTGACTTTGCTTCATTCGAATACCAATGGAGTAGAGGTATTTTACAAAATCCATATGGAAGACGTGAGGGTCGTCTCAGTACTAGAGTCTGCGGGTGGAGAACGGCCGGCTGTATCGGTATCATTGCAACCTGCAAGAATTGCGTGGCAAGTAATTTCCCAAACTGCGACCGGACAGCCTGGTCCAGTTTCCAGTTATGGTTGGGATTTTAAAGCGAATGCAGCTTTCAGCTATACCTTTCCTCCATTAAAGTAAATTTTATTACTTACCAGGATTAATTTTTTTCTTATGAAAAAATATAAGTTTTTATGGACTGTTATCGCTATGCTTTCTGGCCTTATTGTAAATGGCCAGGTAAATAAAAGCATTAAAGCCGATCCGGTTGCTCAGCTAAAAAAGCTAATAGAAATACCAAAGATAGAAATGGTTTCAATTAAAATGGTTTCCATCCCTATACTGTCACCGGGATCACTTACCGTCGGATACGATATTAAACAGATCGTCGAAGAGGCTAAAATGAAGTGCCCATTGCTGCATTTTGAATCAACTCTTGAATTGAAGGGAGAAAGAAACAATGATGAAGAAGTTGGATTGGAATGGAAAACAACAAATGCATTCGGCGGCTTGTATTTTGATGTGGAAAGGTCATTTAAAGACACAGCGAATTTTGAAAAAGTAAATTTAGTATGGTCAAAGGATGGCACTAAGGAAAAATATCAATTGCCGGATGAGAACGATAATGAAGCGGTATCGTATTACCGGGTAAAGCTGCAATTGAATGACGGCATCTTTAAATACTCCAACACCATTGCGGTAAAAGGGTTTTCAAAGAATCTGTTTGCTATTTACCCGAACCCTGCTTCAGCAGATTTTTGGTTAAAGCTTTCTTCACAGAAAGCAGGCAATGCAAATTTTACTTTGTTCAATTCCAGGGGGGAAAAAGTATTTCAAAAATCAATAACGCTGTCAACGGGATTTAACCTGGAGCAAACAGGCATCGCCAATTTACCAGCCGGCATATACATGATCAAAGTTGTTTTGCCCGACAAACAAATACGGACAATAAGGATAACAAAGATCTGATCGAAAAATAAATAGATCTTACAGCCTTTGTTTCATCTTACTCACTCCGTTGTATAAGAGCATGCAACGGAGTTTTTATTTTATGCAAAATGAACTCAATTGATTTAATTCTTGTAATTTTTTATTAATGAACACTACGGAAAGCAGGGAGGATGAAAATCATTTGTGAATAAATTCAAGTTTGTGTTTACGAATGAAGTCCACTTGTAATTGCTGCAGATTTTCCGTCTTATAAAGATCGTAAAACTCATCATCAAACTTGTTAAGTGGATTATTGTCATACGATTTACTGAATCCTTCCACTGTTCCGTCCTGATGTTCAGTTATTTTTTTATTCTCGCTTTCGTAAGTTTTGTTTGCTCTTTCTGTCAAGTCTGCAAATTTCATAGCACCTACAAGTTTTAATGCGTCCGGTAAAAGTTTGTAAAATTGCCCGCTTGAGTTAGCATAGAATTGATTGTAGCCACCGTTATTGACTTCTGCTTCTAACCACCAAATTGTATAAATTGCTTGTTGCGATTTTGTCCAGGTCAAAACGGCCTGATATTCCTCATCGTAGTCTTTTGATAATTTTTCAGCCAAGTTGTCAAAAACAACTTGCAAAAGTTCATCATCAGAAGTTGTATCAATTATTTGTGCTGTTAATATTTTACCTTGATCGGATTTTGGTGAGCAGCCAACCAGATTGAGTAATGCAGCAAATATGGTTAATATTATTAGTGCTTGTAGCTGTCTCATATTTCTATGTAATCCTCTAATTTATACCATAAAATCTTATCTATAAATTTTAAATGCTTATCCTTAGTAATTCCGATAGCTATTGGTTCAGGATAGCGATTATTGATTTTTGTTTAATAATACTTTGTATAGTAAAAATAGAAAAGGCCAACAAAAAATTAATTACATTTAATGTTTTATGATTCTGCAGATATTCTCTAATCCAGATTGGATTTTTATAATAAATTTTGTGGGAATAAGTCTTGGCCTTATTTCTTTATATAAGTCATACAAATATCCTTTTGAAAAAATAGTTGATTTGATTAATAGCAAAAATTCTACACTTATTCCAGAAAGCGAAAACAATCTTCAGTCGAATTTCAAATCTCACAAAATCGAACTTCTATTCAAAAATCTTGGGTTGTCAACAACAATACTAAAGAAAGATTGGGCTCAAAAAATTACAATTGAATTTTTGAGTAAAGTGAAAACGCAACATGTTGAAACTTATACAAACGACAAACATAATCAAGTAAAAGTCAAAATGAAGGATTGTCAAATTATATTGGACTGTGACTTTATCGAACCTAAGAAATATCTTAAAGTAATAATTTATTATTCATCACTAGAAAGAGTCATTGTTAACGTATCGGGTAAGATTATTGGTGGAAACGAAATAAAAGTAAGAATAGATAGGGAAGAAGATAAATGGGCTAAATATTATTATGGGAAGAAAATTGCGGATGCGGATTTTTTTCATTTCCCTTTGATAACGGTTATGTTTTTCTTAGTATTTAGCTATTGTTTTTAGGTATATTTAATATTGAGTATAAAAATGTGATACCTCTCATCATTGCCTTCAATAAGGAGTCTTTTTTACTTTTATTCTTGTTTATTATTATTTCGACAATTTCTATTTTATCGGGATTGAAATTGAGGAAAGCTTTTATACCGATGTCTAAGTTGGCAGAAAAGGAAAGGACATGGTTTCGAAAAGTTTCAATATCAAATGAGATTGACTAAACTAACTTATTCTGTTGAATAAAATTCCCAAAAGTACAAAAGTGCGACGCAACAAAAGCTTAATAGTAGCAATGCAGCTTAGTACATAAATATCTTCTTCATTCTTCTTATTTCTTCAATTAATATCTTAGCAGCATGGATATGCAGCAAATCATAGAATGTGTTCCCAATTTCAGCGAGGGGCGGAACATGAATATCATTAAACAGATAACGGATGAGATAGAAGCAGTGGAAGGTGTGCGGCTGCTGAATGTGGATCCGGGCAAAGCTACTAACCGTACCGTGGTAACTTTTGTGGGCAGTCCGAAGCCAGTGGTGGAAGCGGCTTTCAAAGCTATTAAAAAAGCCGGCGAGTTGATCGATATGAGTCGTCATAAAGGCGAGCATCCACGTATGGGCGCCACCGATGTATGTCCTCTCATTCCTATTGCCAATATTACAATGGGAGAAACAGTGGAATGGGCACAACGATTAGCAGAAAGAGTAGGCAGGGAACTGTCGCTGCCTGTTTATTTATATGAAGAAGCACAAGCTGATAAAAGCCGCAGCAATCTTTCTGTGATCCGCGCCGGTGAGTATGAAGGATTTTTTAAAAAGATCACTGAATTAAAACCTGATTTTGGCCCGGCAGTGTTTGATGCTAAACGCGGCGCTACTGTTATTGGTGCAAGAGATTTTTTGGTGGCGTATAATGTGAACCTGAATACAACATCAGTGCGGCGTGCTAATGCAATTGCATTTGATGTGAGAGAAGCGGGGAGGAAGATACCGGATGCTAGTGGCCAGATGCTGGTGAAGCCTGGAAGTTTGAAGAATGTAAAAGCGATAGGTTGGTTCATTGAAGAGTATGGCATTGCACAGATAAGTATCAATCTTACCAATATAAATATTACGCCGGTGCATATTGCTTTTGATGAAGTGTGTAAGAAGGCAGATGCGAGAGGGATAAGAGTTACCGGATCAGAGTTAGTTGGGTTGATCCCTTTGAAGGCGATGCTGGATGCTGGTAAGTATTTTCTAAAAAAGCAAAAACGTTCTGTTGGTGTTTCTGAAAAAGAATTGATCCGTATTGCAGTATTATCAATGGGCCTTGATGAACTGGCTCCTTTTAAACCAGAAGAAAAAATTATTGAATATATGTTACAAGATAAAAATGACAGTCGCTTGGTGAGTATGCCACTAAATGATTTTGCTGATGAAACAGCAAGTGAAAGCCCTGCACCGGGTGGTGGTTCTATTGCTGCTTATATTGGTTCGCTGGGTGTATCACTTGCTACGATGGTTGCTAACTTATCAAGTCATAAAAAAGGTTGGGATGAACGATGGGAAGAGTTTAGCAACTGGGCAGAGAAGGGTCAGCAATTTAAAGATGAGTTGCTGCGCCTGGTTGATGCAGATACCAAAGCATTTAATGGTATCATGAATGCAATGAGCTTGCCAAAAGGAACGGATGAAGAGAAAGCTGCACGCAAGCAAGCAATGAATGAAGCAACAAAGGTTGCTATTGAAGTTCCTTTCCAGGTAATGAAACTTTCTTATGATAGTATGGAAGTAATAAAAGCAATGGCAGAGGTTGGTAATCCTAACAGTGTTTCGGATGCGGGTGTTGGTGCGCTGTGTGCACGCAGTGCCGTGATGGGTGCTTTTATGAATGTGCGGATAAATGCAAGTGGATATGATGATAAGAGTTTTGTTGAGGATGTGCTGAAGAAAGGGAAGGAGATAGAGAAGAAAGCAATTGTTTTAGAAGGGGAGATATTAAATATTGTGAACGGCAAGATTGGCGTTTAGATGATAACTGATAGATGATATTCGAAATTATTAATTATCATCTGTCAACTAAACAGTTAAAAAAATAATTTCTTAGTGAATCTTAATTGTCAATGTTTTTGAATTTTTAGGAGATGATATTGTCAGATAATAAATTCCTGCTTGCAGATTTGCTAAGTTGATTTGAGATTGAAGAACAGGAGTGCTTTTTTTACCTAAACTTTGTTGCACTACATTTCTACCTAATTGATCTCTTATTTTCAAACCAATGTCTCCATAAATTTTTCCCCTAATAGCAATGTTCAAAATACCATTTGTCGGATTAGGATATGCCACCACGTCCCAATCATCCGGGGGAACAGGATTGTTTAATCCAGTTACTACTATAGACGGGTTTTTTACAACAATATTTACAACGTTTGTTTTTACAGGAGGATTAAAATCGAAATAAATAGAGGCAGAATTTTTTATTGTATCACCCGGAATCAAATTGGTTTGAGGGTTGATCCTAAAATAAATATACCCATGACTTGCTGGTTCATTGTGTGCACTATCAACTAATTTGATATTATTGAAACGCCAGGAAAGATATTTACCATCAGTTAACTCCAGTGAACAAGGATGACTGGAATTGATCATCTGTAATTTTTCCCGTTGAAGTTTTATATCAAGTGTATCCCTGATAACTATATTATATGCAGTATCAGTTCCGGTATTTTGAAACCTGATCAAATATGAAAGCTGTTCGCCATTATTAATTTCAGCATTAGTAATAAATGCGCCATGCGATTCTGTTTTATCATTTGGATCAATTGATCCGACAGCAGTTTCTATAAGGGTATCATTATTATTTAATATAGTTTCATCACCCGTTTGCGGAAAAATCATTGCACTATATTTCAATGTATCATTGATATTAACAACAGGTGGGGCGGAAACACTAAGAACAATTTCAATAGATGAGGCATCAAGCGGATTAAGATTGCTGAAATTATAGGTAATTGTATCGGCAACAATGCTGTTTGGAGATGGAATTGAGGAAACGAAAGTTGTTCGGGTATCTTTTATGAATTTTACATTGCCAGTCAATGAAACATTTCCCACATTTTCATAAAAGACCTTATATCTTGCATTGAACCCTGGCCTACTTCGAAATTGGGAAATAATACCAATCATAAGGTCTTTTTTATTGGGAATAGGTGACAATGCAAATCCAAATGAATCAATAATAGAATAATTGGCAAACACGCTGTTTTTTTGAGATGGTAACACTGTGTAATATGGATAATCAAGTGAAAGAGTGGTTACATAACTACCGGTATCCACGTCGTTCAAAAATGCACCGTTCACTGGTCTCTGTATCCTTGAATACCCTGGTTTTACACTTTTAACAAGCACTTTAGAATAAAAAAGTTCTCCTACATCTTTTATACCATTGCTATTGCTATCAATAAAAACACTTCCCTTAATACTGTTAACATATCCAAGTTTAACTATCCATGAATCAAGACTGAAAGAATTTGACATTCTTGGGCCAGTCACATCACCATCACTGGAGTAGCTTGAAGATGTAATTAAAAATTCTGCATCAGAGATTCGTTGTGCCCAACCGACTCGTTCATTAAAACTACCACCAAGGCATCTTTGCCATTGGATCGCCCCATTTGCATCTGAAATTTTTAGCATCCATATGTCAGATGATGTATCGGTAGGGTAATTATTGGGTGGATGTTGTCCAATCACATCTCCATCAGCAGAATTTGTAACACCGATCAGGATATAGTTATCGTCCGGTTCTTTAAAAATTGAAGGCTTACCAAATGAAAAACTCTCATTTTGTGATCCACCATATGTTTTTTGCCACAGCAATACTCCGTTATTGCTTAATTTAACAACCCATAAGTCTTCCGTTAAAACAGTGCCCGAATGATATCCACTTACATCGCCATTATTTGATGAAGTACTGCCCAATACAATAATGGAGCCATTTGGGTTTTCAAAGAAACTAGTTGCGCCATCCGAGGAACTTCCTCCGAGATTTCTTTGCCAAATAATATTAGAATTTTCATCAAGTTTTATCATCCAAATATCCCTGTTGCCGTGATTTCCAATTACATCACCTCCATTGCCAAACGATTCACTCAGAACGATCAATGATCTATTGTCAGACTCAGACACTTTATAACCGATTTCATCATTAAATAAGGGTGAGCCCAAACATTTTTGCCATTCAATGGAAGTGATAGTATTTAATTTCAAAACCCACGTATCAGATCCATTATTTGTAGTATGATTACCCGAAACGTTACCATCATTCGATTGGGTATATCCGGATATCACGTATTTACCGTCCGATTGTTGAATGATTGATCGAGGTGCATCCAGGTAGCTACCGCCATAAGCCCTTTGAGAGACGAGGTTGCCGTTAGAATTATTAATTTCAAGAACCCATATATCATATGATATTCCAGAGTGAAAACCAGTAACATCACCGTCTGCGGATGAAGTAATTGCCGCAATTACAATATTACCCGAATTATTTTTGATGCAAGATCTAACCTCTTCGTTGCTCGAACCTCCATAACAATGCTGCCATAATATTATTCCGGCTTTGGATAGTTTAACCACCCAAACATCCTCCGCGGGGATTGTAGGCTGATGATTACCTGAAACGTCAAAATTATTTGAAGAAGTATAACCAACGACAGTATATGTGCTATCACTATTAACAAAAACTGCACTCGGAACTTCTGAGCTGCTGCCGCCAAGTGCCTTCTGCCATTCTACCTCCCCTATGGAATTTAATTTTACAACCCAAAGATCAGTTGATCCGTGACTGCCGGTTTGAGCGACACTATTGGTATCTGTAAAGGAGAGCAGTATATACCCACTATCATTTGTCATTGAAGTCATTATTGGAGTTTCCGAACCTTGTCCTCCTAGAACTCTTTGCCACAGAATGCCCTTACTAGTTTGAGAAAATAAACTGAAGTGAAGGATCAAAAAAATAAATATAGCGAGTACATTTTTGATATTCATACAGGTTTCATAAAAATAAACTTTTTTGAATAAGTTGAATAAAATGATAAAATATTTTGTTTGTGGATGAAGTGCTAGAGAAGAACTTTGAGTTGGCGTTCAGATGGTAACTGAAAACTGATAGATGATAGCTCTTAATGACCAGTTATCATCTGTTAACTATCGGTTATTGGGCACCTGTTTCAGTGGTTCAAAAAATAATTGCTTACCTTAACAACTCATTTAAACCAAAATCATTTTTATGAAAAAATTATTTTTCATTCTTGCGGTTGTTATTTTGAACAGCCTTGTTGCATGTAATTCCGGCATGTCTTCCACAGCAAAAAAGAACAAAGAAGTGAATGATGCTATTATGAAGGCTTTTGAAGCAGGCGATTTTAGCAAAATGGGCGATTATATCGCAGCAGATGCAGTAGATCATGGTGGTGAAAAAGGCGATGTGAGTGGGTTGGAAAATATCGTGGCAGCAATGAAAGGATACCGTGAACAAATGGGCGAAATGAAATCAGAGACGATCAGAGAATTGGCAGACGATGATTATGTAATGGTATGGTCAAAGATGGCAGGCCGGAATATGACAACGGTTGATATAGCAAAGTTTAAAGATGGCAAGGCTGTGGAGCATTGGATATATGTGGATGCTAAAGACATGCCAGGTGGATCCGATCTAAGAGAACATTAAATGAATCCCTAATAACATTTTTGAACCGGCTTTTTATGGGCCGGTTTTTTAGGTTTTAGAGATATTGAAGTAGTTAATAATAAGATCGGCGTATAAGTGTCTACCGCAAAGACGCAAAGGATTCGCCAGGAACGCCGGGAAATTAAGGGTACAAAGATTTTTTCTGACTAACAGTTCTCTTTGGTACTTTGCGTATACTTAGCGCCTTTGCGGTAAAAATTTTTACTATGGAAAAACAAAATGTAAAAGAAGCAATTGAGCCGGCAAAGAAGCAGAACTCAATGCTTCATTTAAAGATCTACAACAAGCAGGATATTTTATCGCTGACAAGGATCCGGAGATTCGAAACCAAGCTGGGTGAAAGACTACAAGTGATCCAGGATACAAGTGATATTGCAAAGTCATTAGCGACATCAACTGCAAAGTATGTATTGTTTGGCGTGCCCGAAGATCTTGGCGCAAAAGGAAATTATGGTATCGGTGGCACCGACACTCTATGGATACCCTTTCTTCAATCATTCTTAAACATTCAAAGCAATGATTTTTTTGATGGGGCAGAGGTATTATTGCTTGGACATTTTGATTTTGGAGATATTCAATACCTGATCGATACTACGGCAAGAACACAGGATGAAAAGATAGAAGCTTATCGTCATGCAGTGAATGCAGTTGATGATGAAGTGGAGCAACTGGCAAAGATGATAGCAGAAGCCAAAAAGATACCCCTAGTGATCGGTGGCGGTCATAATAATTCTTATCCATTAATAAAAGGAACAGCAAAGGGCTGGCATAAAGCCGGAGTTACTCCATTAGCACAAATTAATTGTATCAATTTAGATGCGCATGCTGATTACCGCCCAATGGAAGGAAGACATAGCGGTAACGCTTTTCGCTATGCTGAAGAAGATGGATATTTACAGAAATATTGTATCGTTGGTCTACACGAAAATTATTTACCGCAAAATGTATGGATAGATATTGTCAACAATCCATTCATTGATATTCTTACTTACGAAGACATCTTTGTGCATGAGAAAAGAAACTTCATGCAGGCAGTGGCACACGCCACAGATTTTACCGATGATACTTTATGCGGAATAGATGTTGATATTGATTGCATCGAACATACACTCAGCAGCGCAATGACACCTGTTGGCATTTTACCCAATCATGCACGACAGTATATTTCATTTGCAGCGGCTCAAAGCAAACCTGCTTATCTCCATATTTGTGAAGGCGCCACCCGGCTATCAGATGGAAGGGCAGATTCAACAAGTGGTAAGCTCGTAAGTTATTTGGTGAGTGATTTTGTAAAGGGGATGAGCCCGCAACAATAAATACCACTTTGGGGTATTATTCAGAAGACAGGAATAGAATACTTTCGCTAAATCTTATGCATGAAAAAGCTATTCCTAATATTAGCATATATTTTTATCTCTAAATTATTTTTTGCCCAAACCAAAGACCTGCCTGATTGCAAGACGATCAAAAAAGAAATAGCTGAAGTAAATAATTCATTTGATAATATAATTGAAAAGTTCAAATCAAAAGAAGATAAGGTCTCACTGGTCAAAACTTATTTTTCAGATTTCAGCATTTGCGGAGAGAAAGGGAAAATAAAAGACTATGGAAGAAACATTGAGTTCATTTTTTATTTTACAGATGCTTATTATAACGGTAGCAGGCTTGAGTTCAGGAATTTTTATAAAAAGATATTTAAAAAAATAAAACATGAGTTCGCTAACACTCATGTTTATAAAATATCTAAGGAGCAATCTGCTAAGTCCAGTTATTTTTATGAAAAGGATAAGGGAATGACATCTTCAAAAAGAAATATAAAACTGTTACTTTCTTATAAGGACCCTGTAGATGAGACAACAGCTTATTCCGTCTCACTCGTTTTTGAATATTACCCCAAAAGATAAAAAGCCTGTTATTAAAACAGGCTTTTACTTTTAATTGCTTTGAGGGATCTTTAGTTTCCAACCGGGTTCAATATGATCAGGATCTTTTACTTTGTCTTTATTTGCTTCATATATATCTTTCCATTTTACACCATACTTTTTACCGATCTTAGAAAGATTATCGCCTTTTACAACGGTATATTCTTCTGATGCCCTAACTGTATGCGGTACACTAATATTCATTACCAGGTCTCCGGCACGATAATCGGGATCGATCCTATTGTAAACATCCCAAATTTTCTTCTTTATATCTTCTGACGGTGCTGCGCCATCAATGTAAAGAACCCTGTCTTGCTCTCTCACTTGCAAACCGGTTATGCCAGATGCATTTGCCATGTTTATCAACTCAGCGTATTTTTCTTTAAGTGCCATGGTTGCCTCCTTATGATTTTATGATTAATTTTTTATTATCGATGCTTTTTGGTTTCAATGAATTCAACTCCATCATTAATTTTTGAAGATCGGCCCGCTTGATCTCGCCGGTAAGTGTAACAACACCGTCCTGAATTGAAGCGGACACACCTGGGTAAGCTTTAACGGTATTATCTACATTTGCCTTAAGCGGATCATCAGCCGTTATCACTACAGTAGCCGGCGGGGGCGTTACAGACAAATTGTTTGTAACGGATTTTACACCATTCACACCTCTTGCTGCTTCTTCTGCGGCTGTTTTTGTTGATTCATCTTTTACTTCGCCCGAAAGTGTAACAACACCTTCATTCACACTGGTTGAAACTGTTGAGAGGTTTGCATTTGCTGCAATTGCTTTATCAACATCCGTTTTAATATCTGCATCTTTTGGTTTTGAATTACAGGATGTTGTTGCAACAAATAAAAAAAGTACTGGAACCGCAAACATTAGCATAATTCTTTTGCTCATAATTGATTTGTTTAATGAATGAAAAATGAACTTAGGTGCAAAAGAGTTGAAACTTGTAATTTGTTTTAAGGGTAAAGGAATCTCATGATTGATAATTTCTTATTGAAAATCGTGCCATCATGAGATTTAATTCATGTCAACAAGAAAAAGTTAATAACAAATCAAAACACAGAGGAAGTAATTTTTATATCGGCTTTACTAAAAGCTTTTTTATACCTGGTTAATACCGGCGCTGCTTCATTATATTTTTTTTGCATTAGCAGTGCTTTGTTCAATCCGTATAAAGCCCAGCCATTATCATTATTATTTTGGAGATCTGCATTAAAAGTTTTTTCTGCATTAGCTCCGTCACCTGCAACTAAATATGCTTTACCGAGCCAGTGTTTTGGATTTAATAACCAATCGCGGGGTTCATTGTAGATCATTTTTTGCTCCACATTTACTGCTTCTGTAAAATCTATGATAGCATCATTTGTTTTTCCTGATTTCAGCGCTATACTTCCTGATAAAATTTTTGATGCAACAATGGCTCCTTCTATAGCTGCAGAAAATGGTGTGAAAGGGATAGCTAGACTTGTATCTGCCATCAGTGTTTTCATAGCGGCCAGTTCCTGGTTTGCTTCAGTCATCTTTGACCTGGCTGAAAAAGCCATTCCTCTTCCGAAATGATAGAGAATATTTGCATAGACCTGTGAAGCATCTGGTTTATTTTGCTGAAGTATTTCATCCCATTTACCAAATCTTACATATACAAGAACCGGTGTCATATAAATATATTGCACCACATTTCCCAGGGGGGCAGGAATGGAAAGATAATCAGCTTGTATGCTGTTTCTTGTTTCTATAGCAGCTGCTTCCGCGATTTTATAATTACCTGCAAGCATTGCATTATTTGCTTTCATGTGCAGGTTGTGAATTATATAAAGAAAATCTGCGCCGGTAACAGGAGCATATAAAGGAATTGAACTTTTATAGCTATTAACTGCGTTTATATTTACATCAATCCCTTTATTGTATAAGCCGGTTCGTAAATAAATATGTGAAGGCATATGTACTACGTGAGAAAGACCAGGGTTTAATTTACCTAAACGATCTGCACTTGGTGATGCTTTGGCCGCATAAGGTGATGGTTCCATCACATGAATGTAATAGTGATTTGCGCCGGGATGATTGGGAGTTTTTGCCAATACTTTTTCCAATACTTCTCTTATTAATGGAGTCCATTGTTTTGGAGTGCCATCTATATTCCAAAGATCCCACGGATGTTGTAGCATCATTGCGTCAGCATATAAAGTAGCCACATCTGCATCATCGGGAAATTTTTCATAGGCTTCTTTCATTTTATCAACATAAAGCTGGTTCAGCATCGGTCTTGTTTGAGAAGAATCATATGAATAACGAACCCTTTGCGCTTCTATCAATGCGATTTCTTTATCTGTGCATCGTCCTGAAAATTCAATTGCCTTGCCATTGGCAGTTAATGCCTCTGGTGATGCAGTATATCCAAAATCATTGATGTTAGGACCATAAGTCAATGCCTGTGCCCAAAGGAGCATGGGAGAATACTTATCAAACTTTTCAGCTTTTTTAAATGAAGCCATTGCTTCAATGATATGAAAGCTGTAATACATATTGATGCCCTGGTTAAAATAAAATTGGGCACTGTCATTCCTTGTTGAAATTTTCCATTTGTAAATTCCTGCACCGGGAATAGGAGGGATGTCTGTTTCTTCCAACCAATTTTTTAATTTATCCCAATCTGGACCGCAGCGAATGATATTTTTCTTTTTGAACTCAGTAAGATTAAAGGATGATTGCTTTTGCTTTTCATTAAAACGTAAGACGAATAGAATAAATGAAAACACAGCGATGGCGGAAAAGGTTAGGTGTGGCTTCATGTAAGATGGTTTTCAAAACAAAAGTTAAGAAAAAAACACATGGGCACAAAGAATGCAGCGATACACAGAGTTGACTCTGTGTTCCTTTGTGTACTCCGTGTCTCCATGGTTAAAAAATTAATCCTGCTTCGCTTCCAGTTCCATTATCTTTTCAAATACCTGTTCGTACTCTTTATTAAGTTGTTTAAGATCTGCAGCGGCTTTATTATAGGCAGTTTCTGCCTGTATAAATTTTTGCTATCCGAATAGGTCGAAGGATCAGTCAGTGCAGCTTCCAATTCATTTTTTTGTTTTGTTAGCACAGCTACCTTTTCTTCTAGTTGTTGGAAGATCCTTTGTTGTTTCTGAAGCTCTTTTTTATGTTCCTTATTTATGGGCGAAGTAGTTTGAGGATTGTTGATGGGCTTTTGAGGTCTAGATTCTTCCTTGGTTTTTGATTTATCTGGCTGGTTTGACTTCTTTGACTCCCGACTCTGAACTTTGGACTCCGAACTTGCTTTCGCCATTCTTTCTTTCCACTGCACATACTCTTCGTATCCACCTTTAAATTCTTTTATTTCATGATCTACAATTTCCCAGATCTTGTTGGCAGTTTTGGAAACGAAATACCTGTCGTGACTTACTAAAACAAATGTTCCCTCATATTTATTCAATGATTCGATGAGCAAGTCACAACTATGCATATCAAGGTGATTGGTTGGCTCATCCAGCAAAAGAAAGTTTGCCTTGCTGATAATTGTTTTTGCCAGGGCCACTCTTGCTTTTTCACCACCACTCAATACTTTAATTTTCTTTTCTACATCATCACCACTGAAAAGAAAACAGCCAAGCAGTGTTCTTAACTCCAATTCCGTTTTCTGACTTCCCGCTTGCATCATTTCCTCGATCACTGTATGATTCACATCCAGCGCTTCTAACTGGTGCTGTGCATAAAAACTCTCTTCAATATTATGTCCCCACTTTCTGTTGCCTTCAAACTTTTCTATGCCCGCAATGATGCGCAGCAATGTTGATTTGCCTTTTCCATTAGCACCGATCAATGCGATCTTATCACCACGTTCTATTTCTGCAGAAGAGTTTTTTACGATCAGGTTTTCACCAAATGACTTTGTAATATGATTTAATTCAACCAATACCTTCCCGGGAGTTTTATCAAGACGGAAATTGATCTTGATATTGGGTCTTTCTATTTCAGGCTCCTCAATACGGTCAAGTTTATCTAATTTTTTAATAAGACTTTGCGCCATCGCAGCTTTACTTGCTTTTGCACGGAAACGTTCTACCAGTCTTTCATTTTGTCGGATATAATCCTGTTGATTTTCGTAAGCTTTTTGCATAAGCTCCATCCGCGTAGCTTTTTCTCTTTCATAATAATCATAATTGCCGGAGTAAATATGAAGTTGCTGCTGGTAAAGCTCTACAATTTTTGTAACCATCCTGTTCAGGAAATATTTATCGTGACTTACGATAACAACTGAACCGGGATAACTAAGCAAATATTT
>Ga0207686_10000574_pt1 | contig 23161 bp, 15 predicted proteins | sample KBSM24metaG_FD_184396 | JGI IMG/M metagenome (GOLD analysis project Ga0207686, IMG submission 184396) | Miscanthus rhizosphere microbial communities from Kellogg Biological Station, Michigan, USA - KBS M2-4 metaG (SPAdes) (version 2) | ecosystem: Host-associated > Plants > Roots > Rhizosphere >...
CGTGCGTACGCGCGTCGTCCCAGACAAGCGGATCGCACAGCCAGTCCTGCATGCCGATGTCCAGGTCCAGCATTACAAAGATCGGCGTCTGCAGGCGGTCGGCAAGGTCGAACGAGAGCGCGGCGAATTCGAACGCCTCCTTCGGATCTTCGGGAAAGAGCAGCACGTGCTTGGTGTCGCCATGCGAGGCATAGGCGCACGAAAGCACGTCGGCCTGCTGCGTCCGCGTCGGCATGCCGGTCGAGGGGCTTCCGCGCTGAACATCGAACACCACCGACGGTATTTCCGCAAAATAGGCGAGCCCGATGAATTCCTGCATCAGCGAAATGCCCGGCCCGGACGTGCAGGTGAACGCGCGGGCGCCGTTCCAGCCCGCGCCGATCACGATGCCGATCGAAGCCAGTTCGTCCTCGGCCTGAACGATCGCATACCGGGCCTTGCCGCTGGCAGCGTCGGTGCGGAACCTGCGGCAATGGCGCGCGAACGCCTCGGCCATCGACGACGAGGGCGTGATCGGATACCACGCGGCTACCGTCGCCCCGCCGTACACGGCGCCCAGTGCCGCGGCGCTGTTGCCTTCGATGAAAATACGCTCGCCGACGGCATTGGCGCGCCTGACCTTGATCCCCAGCGGACAGTCGAGGTTGTTGACCGCATAGCTTCGCCCGATCGTCATCGCGTGCACGTTGGGCTTGAGCAGCGCCTCCTTGCCCTTGTACTGGTCGCCTATCAGGTGCGCGATTTCCTCGGGATCGATTTCGAGCAGCGCCGACAGCGCGCCGACGTAGATGATGTTCTTGAACAGCTGCCGCTGCCGGGCGTCGGAGTACTCGCGGTTGCAGATCTCGGTCAGCGGCACACCGATGACCGTAATGTCATCGCGGAATTTCGAGTCCGGCAAAGGCTTGGTCGAATCGTAGAACAGGTAACCGCCCGGCTCGATCTCCTTCAGATCCTGATCCCAGGTCTGGGGATTCATCGCCACCATCATGTCGACGCCGCCGCGCCGGCCGCGCCAGCCGGCCGCGTTGACGCGGACCTCGAACCACGTCGGCAGGCCCTGGATGTTCGACGGAAAAATATTGCGCGGCGCGACCGGAATGCCCATGCGCAGGATGGCCTTGGCGAACAGAAGGTTCGCCGATGCGGAGCCGGAGCCGTTGACGTTGGCGAACTTGACGACGAAGTCGTTGACGGCCTGGATCGGGCCGGCCGAAGCCTTCATTCCGCCGCCCTCGCCGCAGGCTCCTTGCGCGCGCCGACCGCGTTCGCGTACGGCTGATGACAGCGATGGCCGGCTTGTGCGATATCGAAGGCGAACTTCTGCATGTCCCAGGCGCCGGTCGGACAGCGTTCCGCGCAAAGCCCGCAATGCAGGCACACGTCCTCGTCCTTGGCCATAACGCGTCCTGTTTTCAGTCCGTTCGCGACATAGAGGTCCTGGGTCAGGTTGCGCGAGGGCGCATTCAGCCGCGTCCGGAGGTCGGTCTCGTCGCCGTCGTCGGTGAAGGTGATGCAGTCCATCGGGCAGATGTCGACGCAAGCGTCGCATTCGATGCACGCCTTCGAGGTGAAGACCGTCTGCACATCGCAATTCAGGCAGCGCTGGGCTTCCGCGAACGCCTGCGCCGCGTCGAAGCCGAGCTCGACTTCGACCTTGATGTTCTTCAGCGCGATCGACACGTCCTTCAGCGGAACCTTGAAGCGCTGATCGTTCGAAATCGCGTTGTCATAGCTCCACTCGTGGATCCCCATCTTCTGTGACATCAGGTTGACCAGCGGCGGGGGCCGTATCGCGACGTCCTCGCCGCGGCAAAACCGGTCGATCGAGATCGCTGCATCGTGGCCGTGCGCGACCGCCCAGATGATGTTCTTCGGTCCGAATGCCGCATCGCCGCCGAAGAAGACCCGGGGCAGCGTCGATTGCAGCGTCTTCTTGTCGAGCACCGGCAATCCGGACTTGTCGAAATCGACGCCGGCGTCGCGCTCGATCCACGGGAATGCATTTTCCTGCCCGACGGCGATCAGCACGTCGTCGCACTCAAAGTGGACATCGGGTTCGCCGGTGGGCACGAGCTGCCGGCGGCCGTCGGCGTCGCGCTTTGCTTCGACTTTCTCGAACACGACGCCGGTCAGGCGCCCGCTCTCGTGAGTGAACGCCTTGGGCACGTGATAGTTGATGATCGGAATGCCCTCGTGCATCGCGTCTTCCTTCTCCCACGGAGACGCCTTCATCTCGTCGAAGCCCGAGCGCACGATGACCTTGACGTCGGTGCCGCCGAGGCGGCGCGAGCTGCGGCAGCAATCCATCGCGGTGTTGCCGCCGCCCAGCACGATCACGCGCTTGCCGATCTTCTCGATGTGGCCGAATGAGACGCTGGACAGCCAGTCGATGCCTATGTGAATGTTCGCCGCGGCTTCGCGGCGGCCGGGCAGATCGAGGTCGCGTCCGCGCGGCGCGCCGCTGCCGACGAACACGGCGTCGTAGCCGTCGCCAAGCAGACGCTTCAGGCTGTCGATGCGCGAGCCGCCGCGAAAATCGATGCCGAGATCGATGACGTACCCGACCTCCTCGTCGATCACCGACTCGGGCAGGCGAAACTTCGGAATCTGGCTGCGGATCATGCCGCCGGCGCGGGCGTCGCCGTCGTACACGATGCACTGGTAACCGAGCGGCGCCAGATCGCGGGCGACGGTCAGCGACGCCGGCCCGGCGCCGATCAGCGCGATCCGCTTGCCGTTCTTGCGCGCAAGCTTGGGCAGGCGTTCGCGGATATCGTCCTTAAGGTCGGCCGCGACACGTTTAAGCCGGCAGATCGCAACTGGCTCGGGCTTGATCGTGCTGCCGTCGGGCTGTCCTTCCTCGACGCGGCTTCTGCGACATGCCGGCTCGCAAGGACGATCGCAGGTCCGGCCAAGAATGCCCGGAAAGACATTCGACTCCCAGTTGACCATGTACGCGTCGCTGTAACGACCCGCCGAGATCAACCGGATGTATTCAGGAACGGGCGTATGGGCGGGACACGCCCACTGGCAGTCGACGACCTTGTGGAAGTAGTCGGGGGCTGCGATGTCCGTCGGTTTCAATACTGCTCCTCGGTTCGAATGCATAGACACGCACTCGGATCGGACGTGCGCGCGATGACTCGGTTTGTTACTTTTTCGGTTGGGCGTACCGGATATTCGACCGCCAAGTGGCGCCGATACTACGCCAGTGGGACAGCTATGAAAAGGCCTTTGCTTTCAACTACAAGCAGTATGGCTTTTCATGTTGGCTCTAAACAACGGCGGAAGGGGAAAGGAAGCTCGATTCCGTGGCGGCAATTCAACGCGTTTGCCGCCGCGGGTCATGTGCCGGGCAAGTTGTGCACTACGCAATCTTCTTTCGGATCCCACGACCTATCGACTCCCGTCCCGCCGCGCGCGCCATTGCCGATAGCGGGCGAGCGTGTCGGCGTTCGGCGGATACGTGCCGGGCAACGCGCGGCCCTGCTCGATCTCGCGCAACACGAATTCCTCCATGATTTCCTGCTCGTGTGCGTCACGGGCGATATCAGCCACGATGTCCTGCGGAATCACGACAACGCCTTCGCCATCGCCGACGATCACGTCGCCCGGAAACACCGCAACTCCGCCGCAGCCGATCGGCACGTTCATATCGACGGCGTGATGGCATACCAGATTCAACGGCGCGCTGCCTCCCGCGCCGTACACCGGATAATCCATCGCCGCGATCGCTTCGCTGTCGCGCAGGCAGCCGTCGGTGACGACACCCGCGGCGCCGCGGACCTTGAGACGCGTAAGCAGAATGTGCCCGCCCGACGCGGCGTGCGTTTCGCGCCGGCAGTCCATCACCAGCACCTGGCCGGGGGGCACCGATTCGATCGACTTGCGCTGCGGATGCTCGGGATTCTCGAAGGCGCTTAGCTGGTCGAGATCCTCGCGCGCCGGGATATAACGCAGGGTAAAGGCTTCTCCAACGAGATTGTCCAAGGCCGCGCTCATCCGGTGCACACCCTGGATGAATACGTTGCGCAGCCCCCGCTTGAACAATTGGGTGGTCAGCGTAGCCGTGCTCGCGCGCTTGAGGTGCTCTCGGGTTTCGGCGGACAGTGGCATCGAAGCGTCGCTTTCGGAAATGATGTTCGCGGCGAGGGCGCTATGATAGCGCGGACGCTGATCGGCTCCGCGGCTGCGGCTCAAGGTTCGTTAAGGACCGCCCCGTTGCTCGCGATGATGCTCGAATACAGGCGCGCGCTGTTCTTGGGCGTGCGCTTCTGGGTCTCGAAATCGACGTGCACTATGCCGAAACGCTTCGAGTAGCCGAGCGACCATTCGAAATTGTCCAGCAGTGACCAGGCGAAATATCCGCGCAGGTCGACGCCCGCCTCCCTCGCCGCGTGAATCGCTGCGATGTGCTTGCGCAGGTAATCGACTCGCAACGGGTCGTCGACACGATCGGTTTGCGTCGTCGGCGGGTCGAAAAACGCGGCGCCATTCTCGGTCACGTACAGCGGGGGATTGCCGTAACGCTGCTTGACCCAGACCAGGATGTCGGTCATGCCTTGCGGGAACACCTCCCAGCCGGTTTCGGTGTAGGTGGCTTGCTTCTGACGCACCGGCGCGGCGCGCAGCGGCCACGCATCGGGGTCGAAACGCGTGACGTTGCGCGTGTAATAGTTGACCCCGACGAAGTCGAGCGGCTGGTTGATCAGCTCGAGATCCCTGGCCGGCCAGCTCGGCCAGGCCTCGCCAAAAATCTCGGCGAGCTCATCGGGATACCGGCCGAGCAGCATTGGATCGAGGAATTGGCGGTTCATATAGGCATCGGCCCGTGCGGTGGCAGCACGATCGGCCGCGTCTTCCGACGCCGCATACTTGGGCTCGAGATTGACGACGACGCCGATGCGATGCTTGCCTTCGCTGCGATAGGCTTTGACGGCGGCCCCATGCGCGCGCATCAGCTGGTGGGCCGCGATGGGCGCCTCGAAGCGGTTGCGATGGCCGGGGGCCAGCGCGCCGTGCAGGTAGCCGCCGTCGGTCACGACCCACGGCTCGTTCAACGTCGCCCACAGCTTGACCCGGCCGTCGAGCCGGCGAAAGGCTGCCGACGCGTAGTCGGCAAACCATCCGGCGATATCCGGATTGAGCCAGCCGCCGAGATCGTCGAGCGCGGCAGGCAGGTCCCAGTGAAACAGCGTGACCATCGGCTCGATGCCCTGCTGCAGCAGCGTATCGACCAGCCGTTCATAAAAATCGAGTCCCGCAGCGTTGACCGCTCCCCGGCCGCTCGGCAGGACGCGACTCCACGAAATGCTGAACCGATAGGCGTTCAGGCCGATCTCGCGCATCAAGGCGACGTCTTCGCGATAGCGCCGATAGTGGTCGCACGCGACGTCGCCGGTGTCGCCGTCGCGGACCATGTTCGGCGTGTGGCAAAAGCGCTGCCAGATGCTCGGGCCGGCGCCGTCGGCGAGCGGCGAGCCTTCGACCTGGTAGGCGGAAGTAGCGCCGCCCCACAGAAAGTCCGCCGGAAATTCGATTCGTCTGCTCATGGGCGTTCCGTTTTCTTGTTGGTAGTCATCGTCCGTCGATCAGCACGCTGGCCGGCACCGCGCCAACGCGCAATTCTGCACCGTAAAAAGTCGCCGGCTTGCCGTTGATGCTCGCCGACCTTGGCGGCTTGTCGCCCGGCCAGACAAAGACAAAGCCGCCGGGCGGCAATCCGGACCCCGGCGCCAGCCGCAATGTCACCCGATCGCCGTCACGGCGGAGCGTATAGCTCAAGCGTCCGTACGGTGTGCGCAGGTTCTGCACTACGACCCCGCCTTGGTCGAGCCAATCCGGCGCGATGCCGGCGGCGAGCACGACAGCGTGGTCGGCGTCGCGCTCGTACGCGAACAGGTCCAGCGTCGCGCGAATGAAATCGGAGGCGACCCAGGCGTGCGGCATGTCGCCGATAAAGCGCGGCTGACGCGGATCGCGGCCGACGACCTCGGGCCACTGGTTCCACGCCAGCGGGCGCCGGTCGGCGAGAAAGAACGCGAGCAGCGCCTGCGCGCGGTCCCGCCAGCCCAGCCGTACCAGGGTCCCGACGATGCGCAGCTCGTAAGGCGTGTACACATCCCACGCCGTCTTGCCGTCGCGGCGGTCGGTGAACTCGCGCCAGTAGCGCTCGTAAGTGGCTCGCACCAGCTCGGACGGCAGCGCGCCTATGTCGCCCCGAGGCGCGAACGCGATGGCGGTCGATGTCGGATCGAAATCGCCAAGCTCGGCCGCTCCAGGAAGGTATGGGATGCCGCGTGCGGCGACGGCGGCGCGCAACGAGTCGACAAGGTCATGGCGAAAGGTATCGCGCTCTCCGCGCAATCGGTCCGCTTCCGGGTCGTGGCCGAGCGCGGTGGCGATATCGATCGCGCCGTCGTATCCCTTCAATGCCCAGAAGTCGTCCCAATACGAATGCATCGGCTTTTCCGAATACCCTTCGTGGCTGATCGATGCCGGCAGCAACCCGTAGAAGCTGCGCCTGTCCGGCGCGAGATTGGCGGCGATGCGCTCGGAGCGCCGCAAGGCGTCGAGGTAGCCCGCGGCCGCCTGCACGTGCGGCCACATCGCCGCAATCAGCGCGCGATCGCGCGTGTAGCGATAGATCTCGGCAGCGAGAAAGATGAATTCGCCGGCGCTGTCGTTTTCCGGGACCGGATCGGCACCTCGCTGGTCGACACAGCAAGGAATCTTGCCGCTGGCAAATTGATGCGGCGCATACCAGCGCAGATACTCGGCGGCCACACCCGCGTCACCGAGACGCAGCAGCGATTCCGCGATCATCGCGCCGTCGCGTATCCAGGACCGTGCATAGGATCTCGTTCCCGGACGCAGCATCGGGCCATCCCGCGTCATCAGGATATGCGCGAGCGAGGTTCGGACCGCGTCGACCAGCGGCTGCGCGGCCGGAGGAACCTTGAGTGAAACCCGATTGAGTTTTTCGCGCCATGCGGCCGCGACGGCGCGCTGCTCGCGCGCTACCCAGGCCTCTCCCGAGGTGTGGCCCAGATCGGGACCCGCCGCACTGCCGGACAAGGGAACGACCAGATCGATGGTCCGGCTGCCATGCGGCGGCAGGTCGAGCTTGTAGCCGAGCGCGCCTGAGGCATAGCCGAAAGCGTCGTGCGCGCGGTCCGCTTCTGCCCAGGCCGAACGTGCCAGCAGCTTGGGCAGCGCGGCGGGGTCGGGAGAGAACGCGCCGATCCTGTCGGGCCGCTGCAGCGGATAAACCTTGCGCTGGTCGTTGACGGTGAACGCCGTTCCGTCCCAGGCGATGTCGCGAATCGCACTGACTCCGCCGACGGTATTGAGGAACTGCGTCGGTGGGTTGACCTGGAAAGGCCGGAGGGCAAGCACGAGATCGAGCGGCAGCCGGACCCCTGTCTTATTGGTGATTTCGTACCGGGCGACGAGCCACGACGACCCGCGCGCTCCCGATACGAACGACGAGACGCTGAGCTCCCACTGCGGCTGCCGCCAGCGCACACCGGGCATCGGTAAATAGCCTTCGGGCAGGAATGGATGCGGGTCGGCGTCGGCCCAGGTGGTCAGCTTGCCGCCCGCGACAACGAACGGCTCGATCGAGAAACCGCCCTGCCCGGCCTCGAGCGCACCGTCGATCGACAACAGCGCGTTGTCGCTGCCACCATCGATGCCGACCAGGGTCCAGTAGGCCTGCTCGCCGGAAAAGCCGCGGGGAAAATAGCCGCGCGGCGAGTTGCGCGCGACCACTTCGACGAACGCGTTGGCGGATTCGCCGAAATTCGGGTCCTTGATTTCGACTTCGGCCAGACCGTAGGCCCCGGCAGGCCCGTCTTGCAGCGACAGCCGCAAATAGCGGCTCTCGGCTTCCGGCAGCGCCAGCGCGTCGTTGCCACCGCTGCCGTCGCTGACGCTGCGCAGCGTCCGCCATTGGGCGCCGTCATCCGACGCCTGCACTGCGTAGCGCGACGCGAATTCGCTGTCCAGCCAATGCAAGACGATGCCGCCGAATTCGCGCCGCTGCCCGAAATCGAGCGTGAGGCTTTGCGCCGGCCCCCCTCCCGGATCGCTGCGCCATGCGGTCACCAGCTGACCGTCGACGGCGAACGCCGGATCGGCGCCGGGCCGATCGGACGACGCACGCACGGCAGGCGCCGGCCACGTCGTGGGCACCGGGGGTAGTTCGCGCACTGCGAGCCGGCTGAACCGGATCGACCCTGCGCCGCCGCCGCGTCCCGCGGCGACGACGAACTCCAGTCGGGCCGCGTGCCTGAGCGTGCGATCGGCCGTGGGCCCCCAGGCGAATTCGATCTGGCGCTTGCGAATCCTGATCTCTCGCCACTCCTGAGGAAAGGTGAAATTCGGGCGATTGAACCACCAGACGTTGTCGCCACCCGCGTCGGTCAGCTTGAACTGGAAATTGTTGACCGGCGCGTCGGCGCGTACGTAAAACGAGATCTCGTAGTTGGCGGGCAGATCTAGCGGCAGCGCGCGGTCGGCAATCGCGTAGCCCGCGGTCCCGGCGAGATCGAAATCGAGCTGCAGGGCGCCGCCGTCGATGCCGTCGGCGGCATGGATCGATGCCCGCACGCCGTCGGACGCGCCGGCATGCCACGAAGAAAGGTCGGTGAAATCGTCAAGCAGCCGCAGTGGCGCCGCAGGCGCCTGTGCCACCGCCTCCCCGAGGGCCAGCGCAGCGGCGAGCGCGATCGCGACGAGCGCAGGCGGGGCACGCCCGTGCCGCCGCGGGCCATGGTCAACGAGCGGTCTCACCCTTTGACGCTTCCCGCCAGCAATCCTTGCATGTAGTAGCGCTGCAAGGCGAGGAACACCAGCAGCACCGGCAGCGTCGTCAGCACCGAGCCTGCCATCATCAGCTCGTTATCCTGCACGTGTTCACGCGAAAGGCTGGCCAGCGCGACCGGCAGCGTATAGAGATCCTTGTCGGTGAGGACGATCAACGGCCACATGAAATCGTTCCAGGTGCCGAGCAGCGTGAATACCGCCAGGGTAACGATGATCGGCTTGAGCGCCGGGACGACGATCGCGCCGAAGATGCGAAACTCGCTGGCGCCGTCGATGCGCGCCGCTTCCAGCAGCTCGTCGGGGATCGACAGCGCGTACTGCCGGACCAGGAAAATGCCGAAGATCCCCGCCATCGCAGGCACGATGACGCCGCCGTAGCTGTTCACCAGCCCCATCTGCTTGAGCAGCAGGAACAGCGGCACCATCGCCACCTGTCCGGGAATGACCAGCGCGCCCAGCAGGAGCTTGAAGATCCGGTCCCGTCCGGCAAAGCGGAGCTTGGCGAACGCATAGCCGGCTGCCACGTTGAACACCAGCGACACCGCGGTTACTGCGGCCGCGAGAAAAACGCTGTTGACCAGATAGCGGCCCACGCCGGCATGGCCAAAAAGCTCCCGATAATTGTCCAGCGTCGGGCGTTGTGGAACCAGCGGCGGCGGGTAGCTGCTGGCTTCGCCCGGAGACATCAGCGAGACGGAAACCATCCAGAACAGCGGGAACAGCGTGAGAGCCGCCGCGGCCAGCAACAGACCGTTCACCAGCGGCGCCTGGACGCGGAGCGCTACCCTGCGATCCATCTTTTTCCGCGAAGCTGCAGCGCGGTCACGGCGAAGATCAGCAAGAACAGAATGAACGCGACCGCCGAGGCGGAACCGAGGTTCCACCACTTGAATCCTTCCTCGTACATGAAATAGAGCACGCTGACCGTGCTTTGCAGCGGACCGCCCTGCGTCATCACATAGGGCTCGGCGAACAGCTGGAAGTAGCCGGCTATGGTCAGGATGCCGACCAGCATGACGACCGGCGAGAGCATCGGCAGCGTGACGGAAGCGAACTGTCGCCACACCGAGGCGCCGTCGATGCGCGCCGCCTCGTAGAGCTCCTCGGGAATGCTCTGCAGGCCGGCGAGAAAGATGATCATGTTATAGCCGAAATTCTTCCATACGGCAAAAAGAATGATCGCAGGCATCGCCCAATGCGGATCGCCGAGCCAATCGATCGGATCGATGCCGAGACCGCCCAGCGCGTAGTTGAGCAATCCATAACGGGTGTTGAACATGTAGCGCCAGATGACGGCGACGGCGACCAGCGTCGTCACGACCGGTGCGAACAGCGCAGTGCGAAAAAACGGCTTGAATCGCGCCAGCCGCGAATGCAGCAGCAGCGCGGCACCGAGCGACGCGCCGATCGACAAGGGCACGCCGACGGCGACGAAGTACAGCGTGTTGCCCAGCGCCTGCCAGAACAACGGGTTCTGCAGCAGCTTCAGGTAGTTGCCGAAGCCGACGAAACGCAGATTGGCCAGATCGGCGAGTGCGTAGATGTCGAAATCGGTCAGGCTGATCAGAAGCGCGGCAACGATCGGCAGGAAAAAGAATACGGCGATGACCAGCAAAGCCGGCGCGACAAACCACCATGCGGCGCGATCGAATCTCAATGCGGTTCCCCGCGCGCGAGCATCCAGCGCCTCTTTTCGAGAATATCGTTGGCGCGTGCATCGAGCTCCTTCGCCGCCTGCTCGACCGACAGCTGACCGGACACCGCGCGCTCGGCCACCAGCCTCATCTGGTTGGCGATGCGCTCCCACTCGGCAACCTTGGGCGTGGGCTTCACGCGCTCCAGCTGGTCGCGAAACGCACGCGCATACACGTCGTCGGCAAGCGGCGCGCCGCGCCACGGCTCGCGTCGGGGCGGCAGATCGCCGGTAAGCTCATGGAACCGGCGCTGAACGTCGGGCCGGGCAAGGTATTCGATCAACTGCCAAGCTGCAGCCTTCGACCGCGAGGCGCGGAACACGACCAGGCTCGACCCGCCGGCGATCGACGCGCCCGGAGCGCTTGGGCCGGGCAAGGGCGCCGTCGCCCATTCGCCTTGCACGCTCGCCGGCAGGCGCCGCTTGAACTCGGCGATATTCCACGGACCGGAGATGTAAAACGCGAAATGGCCGCGCCCGAACTCGTTCCATACATTCGAGACATCGATGCCGGTCGAAGCCGGTGCGAAGCCGGCACGGAATGCATCGACATAGAATTGCAACGCGCGTCGGAATCCGGTGCTGTCGAAATTTCCCCAACGGCCATCGTCGCGCAGCAGCGGCTCGTCCTGCTGCAGCGCCAGCGCCAGCAGCGGCTCGAATTCGTTCAGCGGCAGCAGGATCGCGTAACGATCGGGCCCGGCGCGTTGCTTGACGGCGGTCATCATCCGCGTCCATTCCGGCCACGACGCGGGCGGCGACGCATAACCGGCCTGGGCGAGCAAGTCGCGCCGATAGAACAACAACCGAGTGTCGACATACCAGGGAACGCCATACAGCGCACCCCCAACGATATTGGTCTGCCAGATGCCGCTGAAATAGTCGGCGGGATCGACCACCGGCGAATCGGCGACATAACGATCGAGCCGCTCGATGGCGTCCAGCGCCACGAATTCCGGGATCCAGGTGTTGCCGAGCTGGCAGATGTCCGGCGTTGAATCGCCGGCAAAGGCGGTCAGGAGCTTTTCATGCGCCGCAGTCCACGGCAACTGCTGGACGTCGACGCGGATGCCCGGATGCGTGCGCTCGAACTCGGGCAGCAGCTGGACGACGACTTCGCCCTCGCGGCCCATCGCCCAGAACTTCAGTACGGTTTCGCCGGCGGGGGGCGAGCGGGCGCAGGACGCCGCCAGCGATACGGCGGCGATGGCGAAAAAGAGCACCGCCGCGCGCGAGCGCGCGAGCGTGCCCGGGCAATTCATCGCGACGCGGTGAGCCAGCCGCCGGAGAAGCCGGCGCGTTGCAAGCCGGTCCGGACGTAGGGATTGGTGTGCATTACCCGCCAGATCATGTCGCTGCGGTAATTCTCGATCATCGTGAAGATCGCCCCCTGGTCGATGCCGAGGTAGTCGCCATCGACCCAGCCGAATCCGGGAATGCAGCGGCCATGCGCCAGCGGTCCGTCGAAATTGAAGTTCAGGTTGAACGCGTCGAGAAAGCCATACTGCGCATAGATATAGTTACCGAAGCGCTTGTTCATTTCGAGCACGGCGGGGATCGCAAGTTCCGGGGCGAAGGGCAGCGAGGCCACCGCCGCCGTTGGCGCCAGCGTGCAGTCGTCGTGGGTGCCCGCGCCCATGCCGCCGATTCCGCGCGCCGCGTAGCTCCGGTACAGCCGCATGACTCCGGCGACTTCGAGCTCCATGTCCGCCGGCCCATCGCTCGCCGTCAGTCCCCAGATCATCGCGCCATAGTCCTTGCATTGCCGCGGATTGGCGACCGCATACGCCTGTTGGGCGTAAATCGCACGGCGCGTGTTCTGGAAGTAGTCGAGGCCACGCCGCCGCATATAGGCGTCCTGCACATCGCGGAAGTCGAGCCACACATGCGTGTACTGATGGCCGAACAGCGGGGCGAAGCCCAGGTATTCCTGTCCGAACTGCTTGCCCCAGGACTGGTCGTAGGTGCTGGTCCATGCCGCCCACGCCTCGGGTCCGACCGGGTGCGTGGGTGAGCCAAGCGCGAGCAGATAGACCAGCATCGCCTCGTTGTAGCCGCGCCAGTCGTATTCGAGGAATCCCTCTTCGGGCGACCAGCCGAGACTGATCGCCGGCGCTCTCGGCTGCGCCCACGTCCAGTCGACCCGGCGGTAGATACTGTCGACGAGCGAGCGGATTTCGACTTCCTCCGCGTCCGAACCGTCGAAGTACGATTGGCAGAACAAGGCACCGGCCAGCAGGATCGCGGTGTCGACGGTGGAAAGCTCGGTGTCCCCGAAGCGCTCCCCGGTCTTCATGTCCAGGAAGTGATAGAAAAAGCCCTTGTACCCGGCGACGCCCCGGGCATGGGGACTCTGCGGGGCGCTGTTGAAGAAGCGCAGTGTCGCCAGGACCCTCTGCCGCGCTGCCTTGCGCGTCACATACCCGCGCTCGACACCGACCGGGTAGGCGGTCAGCGCAAAGCCGACGGCGGCGACACTGGAGAACGAGGGCGTCGGATAGCGATCCGGCACCAGGCCGTTCTTCGGATTGGCGGTATCCCAGAAAAACCGGAATGTCCGCTCCTGCAGATCGATCAGGAACGGGTCGACGACCGGACTCGCCTTGCGCAACCCCAGTGCGTCGAATCCGAATTTTGGCGCTTCGCTGCCGTGGACCATCGTCACGACCGCGGCCACCATCGCTATCGTCGCGACGAGACGAGCCCAGCGCCCGACGGACATCGCCACTTCTTTGCGCACTATTCGATGTCCCGGTTCTGCACTGTCAGAAGACTCCTCTCAAGCCCTGGAACCTTGCTCGCTCGCGTCTGCGGCCGCAACACCCGACCGCTCTCGATCCGCCCGCCGTAGGATAGCGGAATGCCTGCCACCAGCGAAAGGGCATGGCAGTTCGGCCCGACAAGACCAAGCTTCCGGCCGACGAATGCCGTCCGCGGCCCGCTTCGACTGTCGCTTGCGCCGATGGTTCTCGAGGGCGCGTCGCTGGAAGCGCCGATCGCGGCTCGGCACGGCGGCGGCCTGTCGTTCGATTAGAATGTCGGTGCGAGCCACGTATGCTCGGATTGTCAAAGACATACGACCGGATGGATACCACTGCTGCGCCGCCGATCCGCCTGACCGAATTCAGTCATGGCGGTGGTTGCGGCTGCAAGATCGCCCCAGGCGTGTTGCGGGAGCTGATCTCCAAATCGTCGCCGGGCTTGTTGCCAAAAGAACTGCTGGTTGGCATCGAAACGTCGGACGATGCCGCCGTGTACCGGCTGAACGACCGCCAGGCGATTGTCGCCACAACCGATTTTTTCACGCCTATTGTCGATGATCCGTTCGCCTTCGGCGCGATCGCCGCGACCAACGCGCTGTCGGACATCTATGCGATGGGTGCAACGCCGCTGTTTGCGCTGGCGCTGGTGGCGATGCCGCTCGACCGGCTGCCGCTGGCTACGATCCGCGCCATCCTCGCCGGTGGTGAAGCCACTTGCGCCAGGGCGGGCATTCCCCTGGCCGGCGGACATACGATCGATTCGGTCGAGCCGATCTACGGACTGGTTGCGATCGGGACAGTCGATCCGGCCCGGGTCAAGCGCAACGTCGGTGCGATGCCCGGAGATGTGCTGGTGCTCGGCAAGCCGCTCGGCATCGGCATTTGCGGGGCGGCGCTGAAAAAGCAGCAACTCGGCAGCGAGCAGTACACCGCCATGGTCGCGCAGGCGACGCAGCTCAACACGCCCGGCATTGCTTTCGGCGGCCTGGACGGCGTGCATGCGTTGACCGACGTCACCGGCTTCGGCCTGCTCGGCCACCTGCTTGAGATCTGCCGCGGCTCCGGAGTCGGCGCGCGGCTTCTCTTCGACCGCGTACCGTTGCTTCCCGGCGTCCTGACACTGGCTCGCGCCGGACTGATCACCGGCGGATCGGGTCGCAACTGGGCCGGCTACGGCGCCGAGGTCACGTGGCGCGCGGGCGGTGACGTCGCCGCGCAGGCCTTGCTGACGGATCCGCAAACGTCCGGCGGACTGCTCGCCGCATGCGCGCCGTCTGCGGTCGGGGATGTCCTGGCGGTCTTCGGCCGCGAGGGTTTCGAGCACGCTGCCGTTATCGGCGAGATCACCGCGGGCGCCCCGCATGTCGTCGTCGACTGAACTCCAGCCGCCGAAGCCGCATCGTAGTAGAGCCCATCAGCGCAAGGACCCGCCATGACCGAACGATCGCATCTGCGCACGATCCCGCTATCCAGGGCGAGCTCCCACGAAGGTTCGCTGTCCGACCGGTATCGCAAGGTTCGCGCCGCCTCCGAGGGGCTGGCCGCCGTGCTGTCGGACGAAGACTGCGCGATTCAGTCGATGCCGGACGCGAGCCCGGTCAAATGGCATCTCGCCCACACCAGCTGGTTTTTCGAGACCTTCCTGCTCGATGCCGCGCTTGCCGGCTATCGTTCGTACGATCCGGCCTTCCGGATCCTTTTCAATTCGTACTACAACGCAGTCGGCGACAAGCATCCGCGACCGCAGCGGGGTCTGATTTCGCGTCCGTCGCGCCGCGACATCGTCGCGTATCGCGCGCACGTCGACGAGGCGATGCAGCGCTTGCTCGCACAGCACGATGGCGGCAATACCGAGCTTGCCGATTTGATCGTACTCGGTCTGCAACACGAACAGCAGCACCAGGAACTGATCCTGACCGACGTGCTGCATATGCTGTCATGCAATCCGCTGCAGCCGGCGTACCTCCCGCTCGCCGGCGGCGACGGCCGCGCCGCGAGCGACGCGGCCGCGCCGGCCTGGATCGAGTTCGACGGCGGACTGGCCGAAATAGGACACGACGGCGCCGGTTTTGCCTTCGACAACGAAATGCCCCGCCATCGAGAGTTTCTGGCGCCCTTTGCGCTGGCGAGCAGGCCGGTCAGCAACGGCGACTACCTGGCATTCATCGGCGACGGTGGCTATCGGCGACCCGAGCTGTGGCTCTCGGAAGGCTGGGACTGGCTCAACGCCGGCGGAATCGGCTCGCCGCTTTACTGGCGGCTCGACGCCGGCGGTTGGCGCCGGTTCACCTTGCGTGGCAGTTTGCCGATCGACGCTGCCGCGCCGGTGTGCCACGTCAGCCTGTTCGAGGCCGATGCGTACGCGCGGTGGGCGGGCGCGCGGTTGCCGACCGAATCGGAATGGGAGCTGGCGGCCGCACGCGCTCCGGTCGACGGCTCGTTTGTCGAGGACGGCGCGCTGGTACCGCGGCCTTCGGCTGCCGCTGCCGGCGCGCTGACACAGATGTTCGGAGAGGTCTGGGAATGGACGCAAAGCGACTATGCGCCGTATCCGGGGTTTCGCCCGGCGTCCGGCGCAATCGGCGAGTACAACGGAAAGTTCATGTGCAACCAGTACGTGTTGCGCGGCGGCTCCTGCGTGACACCGCGTTCGCACATCCGCGCGACCTACCGGAATTTTTTCCCCGCAGCTGCGCGCTGGCAGTTTTCCGGCTTTCGCCTCGCGCGGGATTTGAGCCGGCGCGGCTGACCTAGACGACGCTCGAGCGATGCCTGAGCGGGCATCGGCGGCGCCGATAACTCCTTCGCGACCTGGCAGACGGGCATGATCACCAGCAGTTCGATGCCGATCGGAAGGGCACTGGATGGCAGGCGCCCGCTTCGACCGTTTGCGGCAGTGCTCGCCGCGGCGACGCTGCTGCTGGCCCCGCTTGCGACCGGCTTCGGGTTCGACGATGTCGCGAAAATCGCCGCGCAGCGCGCCGCGACCTCGTACAAGGCGCGCAACGACAAGCTGCCCGATGCGCTGGCCAAACTCGACTACGATCATTTCCGCGACATCCGCTTCAAGCCGGATCGCTCGCTCTGGCGGCCCGAAGGGCTGCCGTTCGAGATCGCATTCTTTCACGAGGGACAGAACTTCAAGGACCCGGTCAAGATCAACGAGCTGGTCGGCGACGTCGTGCGCGAGGTGCGGTTCAATCCCGAGCTGTTCGACTACGGCGCCAATGCCATCGATCCCAAGGAGATGCGCGGGCTCGGGTTCGCGGGACTTCGGGTGCATTACGCGATCAATTCACCCAAGTACAAGGACGAGGTCGTCGTGTTTCTCGGCGCCAGTTATTTTCGTGCGCTCGGCAAAGGCCAGCGCTACGGGCTGTCGGCGCGCGGCCTTGCTGTCGACACGGCGCTCGGGTCGGGCGAGGAGTTTCCGCAGTTCGTCGAGTTCTGGCTCAGGCGGCCGGCCTCCGGTGCGACCGAGCTCACGATTTTTGCGCTGCTCGACTCCCGGCGCATGACCGGCGCCTACAGCTTCGTCGTCAAGCCTGGTATCGACACCGCAGTCGATGTCAAGGCTCGGCTCTTCCTGCGCGAATTCGTCAGCAAGCCCGGCTTTGCACCGTTGACGACGATGTATTTCTTCGGCGAAAACCAGCACGCGGCCCGCGACGACTACCGTCCCGAAGTCCATGACTCGGACGGCCTGTCGGTCGCGTCTGGAACCGGAGAATGGATCTGGCGGCCGCTGGTCAATCCCAAGCGGCTGCTGGTCACGTCGTTTGCGACGGCGAACCCGTCCGGATTCGGCATCATGCAGCGCGACCGCGACTTCGAGCACTACGAGGATCTGGAAGCGCGTTACGACCTTCGCCCCAGCGCATGGATCGAGCCGAAAGGCCTTTGGGGAACCGGCAGAATCGAGCTGGTGCAGATTCCCAGTCCCGACGAGACCAATGACAACATCGTCGCTTACTGGGTGCCGGACAGGACGCCGGCACCGCAGCAGCCGTACAACATCGAATACCGCATCCTGTGGCAGAAGGACGCCTGGGTACGCCCGCCGACTTCGTGGGTGACCCAGACCCGGCGCGGTCGCGGCTACGTCCGCAACGACGACGGCAGCATCGGCTTTGTCATCGACTTCGACGGGCCCGCGGTGCGCAAGCTGCCGGCCGATGCCAAGATCGAGGGCATCGCATCGGCGGACGCCAACGGCGAGGTCGTCGAGCTGATAGGACACCGCAACGACGCGGGAGGCGGCTGGCGCCTGGCATTGCGCGTCAAACGTCGCGATACGAGCAAGCCGGTCGAACTACGTGCGTATTTGCGCGGCGGCAACAACGCGGTGTCGGAAACGTGGAGCTACATCCTTCCTCCCGAGTAGCCGGCGCTGACGACGACGCCGACGCCTGCATCCGCTATCTGGATCGATTGCCGCTGGCGCCCGAGCAACGCGTTGTGTTGCTCCGGCGTGTCGCCGGCGACGTCGGGACGGTCGCCGACTCCGTTCGCGCGAAGATGCTTCGCTTGCACGAGGCTCTGGCCGGCGGCGACGTCGATCCCGAGAATCCGGGCCTGGCGTCGATCCGTCAGCGCCTCGAGCTCGCGTACGGGGCGAGCGACGCCGTCCGTCCGCCACCGCTGACGCACGATGCCCTCGGACGCGACCGCCTGGTCACGGCTCCTCCGCTGACGCGAACCTCGATGGTGCCGCACGCCTGGCCGCGCGGGCTGCTGGCACGGTGGTTCCTCCGCTTTGTGCGCCATGACGAGCCGCGCGCGAGCAACGCTGGCGAACCGGGCGACGCCGGCTCCAATCCGATTCAACGCGCGCCGAAGCATCGTGAACGATGGCGTCGCGCCGCGACGTTCCGGCGCCTCGTCCTGATGGGCCTGATCGTGTCGCAAACCTATATCGCGAGCAATTTCATGGTCGCGGTGCTGCCGTATCACGGTCGCCAGCCGCTGGAAATCGCGATCCTCATACTCTTCGCAATTCTCTTCGGCTGGATTTCGGCGGGTTTCTGGACCGCGATGGCCGGCTTCGTCCTGCTGGTGTTCGGCAAGGATCGCTATGCGATCACCGATGGCGCGCCCCGCCATACCGCGATCGATCCCAAAGCACGGGTCGCGATCATCATGCCGATCTGCAACGAAAACGTGTCGCGGGTTTTCGCGGGGCTGGCTGCCAGCTACGAATCGCTGGCCCTGACCGGAGACCTGAAGCATTTCGATTTTTTCGTGCTCTCCGACAGCAGCAAGCCGGACGTGCGCGTCGCGGAGCTGGATGCGTGGCTGGCGCTGTGCCGCGCGGTAAATGGCTTCGACCGGGTGTTCTATCGATGGCGGCAGCACCGGATCAAGCGCAAGAGCGGCAACATCGCCGATTTCTGCCGGCGCTGGGGGAACCGCTACCGCTATATGGTCGTGCTCGACGCCGACAGCATCATGAGCGGAGCTTGCCTCACCGCGCTGCTGCGGCTGAGTGAATCGAACCCCGATGTCGGCATCATCCAGACGGCGCCGCATGCGGCCGGACGCGAAACGCTTTACGCCCGCGTCCAGCAGTTCGCTACCAGCGTTTATGGGCCGCTGTTCACCGCCGGCCTGCACTTCTGGCAGCTCGGCGAATCGCATTATTGGGGGCACAACGCGATCATTCGCGTCGCTCCGTTCATGCGGCATTGCGCGCTCGGCCGTCTGCCGGGGCACGGCACGCTGTCCGGGGAAATCCTGTCGCACGATTTCGTCGAGGCGGCACTGATGCGACGGGCCGGGTGGCAGGTCATGATCGCCTACGACCTCGACGGCAGCTACGAGGAAATGCCGCCGAACCTGGTCGACGAGCTTACGCGCGACCGGCGCTGGTGCCGTGGCAATCTGATGAATTTCCGCCTGTTTCTGATGCGCGGCCTTCACGCTGCCCACCGCGCGGTGTTCATGAGCGGCGTCATGGCCTACCTTTCCGCCCTGCTGTGGTTCCTTTCGCTGATCCTGTCGACGGCCCTGCTGGCGGTTCACGCTTTAAGCGAGCCCAAGTATTTCGTGCAGCCCTTCCAGCTTTTTCCGCTTTGGCCCGAGTGGCATCCGGAATGGGCCATCGCGCTATTTTCGGCGACGGCGATTCTGCTGTTCCTGCCGAAGGTGCTCGGTGCCCTGCTCATCGTGGTGCGCGGCGCAGCCGAGTACGGAGGCGGCGCGCGCCTCGGCCTGAGCGTGCTGGGAGAGATGCTGATATCGGCGATGCTCGCGCCCATACGGATGCTGTTCCATTCGCAGTTCGTCGTCGGCGCATTTGCCGGGTGGGCGATTCACTGGCAGTCGCCGACGCGCGAGGACGCCGAAACCACGTGGCGTGAAGCGCTGCGGCGACACGGGGCGCACACGCTGCTGGGCACGCTTTGGGCCGCTGGCGTGTATTGGCTCAATCCGTCGTTCCTCTGGTGGTTGCTGCCTATCGTCGGCGCGCTGATGCTCTCGATACCGCTTTCCGTCTATTCGAGCCGCCTCCGGCTCGGGCGCCGACTGCTCGCGGCCCGGCTATTCCTGATTCCGGAAGAAGCCCGGCCGCCGGCGGAGATACGCGCGATGATGCAGGCGGTTGCCTCCGCGCCGATGCCGCCGGGCTTTATCGATGCGGTCATCGACCCCGCGACCAACGCGCTGGCCTGCGCCGCCGCTGTTGCCCGATTTACGCGGACAGCGCTGGTCCAGAACCAACGGATGCAAAAGGTCGACGTCGCGCTGGTCGAAGGGCCCGACGCCTTGAGTGCGTCCTCGAAACTCCGCTTGCTTGGCGACCCGATCGCCCTGTCGCGCCTGCATTGGCGCGTATGGACCTCGCCCGATGCCCATGCCGCGTGGCGGGAAGCTATCGCGTCTGCGCGCCGCACGGCTGTCATCGTTGCAACGGCGCATCGCCCGGTCCGCGCCGACTTGCGATCGCCAGCCAAGGTCTGGTCATGACCGGTCGCCCGACGCAGGAGCTGGGCGACGGCAACATCGGTCTTTACCGCGCCGCCGACTTCCGGCTGACCGACGGGCGGTGCGCCGATTGCGACGCCATACCGCAGGCGCTGTGGTATTTCCGCGATGAGGCGATCGCCGTACCGCGACCCGGGCGACCCGTTGCAGGATTCGCCCGCGGCGCAAACACGTTCGACGACGTCGCGCGCTGGGCGGCGAGCCATGCGCCGGGAAGCCCGCACGATTATCCGACGCTGATCTGGGTCGCCTCGCCGGCGGTGCTGCATGGCGTGCGACTCGACGCGGCGGGTTCGCGCATCGCGGTCGCGGGCACGACCACGGCGTTCGAGGTCGTGCCGAAAATTCCGCTCAATCGGTCGTATTACAACGCAGCCTCGGTCGCTTATTTCACCGGCAGGACGCTGAAGATGCGCGGCGAACTCGCCGAAGGCAAGTTCATCGCGCGCTCGATATGGCCGGAGGATTTCCGGCTCGACGTGAAGGACGCTCCCGCGTCGTCGCCGGAGGCTGCCGCAGACCCATCGCCCGAGACGGTGCGGAAGCTTTTGCGCGCCGAGCCGCGCGGCGGCGCGACCAGTGGCTTCGCCGCAATCAGCTTGTGGGAGCGCACGCCGGGCGCGGCGCGCCGCTGCGTGGGCAAGCCGGTGCTCGCCGCGATGCTCAACGGCGCCCAGGGCGACGACGACGAAGCCCACGGCGGCCACTTCGCGATCGTCACCGGACGCGTCGGCGCCGACGGCGGGATCGACGACTGGATGGCAAACAATTTCTACACCCTCGATCTGTTCAGCGAAAAAGGCATCATCGCCGCTGCGGTGCCGCTCGACCGCTACCTGGCCGACCTGAACAGCGGCCAGGCCTGGTATCGGCCCTCGCACCTGCTGGTCGCGGTTCTCAGCCGCGAGCGGACGGCAAGCCATGTGCAAGGCGCGATCAACCGCGTCTACAACCAGTTCTACCGGCATCAACTCATCTACGGCAACGTGACGATGAACTGCGCCGGCATCAGCATCGACACGCTGCGCGCCCTCGGCTGGAACGTCCACGCGCGCAAGCCGGTCAGCCGCGTGCTGGCCTGGCTCGCCGTACCATGGGTCGCGCTTTTCGAGCGGAGCATCGCCAGCGCGCAGCGAGCGTTCGATTATCTGAGCGAGGATGGCACGCGCCTGTTTCCCGCGGCGGCGTTCGAAGAGACCGCAGCCGATCTGTTGCGATTGGCGACGCGACCAAATTCGCGCGAGCTCACGCCCTTCGAAACGATGCTCGCCGAAGACATCGAGGCGCTGGTCTGGGTGCGTGTGCCGCAACTTCCGTCGAGCCGCGCCTGGGGCGATTCTGCCGTCGTCACCAAGCGCGAGTACGAAGCACGGCTTCCCACCGATCGCAGCCAGGCCAAGATCATCCCGGTGCCGCCCCGTCTCTTTCCACCGGAGCTGCGCGACCCCGATCTCCTTCCAGCGCCGCCGAGCCGCAGCGCCTTGGCGGTCGTCCTGTGGACCGTCGTTTCGCTGGCCGGCATACCCTGGTTGCTCTGGCGCTGGCGGCAAAGTCAGAAAACAGGAGAGAAGCTATTGACGTAGGTTTATATTTCTAATATTCTGGAAATATGGAAACATCGGCCGCCTTGCGGGCTTTGGGTGCGTTGTCCCAGGAAACCCGCCTTCGTGTCTTCCGCTTGCTGGTCGAGCACGGACCACTGGGCCTTCCCGCGGGGGAGATCGGCCGCCAGCTCGGCTTGCCGGCCGCAACCCTGTCGTTCCACATCAAGGAGCTGGCGACCGCGCGGCTGGTGTCGGCGCGGCAACAGGGCCGGTTCATTCGTTACGCGACTGACTTCGCCGCGATACGCAATCTGGTCGCCTATCTGAGCGAGAACTGTTGCCGCTCCGCCTTGGACGACGACCCCCCGACCGCCTGCAACTCCGATTGCTCGCCGCAACCCGCGGCCGAGCCCACGGCGTCCACCATCCCCAAGCCCACGGTACGACCCAAGAGGAGAGCCGCATGAAACGATTTCATGTCCACGTCTCGGTACCGGATCTCGAAGCGAGCATCCGGTTCTATTCCGCGTTGTTCGCTGCCGAGCCCACGCTGCGCAAGGACGATTACGCCAAATGGATGCTGGACGATCCGCGCATCAACTTTGCCATTTCGACGCGCGCCGGCAGCAGTGGCGTCAATCATCTCGGTTTCCAGGTTGAAAGCTCGACTGAGCTCGACGCCATGGAGGCCCAACTTCTGGCGGCCGATCGGCATCTGGTTGCCGAAAAGAACACCGACTGCTGCTATGTGCGGTCCGACAAATACTGGGTGACGGACCCTGCCGGCATCGCCTGGGAGACCTTTCATACACTGAGCGGCGTCCCCGTCGTCGGTGACCCGGACGCTACGCCCGTCGACACAGCGCGGAGCGGCTGCGGCTGCGCGCCGCGCGCCGTCGCGGGCGCCAAATCCTGCTGCACTTGACGAACGCGCGCCGATCGAGCGCGTCGCGAGTCGCGACGCGATGACGACAATGCCCGCGCTTCTCACCGACCAGACCTTCTGGGTCAATGTTTTTTTTGCCGCCGAATGGGCGGTGCGTATCGCGATGATCGTCGTCGTGCCATTCCGGCGCTCGCCGGAAGCAGCCAAGGGCTGGTTGCTGCTGATCTTTTTCGAGCCGGCGATCGGCATTGCGCTGTATTTGCTCATCGGCCGGCCGACGCCGCCGGCCTGGCGCCTCCAGCGTCACGTCGAGTTCTTGGAGCTTTCCAAGCCAGTCTACGAACGGCTCGGCCGCGACCCGAACATCTTCCATCCGCAGCTGGGACCGACGCTCGATCATGCCGTGACGTTGGCCGAAAACCTCGGTCGGCTTCCGATACTGGGCGGCAATACCGCGGAA
>Ga0207686_10000580_pt1 | contig 22945 bp, 20 predicted proteins | sample KBSM24metaG_FD_184396 | JGI IMG/M metagenome (GOLD analysis project Ga0207686, IMG submission 184396) | Miscanthus rhizosphere microbial communities from Kellogg Biological Station, Michigan, USA - KBS M2-4 metaG (SPAdes) (version 2) | ecosystem: Host-associated > Plants > Roots > Rhizosphere >...
AACGCGATCGAGCACGGCGGCGCCATCGTCGCCGTTGAAGGCCGCCACCAGGGTCGCTGGCTGACGATCTCCGTGGTCGACACCGGCCCGCGTCGGCCCCGACCAGGCGGCGCCAGGCCGCTCGCCGCTCGCCCCACCCGTCATCGACACGGTCACGGCCTGCGGGTGGTGCGGCGGGTCGCCGCCGAGCACGGCGGCGAGTTCGAACTACGTCGCCTGCCCGGCCGCACCGAGGCGCAGCTGCGGCTGCCCGTCCGCGAAGGCGAGGCGGTGGCACGGTGAGTCGCCGCTTCCGGGCGACGGCTTTCGCGCTGGCGGCACTGCTCGCGGCGGTGCTTGCCGCCGCGATCGCCGACGGCTACGGCGACAGTGTCGTCCGCGGCTACGGAATGCTGCGCCCGGTCGCGGTGGCGATCCACCCGCTGCGCCGGGGCGAGGCGATCGACCCGGCGCGGGCGAAGACGGCGCTGGAGACGCGGCGGGTGCCGGTCCGGTTCGTCCCGCTCGGTGCTCTGCGCTCGCCTGCCGAGGCGGTCGGGTTGGAGCCGACCGCGGTGGTGCCACCCGGCGCCTACCTGCTCGCTTCGCAGCTGCGTCCGCCGGGGCCGGAGGAAAAGCAGCTGGGGCTTGCCGCGGGGCGCCGACCGGTCTCGATCACGGTTGGCGGCGCGACGGCGCTGGCGGCCGGGGACGACACCGGCTCGGGGACTGTGGTCGACGTCGTCGTCACCACGGAACCGAGCGTGGGCGGGCACGGTCGCACCTTTGTCGCCGCTGCCGGCGTGCCGCTGCTGGCGCTAGCGCCGGCCGCGGATGGCCTCGAAGAAACGGCGACGGCGACCCTTGCCCTGACCAGGCGCGAGGCGCTGCGACTGATCGCCGCCCAGAGCTTCGCCCGCCAACTGACCCTGCTTCCGGGCGGCTGAGGTGAGCGCACGGGAACGCCACCTGGTCGCCCTGGCTGCCTCGCTGCGGGAGCGGCTGGTCGAGCGCCGCCGCCATGACGCGGCAGCCGGGCGGTTGGGCGAGGCGGACTTGGCGGCGGCGGCGCGCGAGTTGGTGGCAGACGAGGCGGCGATCCTTCCGGGTGGCCTGCGCGAGGAGGTGGTGGCGCGGATCGTCCGCGACAGCGTCGGCCTCGGTCCGCTCGAGGACCTGCTTGCCGATCCCGCCGTCGAGGAGGTGCTGGTCAACGGCCCCGGCACCGTCTACGTCGAGCGGCGCGGCATGCTCGAGCCGACCGCCGTCCGCTTCGCCGACGAGGAGGATCTGCGGAACACGATCGAGCGCATCCTCGCCCCGCTCGGCCGCCGCGTCGACGAGCTCAGCCCGATGGTCGACGCTCGTCTCGCCGACGGCTCGCGCGTCAACGTCGTCGTGCCGCCGCTGGCGGTCGACGGGCCGGCGGTCTCGATCCGCCGCTTCGGCGCCGAGCGGCCCGACGTCGATGAGCTGGTCGCCCGCGGCACGCTCAGCCTTGATCAGCGCGACCTGCTCGCCGCCGCTGTGGCCGAGCGGCGCAGCGTCCTCGTCAGCGGTGGCACCGGCTCGGGCAAGACGACCATGCTCAACGCCCTCTCCGGCTTCGTCTCGCCGCGAGAGCGGGTGGTGACGATCGAGGACGCCGCCGAGCTGCGGCTGCGCCAGCCGCACGTGGTCCGGCTGGAGAGCCGGCCGGCGGGGGTCGAGGGGCGAGGGGAGGTGACGATCCGTGACCTGCTTCGCAATGCCCTACGGATGCGCCCGGACCGGATCGTGATCGGCGAGGTGCGCGGCGCTGAGGCGCTTGACCTGCTCACCGCGCTCAACACCGGCCACGACGGCGCCCTCTCGACCCTGCACGCCAACTCACCCGCCGATGCGCTCGGCCGCCTTGAGACGCTGGCGCTGATGGCCGGCGTTGGCCTCCCGCACGAGGCGATCGCCGACCAGGTACGGCGCGGGATTGACCTCGTCGTCCAGCTCGAGAGGCGCCCGGACGGCGCCCGCGTGGTCAGCGAGATCGCCGCGGTCGCGACCGGACGATGAGCGCTGGTGGCCTGCTGCCCACTCTGGCCGGCGCCCTCGCCGGTGGGTTGCTGGCGCTGGCGTCCCGGGAAGCGCTGCTGGCCAGCCCGGCTCTGGCGCGTTGGTTGCGAGCGGCCCTGGAGCCGCTGCGCCGAGCTGGCCGCGAGGGGTACGTGCCGTCGCTTGTCGAGCGGCGTCGTTTGGCGGCCCTCGGGATGGCGGCCGCGGCGCTCGGCGGCTGGTTCATGGCTGGGCCCGCTTTGGCGCTGCCGTTGCTGGCTGCCGGACCCGCGCTGGCCGGCTGGGCAATCTCCAGCCGCCGCCGGCGTTACCGGCGTGCGGTCGAGGGATCGTTGCCCGAGGTGGCGACGGCGGTCGCCGACTCGCTCGCCGCCGGGCGCTCGCTGCGGGCGGCGCTGGCCACCGCGGCCACCTCGCTCGACGGCCCGCCGGCGGCGGAGCTGGCACGGCTGGGGGCAGAGCTCGACCTCGGTGCTCCGACCGCCGAGGCGGTCGCCTCTTGGCGGCAGCGGATGCGCAGCGAGCGGGTCGACGGCTTCGCCGTGGCGCTGCTCAGCCAACGGCTCGCCGGTGGTGATCTCGCCGGCCTCCTGCGCCGCTTCGGCACCGCTGCCGCCGAGCGCGACCGTGCTCTTGAGGACGCCCGCTCGGCTACCGCCCAGGCTCGTTTCACCGGGCTGCTGGTGGTGGCGATGCCGAGCGGTGGCGCCCTCTTCGCCGAGCTCCTCCAGCCTGGCTTCGTTGTCGGCCTGCTCGGTTCGCCTCCGGCCGCGATGCTGCTTGCCCTGGCCGCCGCCCTGCAACTGCTCGGCTTCGTGGCGATCCGCCGCCTCTCGCAGGTGGCCGAGTGAGCCCCGCCGGCCTGCTCGCCGCGATGGCCGTCCTGCTCGGCTTTGCGGCCGCGCGTGAGCTGCGGCGAGGCCGGCTTAGTCGAGATAGTGGACTCGGTGCCGACGACGGTTCACGCCTGCACACACTGGCGCCGGGGGTCGCCGATCTGGCATCGGACGCCTCGGCCGAACCCGCCGGCTGGCTACGCGGCCGCTCGGCCCGCGCTGCCCTGCCGCTCGGCCTGCCGGAGCGCCTGCGCCGCTCCGGCCTCGCGGCGCGGCTGCCGTTGCCGGCGGTGCTGGCCGTCAAGCTCGCCGGCGCCGCCTGCGGCGGCATCGCCGCGCTCGCCGCTGCGCCGGCTGCTCCCGGTCGGCTTGCTCTGCTTGTCGCCTTCGGCCTGCCCGCCGCCGGCTTCTTCGTCCCCGATGCCTTGCTCGAGCGTGAGGCGCGGCGCCGGCGCCGCCGCCTGCTCGCGGCGCTGCCCGACGCGCTCGACCTGCTGGCCGTCAACGCCACCGCCGGCCGCGACGCAGCCGGCGGCTTCGCGCAGCTCGCCGGTGGCGAGGGACCGCTGGCGGAAGAGATGCGTGTCGCCGTCGCCGAGCTCTCCTGCGGGACGCCGCTCGGCGCCGTCCTGCGCTCGCTTCGCCACCGTGTCCCCGGCCCGGAGCTGGCGACGCTGGCGGCGACGATCGAGCGCTCGCGCCGGCTCGGCTCGCCGCTCGCAGAGCAGTTGCGCCGTCAGGCCGTCGCCCTGCGCCGCGACGGCCGCCGCGCCGTCGAGGAGCGTGCTGCCCGGGCCGCGCCGAAGATTCAGCTCGTCGTCGCGCTCGTCCTCGTGCCCTCGGTGCTGCTGATGATCGCCGCCGGCCTGATCGCCAACGCCGGCACTCTGCTCGCCGGTTTCTGAGCCAAGCTGCTCGGCTTGTCGAGCGCTTGTGCTCCCTTTAGCATTCAAGCTCCCCAAGGCGCGCCGGTCTGGCGGCGAATCGGGTTGCAGGGAAAGTGACCGAGTACGCGATCTCAACCAACCTGATCAGCTGGGTCCCGGCGAAGCGCGGGCGCTTCGGCTGGCCCGCCGATGGGCCGGAGTCGGAGGTGGTCGAAGCGATGCAGCCCGGCGACCTGCTGGTTCCGAAGTTCGCGCAAACGCCTGACTACCGGCGCGCCGGAGGTCACCAAACCGACTACGTGCGGGGGATCTGCGAGCTGCTCGATCTCAACTACGAGAGCGAGCTGGCCGACTACGAAGCGCGGGTCGCGGGCGGCGCCGGCGCGGTCCCGTTCATCTGGGAAGTAACCGATTCGCTGCCGCCCGACGGGCGTTACCCGAACGGCGTTCCCTGGAGCCTCGTCGCGATCCGCCAGATGCCGCTGAAGCGACCGTATTCGACCAGCGAATTCCTCCGCCTGCGGGCGATCCCGATCGAGATCGCGCGACAGTTCAAGGCCACCGCCGCGCAGGGACGTCACATCCAGCGCCTGCCCGATGGCTCGGCCGAAAGTCTGCTGACCTGGGGCGATTTCGCGCGCGACGAGGAAGCCCTGCGGTGGCTGCTGCTGGTCCGCGCCAAGCGCCTCCACGAGGCGATCCAAGTGATGGAAGGCATCGGGCTTACACCGCGCGAGGGTGACTACCTGTTCCTTGCCGACGAGGACGTGATGCGGGGGTTTCGCCGTCTCGATTCCTCGCGTGGCTCCAGTGAAATCGAAGGAGAGGAGGTGGCTCAATCGGCGGCGGAGCTGGTTGATCTCTTCGACCGCGCCGCTGCACGAGCGCGGCCTTCCGACAGCTTCCGCCCCCGCAACGCGATCGCGGCGGCGCGTCAGCTTGCCGACTTTCTTGCCTCGGGGAACCCCGTCCTCGAGATTGAGGAGTTCGGCACCTTCTACGACCGCTTCGTCACCCTGCCGCAGAAGGTCAGCCAAGCGCTGGAGATCGCCGACCGCCAGATGCCGGAGGCGCCCGCAGTCCCACCGCTATTCGGCGCAAAAGATGAGGGCGAGGAGGGGGAAGAGGAATCCGAGGACAGCGAGCAGATCGAGGAGGAGCGCCTGCACGGCCTCACCGTCGCCGCCGTGCAGAAGCACCTCGACGGCATCAAGCTGCCGGCGACCGTGCTCAACGAGGCGGTCACGGCGCTGCGGGCCGGCAAGCACCTGCTCCTCTCCGGGCCGCCCGGGACCGGCAAGTCGGTGGTCGCCGCGGCGCTCTGCCGAGCCGTTGTCGACGAGGAATTCCAGACGACTACCGCGACCGCCGACTGGACCACCTTCGACACGATCGGCGGCTACATGCCCAAGGCCAGCGGCGAGCTCGAATTCGAGCCGGGGATCGTCCTGCGCTGCTTGGAGCGCGGCCGTTGGCTGGTCGTCGACGAGCTCAATCGGGCCGACATCGACAAGGCGTTCGGCCCGCTCTTCACGCTGCTCTCCAACTCGGGTGAGGAGGACGGCAACGTGGACGTCACCCTGCCGTTCCGCAAAGACGAACGCAACATCCGCATCGTCTGGTCGGCGCGACGCAGCGGCGCCTCCTCGCCGTACGCCCTGACGCCGACCTGGCGCCTGATCGGGACCCTGAACGTGCGGGATAAGGCAAGCCTGTTCCAGCTCAGCTTCGCGTTCATGCGCCGCTTCGCCGTGGTCGACGTGCCGCTCCCGGACGAGTCGGACTACGCGCCCCTGTTCGAGGGTTGGATCGGCAAAGTCGACGACGGCCCGCGGTCGGAGCTGGTTACCGCTGCGATGCGCCTCGCCCTCGGCAAGCGCGAACTCGGGCCGGCGATCCTCAAGGACATCGCCGGCTTTGTCAGCATCGGCATGACGACCACCGACACCGCCTCCGTCTCCTCTGTCTACGACGATCCGGTCGCCGCCTTTCTGACCGCCGTGCGCCTCTACGCGGTGCCCCAGTACGAGGGCGCCTCGAAGGAGGAGATCGACGACATGCTGTTGCGGCTGGAAAGCGTTTGGGGGCAGCCGCCGGCGACGGCCTGGGAGGGCCTGCGGCGAGCGCTGGCCGACGTCGGGCTGGGGTGAGCGCGGCGGTCGACAGCAAACTGCCGCCGGAGTTCCGAGCGCGGCTGCTGGCCGAGATCAGGACCTACCTCCCGGCCTTTCTCCACGGCGGTGCGAGCGAGCGGCGCGACCCGGTCGGCGACGTCAGCGAGCTGCTCAACTTGGAGGCGGGGCAGCTGCGGAAGGTGGTCGCGGTGCACTCCTGCCTCGACGAGCGCGTGCTCGCCCTCGGTGAGGCGCTTGCGGCGGGCATGCGCGAGCCTGTCACCAGCAGCGAGCGCCCGCCGGAATCGAGCCAGTGCGTGCGCGGTCCAGTCGACTGGGGGGCGACCGTCGCCCAGCGCTCGCGCGAAGGCGGCGATGCCTCGCGCTTCGTCGTTCGTTCGGCGCAGCGGGTTTTCGACACGCCCGCGAACCGGGCCCTCGCCTGGGTGCTCCAGTGCTTGCACGAGTCGGCGCGGACCGGGCTCGGCGAAGCTGTCGGCGCGGCCGCCGCGATGCCCGCCAACGAGGAGATCTCGAAATGGCCCTTGCGGATCAAGCGGCTGGCCGTGGCGGTCGAGCGCGCGAGGGGCACCAGTTGGTTGCGGGACGTGCGGCCGGAAATGCCGGACGCGAGGACGATCCAGCGCCTGCGCGCGGCCGGCAGCCGCTTCTACTCCGTCCTCGTAGCGGATGCGGCCCGGGTTCTGCTCGAGCTCGCCGATCCCTCCGAGCAGGTGCTCGTCGAGATGCTCTGTCGCCGCTACTTCGAGCCGGCGCAGACCTCGCTGCTGTACGAGGTTTGGGTCGCCCTGCGGTTGGCACGTGCCTTCGAAGCGGCGAGCGGCAGGCCGCGCAAGGCCCGCCTCCTGGTCCGCGCCGGCGAGTGCGGCCCCTACGCCCGCTTCGACTTCGATGACGGCAGTGAGGTCTCGCTGACCTACCAAGGTTGGCCGGCGGGGCTAGAGGAGTCGCGGCTCGAGCGCGCCGCCGCTCGGCACGGCTTCTCGGTCGGCTTGCAGCCCGACATCTTCATCGTCCGCTCCGGCCCCGAGCCAGACATCGCCGTGCTCGAGCTCAAGGCCAGCGTCGAATCGAGCACGCTGGCGAAGGGGCTGAAGCAGCTCTACGCCTACCTGGGCGATCGGCCGCTCGCCTGGAAGCGCAGGCCGGCCGGATGGCTGGTCGCGCCCGCTTCGTCACTGTTCTCCGATCGGGCGGCGGGAGATGAGGACGACCTCTGGATGCTGAGTGCCGAGCAAGTCGTCGAGGCGGCTGTGGGGCGCTTCGCACCCGCCGCCAGCGCCGGCGCCTGAACTACTCAGTTGCCTCGCCCACCAGGCGCCTCGCCACTGCGGCGGTGGCGGCGGCGATCGCATCGAGGTCGGCGGCGTCCTCCTTGTGGCCGCTGACGTAGCAGCAGAGGGTGCCGTTGACGAGCTCGAAGGCGAACTTCTTGGGGGCGCTGTCGGTCAGCCAGACGATGAAGGTGGGGCTGAAGAGCCGGCGCAGCCAGACCGCGTCCTGGTCCTTGCCGGCGAAGATCTCGTAGCGCTCGTCAAGCGCCTCACTCTCCAGCTTCACCCGCTCTTTGGAGCGACGGAAGACGTCCTCGAACTTCTCCAGTGCCCGCAGCCCGGACTTGCGCTGGCAGTAGAGCTCGGGGACGCGAGCGACGCACTCCGGTACCTCGGCGAGGCCGAGCGTGTAGCGGTAGTAGTTGGTCTGACGGTTGCCCTCGGCGTCGGTGGTCTCGTCCTCGTAGGTGTAGAGGGCGAGGGTGCCGCCGATGTTTTCGCCGAGGAGGCCGGTCAGGGTGCGCTCGGCGTAGCGGTCATCGCCCTTGCAGAGCAGCGGCGTCGCCGCCGGCAGGGCGCTGCGGCCGCCCAGCGCGAAGTCGTGCTGCTGCGCGTAGGCCTCGAAGAAGGAGTCGGCGGCACGCGAGTCGGCGATCGCGAAGACGGTCCCGATCCCGACCAGGAGGGCGACCGCTGCCGCGATCAGGCCGAGTAGCGGCACCGAGGCAGCGGCGACACCGATCCCGACGACGATCACGAGAGCGGCGATCAGGATCTGAGTCAGCGGCTTGCGCAGCAGCCGCTTGAAGTGGAAGCCACGCAGGTCGTTGGCGTCGTCCGGCGCGGCGGTGGCGTCTCCCGGCACCGGCGCAACCTAGCGCGAGCCGCCGTCGCCTCTGGGTGCAAACGGGGTTGCAGAGGAGGGTCGTGTTGCAAAGTGGGGGACTGTGGGTTATTGTGGCGCCCGAGTTGAAGCCCAGGACCGGGGTGGTGAGGCTCCTCCCACCTCATCACCCCGGTCCGTTTTCTTTTTCCCCGGCCCTCCCGCTCAGAAAGGAACCCGACGCAAGTGGCATTTCGGGGTCTCTACGAGCACAGCTTGGATTCGAAGGACCGGCTGACCGTTCCCTCGCGGTTTCGCGCCAGCCTCGCTGACGGAGTGGTTCTGTCCAAGGGCTTCGACCCCTGCGTCTGGGTGCACACGACCGATGAGTTCGAGCAGCTCTCCGAGCGCTTCCTTTCGCCACACAGCCCCTTCGGGCGCGATGCCCGCCAGCTGCGCCGCCGCTTCCACGGCGGCTCTTTCGACGAGAAACTCGATTCCGCCGGGCGGATCCGCGTCCCCAAGCCGCTGATCGAGCACGCCGGGCTAGATGGCAACTGCGTCGTGATCGGGGCGGGGGAGTACCTGGAGATCTGGAACGCCGACGCCTGGGCCAAGCAGGAGGAGGAGCTCGACGCGGCGGCACCGGAGATCGCCGAGGGCCTGGCCGGCGCCGGAGCGAGTGCGTGACCATGAGACTGCATGCCGCTCGCACTCCCACCCTCACCCACTTCCCGGATCCCCGCCCTGCGGGAGCGCTGGAGCCGATGACCCACGAGCCCGTTCTCGCCCCCGAGTTGGTCTCACTGCTCGCCCCCGAGCCGGGCCAGACTGCGGTCGACTGCACCTTTGGCGGCGGCGGCCACGCCCGCCAGGTCGCGGCCCAGCTGGGACCGGAGGGGACGCTGATCGCGATCGACCGCGACCCCGCCGCCGCGGCCCGCTTTGAGGAGTTCGCGGCCGAGGCGCCCTGCCGGACCCGCTTCCTCGGCGTCGACTTTGCAGAAGGGCTTCGCACCCTGCACGGCGAAGCTGTGCGCCCAGAGATGGTTTATGTAGACCTTGGGATGTCGTCGCTGCAGGTGGATTCGTGGGAGCGGGGCTTCTCCTACTCCTACGACGCACCGCTCGACATGCGGATGGACACGCGCCAGCAGTTCGACGCCGCCGACCTCCTCAACGAGTGGCCGGAGTCGCGGATCGCCCAGACGCTGCGCCACTTCGGCGAGGAGCGCTACGCGGGGGGCATCGCCCGCGAGATCGTCCGCCGCCGGCCGCTGCGAACTACTTCTGACCTGGTTGCCGCCGTCAAAGCGGGGATGCCGACCGCGGCGCAGTTCGGCGGCGGTCATCCCGCCAAGCGGACCTTCCAGGCGATCCGGATCGCCGTCAACGGCGAGCTCGACTCACTCGACGCGGCGCTGCCATTGGCCTGGGAGATGCTGCCGGTCGGCGGTCGCTTCGCGGCGATCTCCTTCCACTCGCTTGAGGACCGGCCGGTCAAGCAGTTCCTGGCCGGGAAGGCGCGCGGCTGCCTCTGTCCCCCCGAGCTGCCCGTCTGCGTCTGTAACCACGAGCCCGAGGCGGAGCTGCTGACCCGTCGCGCTGTCGCGCCCGGGCCCGAGGAGGTCGAAGCCAACCCGCGCGCCCGCTCGGCGCACCTGCGGGCGGCGCTGAAGATCGTCGAGCCGGTCGGGGAGGGCGTCTGATGGCCGTCGCCGCTCCAGCCCGTCGCAGCGCCGCTCCGGCGGCGCCGCTGAAACCGCCCGCGCCCGCTAAACGGGCGGCCGCCCCGGCGTCCCCGGTAAAACCGGCGCCTGCGCGCAAACGGCCGCTGCGCCCGACCCGCGGCCGTCCCAAAGCTTCCGCCGGCGCCGCCGCGCCCGCTCGCAAGTCCCCCGTCCGTAAACCCGCGACGGGCAAACCCGCGACCCGCAAAGCGCCCGCCAAGGCGACGGCGCGCAAGGCGGCGCCACGCGGCTCGGCCGCGACCGCCCGCAGTTCCCGGGCGGCCGCGACCCGCGGCGCTCGCGCCGCGACCGCGACCCGTCGCGCCCAGGCCTCGGCGCCGCGCGCCGCCCGCGCCACCGCCCAGCGCGCCGTCGCCGGCGGCCAGCTGATCCCGCTCGCGGTCGGTCGCACCGCCGTCGCCGTCAGCCAGCTGCCCGACTCCGGCCTGGTCGTCCGTCTCACCCGCGGCCGCGCCTGGATCGGCCTGCTCGGGGTCCTCTTGGTCGGGATCGTCGCCCTCAATGTCGTCACCCTCAGCTTCGCCGCCTCCTCGGGCAAGATCGATGAACAGATCACCACGCTCGAAGAGGAGAACTCGATCCTGCGCGGGCGCGACGCTCAGCGGTTCGGCATCGGCGCCGTCCGTAACGCCGCGGCGCCGCTCGGGCTCTCGATGCCGAGCAGCGAAGAGATCCACTTCATCGACGCCGGCCACGGCGACGTCGCTACCGCGGCGGCCCGGCTGGCGGCGGCCGGGGGGTAGGACGCGCGGATGCGCTTGATCGAACGCCGGATCGGACTGCTTTTCGCCGGCTTCCTGCTCTGCTTCTTGGTCGTGATCGTCCGCGCCTTCTGGCTGCAGGGCGTGCAGGGCTCCCAGCTCGCCTCCGAGGCGATCTCCCAGCAGACCGAGACGGTGACGGTCCCGGGGCTGCGCGGCAGTCTGCTCGATCGCAGCGGTAACGAGCTCGCCGCCTCGGAGGACGCGGCGACGATCTACGCCACCCCCTACCAGGTGAAAAACCCGCCCAAAGCCGCCCAGCAGCTGGCGCCGATCCTCGGCCTCAAGGAGCAGGAAGTCCTCGAAAGCCTGACCGCCGAAGGCGGCTTCTCCTACGTCGCCCACAAAGTCGACCTCGGCGTCGCCGCCAAAGTCGAAGCGCTGCAGATCGAAGGGATCGGCGAGTTGCCCGACAGCCGTCGCACCTACCCGCAGGGCGAGATGGCCGGCCAGGTGATCGGCTCGGTTGGCTCCGAAAACCAGGGCCTGAACGGGCTCGAGGAAGGCGAGGAATCGGTGCTCGGCGGCGAAGACGGCGAACGCCGGATCGTCCGCGATGCGCTCGGCGACCCGATCCGGCTCGAAACCGTCAAGGAAGCGAGCGACGGGGAAAACATCCAGTTGACGCTCGACCCGTTGATCCAGGAGAAGACCGAACGGGTTCTCGCCGAAGTTGGCGAAACGTATTCGCCGAAGGGGGCGACGGCGATCGTCGTCGACCCGCGCAGTTCCGAAATCCTGGCGATGGCGAACTGGCCGCCGGTCAACCCTGGCGACCTCTCCGAAGCGACCAGCGAAGACCTGATGAACCGCGCGACCGGGTTCAACTACGAGCCGGGCTCGACCTTCAAGGCCTTCACGGTTTCGGCGGCGCTGGAAGAAAAACTGGTGACGCCGACCTCGAGCTTCACCCTGGCCCCGACCATCCAGGTCGCCGACCGGACGATCGAAGACGCCGAGCCGCGCGGGACCGAAACCCTCAGTGTCGGCGAAATCCTTGCCCACTCCTCCAACGTGGGCGCGGTGACGATCGGCCTCGAGCTGGGGGCGACGCGCTTCAGCAAGTGGATCGACCGCTTCGGCTTCGGGCGCAAGACCGGCGTCCAGTTCCCCGGCGAGGAAATCGGCCTCGTCCCCAAGCTCGACGAATACTCGGGCTCGACGATGGGCAACCTGCCGATGGGCCAGGGGTTGTCGGTGACGCCAATGCAGATGATCGCCGGCTACAACGCAATCGCCGACAACGGAATGCTGCGGCCGCCACAGCTGATCAAGCGGATCGGCGACCGCGAGATCCACGAGCCGAAGGGCAAGCGGGTGATCAGCCCCGCCGTCGCCACCGAGGTCCGGGAAATGCTCGAGGGCGTACTCGCCCCGGGCGGCACCGCCTCCGAGGTCAGCGTCCCTGGCTACACCTTGGCCGGCAAGACCGGAACCGCGCAGGTGGCGGAAAACGGCACCTACTCGGCAACCAAGTACATCGCCTCCTTCATCGGCTTCGCGCCGGCCCAGAACCCGCAGTTGCTGGCGGCGGTGATCGTCGATCAGCCGCAGGGCGAAATCTACGGCGGCTCGGTCGCGGCGCCCGCCTTCGGGCAGATCGCCGCTTTCGCGCTCCCGTATCTCGGGGTCGCGCCCGAATAGGCCCGCAAAGGGCACCCGGCGCGCTACCTAGAATCGCCTGCGCATGAAGCTCGACGAGCTTGTCGCGGAACTCGAGGGCGGGCGAACCGTCGGCGACGATCCCGACGCCGAGGTCACCGCGCTCGCTTACGACAGCCGCCAGGTCGGGCCCGGAACGCTCTTCTTCTGCGTCCCCGGCGAGCGCGCTGACGGGCACGACTTCGGGCCGCAGGCTGCTGCCGACGGGGCGGTGGCGCTGGTCGTCGAGCGCGAGCTCGAGGTGACGGTGCCGCAGCTGGTGGTCACCGACGCGCGGGCGGCGATGGCGCCGCTGGCGGCCCGCTTCTTCGGCGACCCGACGGCGACCCTGCACGTGGTTGGCGTTACCGGCACCAACGGCAAGACGACCACCGCCTTCCTGGTCCGCGAGATCCTCGAGGCGGCTGGGATCCAGTCGGGGCTGATGGGAACCGTCAAGCAGGTCGTCGGCGGCATCGAGGAGGAGGTGGTGCGGACGACGCCGGAGGCGATCGAGCTGCAGGGCGCCTTCCGGCGCATGCTCGCGGCCGGCGACGCGGCCTGCGCGATCGAGGTCTCCTCGCACGCGATGGCCCTGCACCGCGCCGACGCGATCCACTTCGAGGCGGCGGTCTTCACCAACCTCACCCAGGATCACCTCGACTTCCACACCGACATGGAGGACTACTTCCGCGCCAAGCGGCTGCTCTTCGAGGCCGGCCCGGGGACGGCGATCGTCAACGTCGACGATGAGTACGGGCGGCGGCTGGCCGGCGAATTCGACTGCGTGACCTTCTCGGCCGAGGGCGCGGAGAACGCTGACCTGGTCGCCGGTGACGTTTCGTTCGACGCCTCAGGGGCGACCTTTACGGTCCGTCTCAGCTCGCGGGGTGCGGCGCAGGCGGCTGTCGGCACCGATGGCGGGGTCGGCGAGGAGCACGCGATCCGTGAGGAGCTCACGATCCGGACCAAGCTCCCCGGCCACTTCAACGTCGCCAACGCGCTGGGAGCCCTTGCCGCGGCACTGGCGCTCGGCGTCGAGCCCCGGGCCGCCGCGGCGGCGCTGGCAGAGGCCCCGGCGCCGCCGGGGCGCTTCGAGCCGGTAGACGAGGGACAAGCGTTCACGGTCCTGGTCGACTACGCCCACACGCCGGACTCGCTGGAGAACGTGCTGCGCGCAGCGCGACGACTCACTGCCGGGCGGCTGATCTCGGTGTTTGGCGCCGGCGGCGACCGCGACCGCGACAAGCGGCCGAAGATGGGCCGGGCCGGGGCCGAGCTCTCCGACCTGGCGATCGTCACCTCCGACAACCCGCGCTCCGAGGACCCCGAGGCGATCGTCGCCGAAGTCCTCGCCGGCGCCAAGGGGGCGGGCGGTGAGGTCGAGAGCGAGGTCGACCGACGCGCCGCGATCGCCGCGGCGCTGCGCCAGGCCGGACCCGGCGACACCGTCGTGATCGCCGGCAAGGGCCACGAGCAGGGCCAGGAGTTCGAGGACGGCCGCAAGATCCCCTTCGACGACCGCGAGGTCGCCCGCGAGGAGCTGCGCGGGCTGGGCGGCCCGGTATGAGGCTGACACCGGCCGAGATCGCCGCCGCGCTCGGTGCCGAGGTGGTCGTCGAAGGCGCCTCCGAGCCCCCGCGCCGCGCCGTCATCACCTCCGCCGAGGCCGGTCCCGGCGACCTCTTCTTCGGCCTCGTTGGCGCCAACCGAGACGGCGGCGAGTTCGCCCCGGCGGCGATCGAGGCCGGGGCGTGGGGGGTAGTCCTCCGCCCCGAGGCGCGTTTGACCTTTGTCGCGGATAGCGCCGCAAAGGTCAAACACACTCCCGATGAGGAGGCTCCGAGTGGCGATGGGGCCTGGGTCTTCGTCGTCGACGATCCGCGGGCGGCGCTGCAGAACCTGGCGCGGGCGTGGCGACGGGCGCTTGGGGCCCGCGTGGTTGGCGTCACCGGCTCGGTTGGCAAGACCTCGGTCAAGGACATCTCCCGGACGCTGCTGCCCGGGCGGGTCCATGCCAACCGCGAGAACCTCAACACCGAGATCGGGCTGCCGCTGACGATCCTCGAAGCGCCCGACGACACCGAGACGCTGGTCCTCGAGATGGCGATGCGGGGCGCCGGCCAGATCGCCGAACTGGCTGCGATCGCCGAGCCGGAAGTGGCGGTGATCACCAACGTCGGCCCGGTCCATGTCGAGCTGCTCGGCTCGGTCGCGGCGATTGCCGCCGCCAAGGCCGAGGTGATCGACTTCCTACCCGCCGACGGCACCCTGGTCGCCCCCGTCGAGGCCGGCGAGCTGGAGCCGCACCTGGCGCGAGCGCCGCGGCTGCTGCGCTTCGGGCCGGGCGGGGACGTCGAGGCGGTCGAGCGGCGGATCGAGGAGGGGGTGACGGAAGCGCGGATCGCCACCCCGGGCGGCGAGACGGTCTTCCACCTGCCCTTCACCGAGGCCCACAACCTCACCAATGCGCTGGCCGCGATTGCCGCCGGGGTCGCCCTCGGCGCCGACCCGGCGGAGATGGCCGACCGCGCTGCGGGCATAGGATTCTCCCGCTTCCGCGGCGAGCGCTTGGAGCTCGGCGACGGGATCCTCCTCGTGAACGACTGTTACAACGCCAACCCGGTCTCGATGCGCGCCGCCCTCGACCACCTGGCCGCCCTCGGCGCCGAGCGCACCGTCGCCGTGCTCGGTGAGATGGCCGAGCTGGGCCCCGGGGCCGCCGGCTACCACGGCGAAGTCGGTGAGCACGCCCGCGCCCACGGGATCGACATCCTCGTCGGAGTCGGCGAGCCGGCTCGCGCTTACGGGCCGGATGAGCTGGTCGGCACCCCCGAGGAAGCCGCCGAGCTGTTAGCGGCGCGGCTGGAAAGCGGCGACGCGGTGCTGGTCAAGGGCTCGCGTTCGGCCGGCCTCGAGGCAGTCGCCGCGGCGCTTGAAGGGATGCTCTGATGGGCGAAGTCCTGATCGCCGGCATGGCGGCGATGCTGATCTGCATCTTCCTCGGCCCCAAATTCATCGAATACCTGCGGGTCCGCGAGTTCGGCCAGCACATCCGCGAGGAGGGGCCGCAGGAGCACCACGCCAAGGCGGGGACGCCGACGATGGGCGGCCTGATCATCTTCGTCTCGATCTGCGTCCCCTACCTGGTCCTCTCCGACCGCAGCGCCCAGAGCCTGGCCGTCTTCGGGGTCGCCCTCGGTTGCGCCGGTCTCGGCTTCGCCGACGACTTCATCAAGATCGTCAAACGCCGCTCGCTCGGGCTCTCGGCGCGCTGGAAGATCCTCGGCCAGGTGATCCTGGCGCTGATCCTCTGGTGGGTGGCGCGGCACGAGGTCGGGCTCGAACCGATCCTCTACTTCCGGATCGGCGACGGCAGCATCGACCTCGGCCCGATCCTCTACTTCGTGCTCGTTTTCGGGGTCCTTGCCGGCACCTCCAACGGGGTCAACCTCACCGACGGCCTCGACGGCCTCGCCGCCGGCTCCTGCGCGATCGTCCTGCTCGCCTACACGGCGATCTCCTTCATCGCCAACCAACAGCAGGACCTGGCCCTGCTCTCGGCCTGCCTGGTCGGCGCCTGCATCGGCTTCCTCTGGTTCAACGCCTTCCCGGCCTCGATCTTCATGGGCGACACCGGCTCGCTCGGCCTCGGCGGCGCGATCGGCGCCCTGGCGGTGATGACCCAAACCGAGGTGCTGCTACTGATCATCGGCGGCATCTTCGTGATCGAGGCGCTCTCGGTGGCGATCCAGGTCTTCTCCTTTAAGACCTTCCGCCGCCGCGTCCTGCTGATGGCGCCGCTACACCATCACTTCGAGATGATGGCCTGGTCGGAGACGAAGATCATGCTGCGCTTCTGGATCGTCGCCGCGGTCTGCTCAGGGATCGGCTTCACGCTGTACCAGCAGTCGATCGGCAGGTGAGGAGCGGGCAGGGCGCGAACCTGTCCTCATGACCATCCGGCCCCCGAGGGAGATCCGCCCGCCGCTGCCGCGCGGGCCGTTCCTGGTCGTCGGGCTGGCTCGCTCCGGGGTCGCCGCGGCGCGCTTGCTGGCCGGGCGCGGGGAGCAGGTGGTCGGGGTCGATTCTGGTTTTCCCGATTCGGCGGCAGGACTTCGGGGGGCCGGCGTCGAAGTGTTTGTGGATTCGGATGGATTGGCGCTGCTCGACGGAGTGCGGACGGTTGTGAAGAGCCCCGGCGTGTCGCGGGAGGCGCCGGTGATCGCCGCCGCCCTGGAGCGCGGGATCGGGGTGATGGGAGAGCTGGAGCTGGCCTGGCGGGCGCTACCGAACCGCTTCCTCGCCGTTACCGGGACCAATGGCAAGACGACCACGGTGGAGATGCTCGGCCACGTCTACCGCAGCGCCGGCGAGCCGGTCGTCGTCGCTGGCAACGTCGGCACGCCGCTCTCGGACCTGGTCGGCACGGTCGAGCCCGACGCCACCATCGTCTGCGAGTGCTCGAGCTTCCAACTCGAAGACACGATCGAGTTCGCCCCCGAGTGTGGTGTCTTCCTCAACCTCGCGCCCGACCACCTCGATCGCTATGAGGGGCTCCCGGACTACCTGGCCGCGAAGCTGCGGATCTTCGCCAACCAGGGAAACGACGACGTCGCCGTCTACAACGCCGACGACCCGGAGCTGGCCGGCACCGACCTCGGCGGCTGCGCCCGCCGGGTCTCCTTCTGCGTCGGCGACGCCCCCGACTGCGAGGTCGCGGTCGCCGAGGGAACGATCTGCTATGACGGCGAGCCGTTGCTGCGGGTCGAGGAGCTGGGCGTGGTCGGCGAGCACAATGTCGCCAATGCGATGGCCGCCGCCGCGGCGGCGCTGACGATGGGGATCGGCCGCGAGGCGGTTCGCGAGGGGCTGCGCAGCTTCGCCGGCGTGCCGCACCGGCTCGAGCCGATCGCCGAGATCGGCGGCGTCCGCTTCGTCAACGACTCGAAGGCGACCAACGTCGCCTCGGCGATCGTCGGCATCCGCGCCTTCGAAGACGGCGTCCACGCGATCCTCGGTGGCAGCGAGAAGGGCGAGTCCTACGAGCCGCTGCTCGATCCGGTCCGGGAGCGCTGCCGCGCCGTCTACCTGACCGGTGCCTCCGCCGAGCGGATCGCCGAGGCGCTAGCTCCTGCAATCGCCGCCGGGACTGAGCTGCACCGCTGCGAGGACCTCGAGGACGCGGTCCGTCGCGCCGCCGCCGCGGCAGCCGCCGGCGAGGTGGTGTTGCTCTCGCCCGCCTGCGCCAGCTTTGACGCCTTCGAGAACTTCGAGCGCCGCGGCGAGCGCTTCCGCGCGATCGTCGAGGGGCTGCGTTGAGCGCCCGCGCGATCTCGCTGAGCGGCCTGGTCGGCCGCCCGGCGAAGCCGAAGCGGTCGAAGGGGAAGGGCAAGGCGAAGGCGCGCTCGCGCCGGCGCGCCGTCTCGACCGAGTACTCGATGCTGCTGACCGCAACGCTGTGCCTGCTCGCGCTCGGCGCGGTGATGGTCTTCTCGGCCAGCTCGACGACCCGGATCCTCCAGAACGGTGGCCTCTCCGACAGCGCCTTCTACCTGAAGCGGATGCTGATCTTCGGTGCGATCGGACTGCTGATCATGCACCTGACCGCGCGCCACGGCCTGCAGGCGGTGCGCAACCTCACCCCGGCCCTACTGGCCGGCTCGATCCTGCTGCTCGTCGTCGTGCTCGGCGCCGGCACCAGCGTCAACGGCGCCAGCCGCTGGATCGGCCCCGGCTCCCTGCAGATCCAGCCCTCCGAGATCGCCAAGGTGGCGTTGGTCCTCTACGGCGCCGACATGCTCGCCCGCAAGCCGAAGCGGGCGCGCTCGATCGAAGGCTTCATGCCTTTCCTGCTGGTCGTCGGCGCCTCCTGCCTGCTGATCATGCTGGAGCCGGACATGGGGACGACGATGGTCACCGTCTTCGCCGTTGCCGCCACCCTGATCGCCGCCGGCGCCCGTCCCCGCGACCTCGCCCTGATCGCCCTCTGCATCGGCGGCCTGGCACTCTTGCTGACCATCGTCGAGCCCTACCGGATGGCCCGCCTGACCGGCTTCCTCAACCCCGGCTCCGACGCCAGTGGTGCCGGCTTCCAGGCAGCGCAGGCGAAAATCGCGCTCGGCTCCGGCGGAATCTTCGGAGTTGGAATCGGCAACGGCGTCCAGAAGGCCTTCTACCTGCCCGAGGCCCACACCGACATGATCTCGGCGGTGATCGGCGAGGAGCTCGGCCTGGTCGGGATCGTCGGCGTCGTCGGCCTCTTCTCGATGTTTGGCTACGCCGGCCTCAAAGTTGCCCAGAAAGCGAAGGACAACTACGGCAAGCTGTTGGTCGCCGGGCTGACCTCGATGATCCTCGCCCAGGCGACGATCAATCTCTTCGCGGTCATGGGCCTGGCGCCGCTGACCGGGGTGCCGCTGCCCTTCGTTTCCTACGGCGGTAGCAGCCTGGTCACCACCCTCTTCGTCGTCGGCCTGATCCTCAACGTCGCCCGCGGCGGCACCGCCAAGGCGATCGCGACCGGCACGCAGGGCCGCTCCAGCGGCAGCGCCTCGAGGCGATCCACCGGCGCTGGCAAACTCCGCGTCGTCGATGGCGGGCGCCGGCCCGCACAGCAAAGGAGCCGAGCCAAAGGTGCCAGCCGGAAAGCCCAGAGTCGTGGTGGCAGCGGGGGGAACCGCGGGTCACGTGGTGCCCGCAATGGCAGTCGCCGCCGAGCTTCGGGCTAGCGGCGCCGAGGTCTCCTTCCTCGGCACCCGCGAGCGGATCGAGTCGGAGCTGGTCCCCGCCGCGGGCTACGAGATCGATTTCCTCAAGGTGCGCGGGATCGACCGCCGCAACCCGCTGCGAGCGGCGCGGGCAGGGTTCGAGGCCGTCGGGGCGGTCGCGGCGGCGCGAAAGGCGCTGCGGGCGCGCGGTGCCGACGTGGTGATGGGCGGCGGCGGCTACGTCGCCGGGCCGGCCGGGCTGGGCGCGGTGCTGACCGGAACGCCGCTGGTCCTGACCGAGGCCGACAGCCACCTCGGCCTCGCCAACCGCCTGCTCGCCGGGCGGGCGCGCCGAGTCTGCCTGGCCTTCCCGATCGAGGGCCGCGAGGGCGATCCCTATCTGGTTACTGGGCGGCCGGTGCCAGCGGCGGTTGTGCAGGCCGAGCGTGGCGTCGCCCGTGAGCGCTTCGGGATCAGTGCCGAGGCCCGCTGCCTGCTGGTGATGGGGGGCAGCCAAGGTGCCCGCTCGATCAACCTCGCCGCGATCGAGGCCTTCGCCGAGACGGAGGGGCGCCGGTTCGACGTTCTGCACCTGGCGGGCCGCCGCGATTACCCCGAACTCGAGACCCGGCTCGCGGCTGCTCCATATAAGGGTGGCTACGCGCTGATCGAGTACGAGCCCAATCTCGGCGACGTGCTTGCCGCCTCCGACCTGGTGCTGGGGCGTTCTGGCGGCTCAATCTTCGAGGTGACCGCGGCCGGCCGGCCAGCGATCCTCGTCCCTTATCCCTATGCGACCGCCGACCACCAGAGCGCCAACGCAGCCTGGATGGAGCGCGGCGGCGCGGCGACAGTGCTGCCCGATGCCGAGGTCAGCGCCGAGCGGCTGCGGAGCGAGGTGGCCGCGATCCTTGGCGACGCGGCGCGGTTGGGGGAGATGAGCGCGGCCTCGCGGAAGCTTGCCAAGCCCGACGCGGCGCGGACGATCGCCGACGAGGTCCTGGCGGCGGCTCGTCCGGACCAAGGTGACTCGTGAGTGACTGGGCCGACCGGCGGCTGCACTTCATCGGCATCGGCGGCGCCGGGATGAGCGGGCTGGCGCTGGTTTGCGCGCGGCTCGGCGCGACGGTGACCGGCAGCGACCGCGCCGACTCCTCTTATATGGAGCGCCTGCGCGGGGCCGGCCTTGAACCGACCGTCGGCCACGACGCCGCCAACCTGCCCGAGGGGGCGGAGGTGGTCGTCTCGACCGCGATCGGCGCCGACAACCCGGAGCTGGCGCTGGCCCGCGAGCGTGGTATCGAGCTGATCCACCGCGGCGCCCTGCTCGCCCAGCTCTGCGCCGCGAAGCGGCTGATCGCCGTCGCCGGTACCCACGGCAAGACGACGACGACCGCGATGTTGGTCTGGGCGCTGCGGGCAATCGGTGCTGACCCCGCCTTCTTCGTTGGCGGCGAGGTGCCCGGGCTGGGAGAAGACGGGGGCGCCGCCAACGCCGGCTGGGGCGGGGGGGAGTGGGTGATCGCCGAGGCCGACGAGAGCGACGGCAGCTTCCTCGACCTGCAGCCCGAGGTTGCCGTGATCACCAACGTCGAGCTCGACCACCACGCCCGCTGGGGCAGTCTCGCCGAGCTGCACGCCGCCTTCGAGCGCTTCGTCACCCCGGCCGCGGGACTGGCGCTGCCGACCGCGGTGCCAACCACCGGCGGCGGCTCGACCGCTGCGGCGCTCGGTGGTGCCGCGTCGCTGCAGGGCGGCGAGGAGACGCGGACGCTCCGCTTCGGCCTCGACGGGCCGGGCCCGGCGGCAATGCCGCTGGCGGTGCCGGGCCGTCACAACCTGCTCAACGCCCGCGCCGCCCTAGCCGCGATCGAGCTGGCGGGACTCGACGTCGGGGCCGCCGCCGCGGCGCTCGCGACCTTCCCGGGGGTGAAGCGCCGGCTCGAGCTCAAGGGCAGCCGCGCCGGCGCCCGCATATATGACGACTACGCCCACCACCCGACCGAGGTCCACGCCGCACTTTCTGCCCTGCGTGAGCTCGACCCCCCGCCGCGGCGGCTGATCGCCGTCTTCCAGCCACACCTTTACTCGCGCACGAAGGCGTTGGCGACCGAGTTCGGCGCCGCCCTCGCTCTCGCCGACGAGGCGATCGTGCTCGACGTCTACCCGGCCCGCGAGGAGCCGGTCGGCGAGCTCGCCGGGGTCAGCGGCCTGCAGGTCGCCGAGGCGGCAGCCGATCGGATCGGCGGCAGGCCGGTGTGGTGGCTGCCGCGCGCCGAGCAGGCTCGCGCCGCCGTGGCCGACCGCCTCGGCGATGGCGACGTCCTGGTCACGATCGGAGCAGGGGACGTCTTCAAGCTTGGCGAGGCGCTGGTCGAGCCGGGCTCCGCCGCACCTGCTCCGCAGGCATCGCCGCAAGGGAACCGAGGGATGGGGGAAGGGGCGTGACTGCCGCGCCATCGCCCCCCGGCGTCGAGGTCGACTATCCACTCGCCCGCCTCACCACGGTACGCACCGGCGGCCCGGCTGACTTCTTCGCACGCCCGCGCCAGACCGACGCCCTGGTCGATCTCTTGCGCTGGGCGGAGGGGGAGGGGCTGGCGGTAGGGCTGGTCGGCTCCGGCTCGAACCTGCTGATAGCCGACGATGGATTCCACGGGCTCGCGATCAAACTGGACGGAGACCTCGCGACGGTCGAGCGCGATGGCGAGCACCTGCTCTGCGGCGGTGGTGCTCGGCTGCCGACGGCGGCGACCAAAGCGGCTGGCTGGGGGCTCTCCGGGATCGAGTTCGGTACCAATATCCCCGGCACCGCCGGCGGGGCGGTGCGGATGAACGCCAACGCCTACGGTGGCGAGCTCGCCCGGGTGCTGGAGTGGGTCGAGGTCAGCACCGCCGGCGGTGCTGAGCGCCGCGGCCCCGACCAGCTCGGCTTCACCTACCGCAACTCGAATCTGCGGGAGGGAGAAGTCGTCTCGCGTACTGCCTTTCGCTTGCGGCCCGGCGACCCCGAGGAGATCCGGGCGACGATGGCGGCGATGCGCAACCGTCGTCACGACGCCCAGCCGAAAGGAATAAAGACCTTCGGCTCGACTTTCAAGAACCCCGAGGACGAGCGCGCCGAGGGCCGCACCGCTGGGCAACTGCTGGAGGCGGCCGGCTGCCGCGGCCTGCGTCAGGGTGGCGCCCGCTTTTCCGAGAAGCACGCCAACTTCGTCGAGAACACTGGCGACGCCACCACTGCCGACGTGGTCGCGCTGATGGCCGAGGGCAAGCGGCGGGTCCGGGAACGCTTCGGGATCGAGCTGGAGCCGGAGGTCCAGCTGCTGGGTGACGTGCGCTGGCCCGGCGACGAGACGACGTGAGGCGCTGGCTCTGGCGATCGTTGGCCGTGATCCTCGCGGTGATCGTGATCGCCTTCGTCTTTCAGAGGCTGTTCGGGGATAGCAGCGTCGAACCGCACTTGACCGCCTCGGCTCCGGTCGCCGTGATCGGCAGCGGTGACGAAGCGATCGCCGTCGCCGCCAACGGCACCCTGTTGCGCTGGTTCCCGCTATCCGAAGACAACCCGCTGCCGCAGCTGCCGCTGCAAGAACCGCCGAAAAGCGGTCGCCTGCGTGGGCCGGCGCTCGAACAGGCGAAAGTGCTGGGCGCGGCGCCGCCGCAGCTGCGCCGCTACGTCGAAAGCTCCCACTACGGCGAAAGCGGGGTGGATGTGGTCCTCGACACCGGCATCGAACTCCGATTCGGAGACGACTCGCAAGCGGCGCGTAAGTGGAAAGCGGCGGCCGCCGTGCTCGCCGACCCGGAAGTGGAAGCGCTCGATTATGTCGACCTGCATGCCCCCGGCCGCGCGGCGCTGTACGGCTCTGGGCATGGCCTTCCGCCCGCACCGTGAACCCTCGACCACAGGGTTAGATTCGGCGAACCCTCAACCCGTGCTTTAGGAATTGCGCTTGCAGGATGCCGCCCGGCCGTTTGACAGAGGCGCCACAATGCCCTACGTTCAGCGCAATTTCCGCCCTAGCGGTGGTGACTCGAACCCTAGAGTCTCGCTGAAGGCTCGGACGGAAAAGGCTCAACTCAAAGGCTCAACTCA
>Ga0207686_10000581_pt1 | contig 22911 bp, 18 predicted proteins | sample KBSM24metaG_FD_184396 | JGI IMG/M metagenome (GOLD analysis project Ga0207686, IMG submission 184396) | Miscanthus rhizosphere microbial communities from Kellogg Biological Station, Michigan, USA - KBS M2-4 metaG (SPAdes) (version 2) | ecosystem: Host-associated > Plants > Roots > Rhizosphere >...
GTACTTGCCACTGCGCCCGAAGTCTAGCACAAGCTGAGTTCAGCATAGCCGCACACGATGCTCACCTTTCTTTCGCAATCAAAATGAAAAGGCCGGCCGAAGCCGGACCTTTTCATTCAGGCGCTTTCCTCATCCGCTGAGTCGGCGCGAAAAGAAAAGCAGTTAGGCCGGGCATCAATTACCGACCACGTACAGGTGTCCATCGTTCTGTGAATAGAGCTTTCCGTCGCCGCCAATCGAAGCCGGCGTGTAAGCCGCGCCGATGGCGAGCTGCTGAAAGATCTTTTGCTTCAAGGTGCCGCCCTGATTGAGCGCGAACAGGTTGCCATCTTCGCTGTTGGCATAGACTACCCCATTCGAATCGATCGCGGGCGCATTGACGCACCACTCGAATCCGTGCGGGTGATCGCTCACACAGGTGATTGAATTGTTCGGGTTACGGGTGCAACTCAGCGTGTTCGTGTTCTGGTAAGTCCACTCGACAATCATGTTCGGACTGAGTTGAGTGACAAAGTAGGCTTCCGGATAGCCTGGGTTGCTGGCGGTGCGGTCGGGCGGGCAGACATTCGGGTCGCCGCAGTACGAGCCCACACTGTAGTGATTGTCTTTAGTGACAATGGAGTAGGTCCCCCCGTGACTGTAGATCGCCGGAGTATCATCCCATCCGAAGATGTAAGAATTCAGGAACTGCCCGGTAGAGCTATAATGCAGCAAGTGTCCCTGGGCATAGTTATACGCTGTGTAGGCGCCGTAGATGACGCTGCCATCGGGCGCCACAACGGGCGAAGAACTGGAATCGTCAAGTATGCGACCAGAAGGTGCGCTGTTGGTGTCCGGCGCGACACCTGTAGTTGCTCCGACACTGCAACCACCCGGCGTTCCATTGGGCGGAATCTGTACATTGCAGCCATCGCTCAAAACGCCGTGCGTCGAGGCTGTCCACTTCGGAGTCAGATCGGAATTAACCGCCACGACGTAACCATAGCGCGTCACAAAATGGTTGCGTGCAATTGTATAGATCGTTCCGTCGGGCGCGACCGCCGGAGCGACGTTGATGCCAGGACGCACGGATCCGCATTTGATCGTCGGGGCAACTGACGTCGGAGTCGGTGGCCACGGTGGCGGACTGCCAAAACCGACTTCGCAATTATCGTTGGGGCCCATTTCGCCGGTCATGATGTCTTTGAACTGCGCGGAACTGACCGTGCCACCCGAGGTGACCTTTACCAGCCAGGCGCCAATGACATCCTTGCCCCAGGGATTGCTCAAGTTGAGTTTGAGAACGTTGTAGTAGATGTTGCCTGCGCTGTCGGCCGTGATGGGGCCCGTTTCAAAGATGTTGTGATCAATGTCCGGGCCGATTGGGTTGTAATGGGCAACTACTGCGCCGGTCGCTTTGCTTAGCTTATAGACGGTGCCGCCACTGCCCGGGACATAGACAAAACTTCCAGCCAGAGTGGCGTGGAAGACTGGCTCCCAGCTTGCGCTGCCGAACGGGACTGGCTTCCAATCGCTCTGGAAATTCCACTGCTCAACCAGGCTTCCGCCGACCCAGCTTAGTTTCTTCTCGTTCCAGATTTGCGTCTCCCACGTAGTGATGGATGTGTAAGTTCCCGTCTTGAATTCCATGTAAACGTCGTTGCCGTCGACCAGGGGCGTTTGATAGTGGACGAGCAGATCGCCATCTCCGTTTTCCGGCGCTTTCTCCTGATCGACAAACGGATCATAGACGATGTTGGCGAGAATGCTATTGAGGTTTTGGCCGGCCACGTTGACCGCGCCCGTGTGTGATGCGTCATGGCCCCACTCAGGCCACGCGCTGCCGCTCTGGCTCAGAACGCTGCCGACATATGCTGTGGCAACGGCAATCAGAACCAAGAGCACCAAAGTTCGAACCCTCGAATACCTTCGTGTCATGAGTCTCTCCTTTCAGAGTGTCATTTTGTAAATTGGAAGAATCGTCCGTCCCGTCTCAATTCGCGCATCAGCGGCGAAATCGGCAGGACAGATACACGCGTTTCGAAATTAGAGGGCGTGACTCGGCTTCGCGGGGCTTTCGCTTCCTGGGCTTTGTGTCCTCAACGCAGCGCAATTGACTGCGAAGCGAAACCGCGCCCCGAAAAAAAGCGTTCACACCTTCCGCCTTGCGAGGGTTGTGTCAATGCGAGGGCAAAAACAGTATCAAGAGCGACTGGAGCTTAAGCTAGTGCAGCGGGGCTGTCAAGCAGACGTTGCGGGGATAATTGCGCTATGTCTGAGACAAAGAGTGCTGAGAAGTTAAGACCTTTGAGGCCCAGTCAAAAGCACGGCCTTATGCGGCTGACTTCTGAGCCGCAAATCCGTCGAGCACACTAAAGACCTCCAGCGCGTATTTCACGTTGCCGAAAGGCGCTGAGACCTGAACACCCTGGATCAGATCGCGCACCTCGGCCAACGATTCGCGCGCTATCCTCAGGCCTTCATCACGTCCTTCTTCCTTGCTGATCGCCGATGCCGCGCGCATGCGCTCCATGATTTCGGGAGTCACGCGCACGCCGGGTACTTCATTGTGCAGGAACTCAGCGTTGCGGAATGAAACCAGCGGCCAGATGCCGGCGATGATGGGAATGCGACAGTGCTCGATGCGCTTGAGAAACTCGCGCAGTTGTTCGATATCGAAGACGGGTTGGGTAATCGCGTACTCGGCGCCCGCTTCAATCTTCCATTCAAAGCGGCGTAGTTCTTCATCCATGTTCACGGCGCCGGGATTGACGCCGACGCCAATTGAGAACGAGGTCGGATCACCGATCGGATTGTTGCCGATGTCCAACCCGTGATTCAGTTTGTTGACCATGTTCGTCAAACCGATCGCGTCGATGTCGAACACGGCCGTGGCATCGGGGTACGGTCCCATCTTTGGCGGGTCGCCGGTGATCACCAGCAGGTTGCGCAAACCCAGGGCGGCGGCGCCCAACAAATCAGACATCATGCCGAGCAGGTTGCGATCGCGACAGCAGTAATGCAGCACCGGCTCAATTCCGATCTCCTTCTGCACCATCAGCGCCGTGGCCATCGCGCCCATTCGCGTCTGCGCGCGCGGGCCATCAGGAATGTTCACGCCGTCGACGCCGGCGTCTTTGAGCAGACGAATTGCGTCCAGTGTCTTCCAGGGATTGCATCCTTTCGGTGGGAGCACTTCAACCGTCGTTACAAATTCGCCTTTGGCGATCTTGCGCGCCCAGTTTGATCTCTCTTCGGCAGGCACGACGTTGACTTCGGGTGGCTTGAGATCGCGCACGCTGACCTTTGCCGTTTCCGAGACGTGCACTTGCGTAGTGCGCGGATGGAACTGGCGAATCGCGTCGGCAATCATCTTGATGTGGGCCGGCGTGCTGCCACAACATCCGCCGATGAAGCTGGCCCCGGCCTGGACAATCCGTCGTGAGTACTCGGCCATGTATTCAGGCGAGCACATGTAAATCTGACGGCCGCCGACGTCGCGCGGCAGACCGGCGTTGGGTTGCGCGGACAGCTTCTTGTCTGTCAGCGCGCGCATCTTTTCGATTGCGTTCAAGACGATGGCGGGGCCAACTCCGCAGTTTAGTCCGATTACGTCCGCGCCCCATTCGGCCAGCCGCTTGGTGAAGACCTCAGGCGTCGCGCCAAACAGAGTGTTGCCGTCCATTTGAATCGTGACCTGCGCGACGATTGGCAGATCGCACAGTTCACGCACGGCCAGAATGGCCTGATGCAATTCGGAAATATCCGAGAAGGTCTCGACGATAAACAGATCGACGTCACCTTCGAGCAGCGCGGAAGCTTGATCCGAAAACATCTGCTTGGCTTCGTCGAATGAAGTTGGCCCGTACGGCTCGATGCGCAGGCCCAGCGGGCCGATCGCGCCGGCCACCAGGGCGCGGCTGCCGGCTGCTTCGCGGGCAATCCGCGCCGCCTTGATGTTGATTTCACGGACATTCGCTTCCAACCCGTAAGGCTGGAGTTTGTTGACGTTGGCGCCAAAAGTGTTCGTTTCGATAATCTCAGCGCCCGCGCGCACGTACTCGGCGTGCACTTCGCGGACGAGATCAGGCGCGACCAGATTCAATTCGTCATACGAGCGATTGATGTAGATGCCCTTGGTATAGAGCATCGTGCCCATCGCGCCATCGAAGATGTAAGCCTTGTCCGATTCGAGAAGTTGTTGGAAGGTTTCCATAATAAAAGTCCCGCGCTAAACAACGCGGGACTTCAAATCCGTTTTGAAGTTTTTCGGTTCGTCCTCTAGAACTCGCCGAGCTGTTTAGCCGTTTGTTTTGCGTGGCCGCAAGTCGCCTTAACTCACCACGTTTTTCAATCATGCTTATACGCTTCGTCTAACTGGCCTGTCAAGACCGACCAGGTTTCGGAACTGGGAGCATGCGGGAGTAGAATCTCCTCACAAAGTCCCGGCGACTCGCTAACCATCCGTGAGATATTCTATGAAGCTCAATCATACCGTCATCGCCTTTGTGTTCTTATTTTCATTTCTGTCGCGGGCCGGCGGCCAGGAGTCAGCCAAACCAAACAGCTCAGGAAGTACTGTCATAACTGGCCATGTCCTGGCGCTGGCCAGGCCTTTTGCCGGAGCCACCGTAACCATCTGGCACGACTTCGACGAGCCCCTGCCCGACACTACAGTCGCAACCGCCAAGACGGATGAAAGCGGCGCCTATAAACTCACGGTTGCGCCGGGCAATTACAAAATGTGGGTTACCGCGCCGGGTTTCATCAGCGGCCACGAAAACAATGTGTTCATCAATATCAAACGCGTGACCGTCGTTGGTGATCATGAGATAGCGCCGATTGATTTCAGTTTGATCCGGGAAGGCGTAATCCACGGCACGGTAACCGATGCTGACGGCCAACCATTGCCGCATTTACCGATCATGATCGTTCCTGAAACTCCGCCCATCGGCAGTCCTCAGTATGCTCGCGACCTCCGCACTGATGACCAGGGCAACTATCGAATCATTGGTTTGCCTGAGGGCAAGTACCGCGTCGCGGCCGGTTATTATCCGCTGACAACAGCGACGTTGTTTCGAAGAGTTGGATATCGCCGAACCTTCTACGGCGGTACGCCCGAGGAATCGCAGGCGAAGCTGATTGAGGTAACTTCCGGCGCTGATGTAAAGATTGATCTCAACGTGGGCCCGCCCGTGAAGACTTTCACCGTCAGGGCGAGGGTCGTCGACGATCAATCAGGAAAACCCATTCAGGACATGGGTTACCGCATTAATGTTTTTGATAATGGAAAACCCGCGGGTGGCGCCGGAACTAACGGCCGTTCGAACAATGAAGGCGAAATCGTAATCGAGAATTTCCCGCCGGGTGAGTATTCGATCACAGTTCCGAACAACCCCGTCCGGCCCGTCAGTGGTGAACTTCCGCTGACGCCGAATATCTTTGGCGAATCAAAACATTTCACGGTCATCGATGGCGATGTGAACGGTATCGAAATTCGCGCGATCAAAGCGGCGACCCTCTCCGGTTTTATTGCGATCGAGGGTGCGAAGGCCGCTGACATTCGGGCGAAGCTTTCACAGATTCGCGTGGTCGGCATGATGATCATGTCCCCGCTCATGACCGCTTCGGTGAAACCGGATGGGTCTTTCACTTTCAGCGGTCTGAAGACCGGCAAATTGCAATTCAGTTTTTATGGACCTCCCCCGGGCAACGAAGAACCGCTCCTTCGTTTCGTACGGATTGAACATAACGGCGTCACTTTGCCGCAGGGAATGGTGGTGTCTGAAGGAATTGATGTTCACCCTGGCGAACAAATCACTGGAGTTCGCCTCGTGCTCGCTTATGCCAACAGCCGCATACACGGGACAGTGAAAGGCGCGCTCTCACCCAATTGGTCCAGTCAAGCCACGGCCTGGCAAAACGGCAAGCGGGTCGCATACGGTGATTTGGACGCGCAGGGAGAATTTGTTTTGCTTCACTTGTCCGCCGGCGAATATAAAATTGTCGTCGCGGCGAGAGACGCGAACGGGAACCAACGGAACCTGGAGAAGCAGGTGAAAGTTGACGATGACAGCGTCACCGAAGTTACTCTGGATCTCAACACTGACGCGACAACCAAACAAAATCCACCACAGTGAATTCCAGGTGTGTCTGTGTTGATGAGCCTTTGCAAAAAAGTCAGTCAAAGGAAACTGGCAAGCATTCTCTCTAGGTCGGGAAGGGTGGCTTGCCCCCGCACGTCTGAATGGCCAGATTGGTTGAGGAAAGAAGGAGCGGGGTAAACCACCCTTCCCAACCTGAGAGAATTCTCAGAATTTCGTTTACAGCCAGGACTTTTTGGGCAAAGCCGTGATGATCAGACTCATGTATCTGTTTGTTTCGTCTCTCGTCCTGGCCGTTAGTTTCTCGTCTGCCCTGGCGCAATCAGTCGACCGAAACAGCCCCGCGGCCGGCGGAACCCTCTTAATCTGGGGTCACGTCGCCGCAATGGGAAAACCTGTTGCGGGCGCCGCGGTTGTTCTCTGGCGCCAGCCGCTTACTCGACCAGAAATGGACAATGTGATCGCAACTGGTCGGACTGATCGCGATGGTAAATATCAGCTGAAACTACCGGCGGGGAATTATTTCATTGCCGTAAGGGCCAATGGTTTTGTAGACGCCATTGAGAACGAACCGGTGCTCAAGTCCCTCCGTCAAGTTCGCGTGGTCGAGGGCTCGTGGCCTTTGACAGTCGACCTTGAATTAGTGCCCGCGGCGGCCCTGGAGGGTACCGTCACAGATGATCAAGGCAAGCCCGTGCCGCAAACTTCCATCCAGCTTATCCCTGTTGGCATGTCGACGGTTTCGCTTCCGTCCTCGTATTGGCGCCTGACTGACCTAAGCGGAAGATACAGACTCGACGGACTGCCCGCGGGCCGTTACTGGATCGCTGCCGGCGATTTGGCTCCGGTGTGGGAGACTACTTTTGGCCGCGCTCCCCACCGGCGCACGTTTTATCCGGACGCAGCCGATCAGTCGCAAGCGAAATCAGTCGACATCTCGCCGGGCGCGGAGATAAAACAGATCGACATCAACATGGGTCCGGCACTCAGGACTTTTACCGTGAGGGTGCGGCTGGTTGCGGACCGCGAAGGCCAGATTCCACCTTACCTGGATTTTATTCTGGAGGCGTTCTACCAGGGACAGCACGCGGTGGGTGCGAAGCCGCGCCAGTCAACGACGACCGATGGTGTGATCGTCATTCCGAGTGTTCCGGCCGGCGAATACATGGTTCATGTTTGGAGCCTGGATCGCCCGCTTAAGCCAAATGGTTGTCCGCAGATCATAGACACCAAACTCCTCGGCCGGTCAGATCGCTTTGAAGTAGTCGATAGAGACGTGTCGTTCGATTTGCATATCAGCATTCCAGGCAAGCCTTGACACGCCTCCATTGCTTCTGGCTGAATGCTCCCACTCTCCATTCTGTTTTCAGTTGATCGGTACGCAATTTCAATTTCCTGGATGAGGGTCGCTACAGGATGAGCACACCAATCGATGGCACCGGCGTCGCACCCGCGATACCACCTGACCGAAGGTTCTTCGGTCACCCGCTCGGTCTCTCGACATTGTTCTTTACCGAGATGTGGGAGCGCTTCAGCTACTACGGCATGCGCGCGCTGCTGACGCTGTACATGACATCGAAACTGGTCGATGGCGGACTGGGTTTCAGCGAGAGTTATGCCGGCGCGATCTACGCGATGTATGTCTCGTCGGTTTGGTATCTGCCATTGGTTGGTGGCTGGCTGGCCGACAAGTTCCTCGGTGCGCGGCGCGCAGTTTTAATCGGCGGCATTATCATCGCTTGTGGTCACTACTCGATGGCGATCGACAGTCTGCCGACCTTTTATGCGGCGTTGATCCTGATCGCCTGCGGGACTGGTTTGCTGAAGCCGAACATCAGCACCATGGTGGGCCAGCTGTATCCGCCGGAGGACAAGCGACGCGACGCCGGATTCTCGATCTTCTACATGGGTATAAACCTGGGTGCGTTCATCTCGCCCTTCGTTACCGGCTATCTGGCGCAGAGTGATTCTTTCAAAGGCGTCATCGTGAAGATGGGATTGAATCCGGCGCATGCCTGGCACTGGGGATTTGCGGCGGCCGGCGTGGGGATGACGCTGGGAGTTATTCAATACGTTCTGGGGGCGAAGCAGCTCAGAGATGCCGGAAGGAAACCCGAAAAAACCGTAACTGCCACAGCGAAAGGATCGGGTGGATTCGATGTCGTCACAATTGGACTGTCGATTGTCGGCGCAGTGCTGGGCGCGGGTTTCGGGTACAAGTTCGATGCCGGCCTGGTTTCGGTTCCGTTCTGGACCGTGGTTGGCTACTTCGTCGGTTATCTGGGAGGCACCACGCGTCTGCTCAAGGGTGACGAACTGCGGCGTGTACTGGTCATCTTCATCCTGGTTACGTTCTCAGTCATTTTCTGGATGACGTATGAGCAGGCTGGTTCCAGCATGACGCTGTTCGCGGATCGTCTGACGCGCACAGAGGTTTTCGGTCACGCGTTTCCCTCGAGTTGGTTTCAATCGGTGCCCGCTATTTTTGTAATTATCCTCGCGCCGATCTTCGCGGCCATCTGGCAAGGAATGGGCGATCGCCAACCGTCGAGTCCGGCCAAGTTCGCGTTCGGATTATTATTCGCGGGCATCGCGTTCGGCGTGCTCACTTTGGCGGCGAGTTTGACTGGCGCGGGCCGCGTCTCGCCGTGGTGGCTGGTTGTTGTTTACTTCATCCAAACCGTCGGTGAGTTGTGTTTGAGCCCGGTAGGCCTGAGCACGATCAGCAAACTGTCACCCGTGCGCATGGTCGGTTTGATGATGGGCGTGTGGTTCCTTTCGATATCGATCGGCAGTTACATCGCCGGGCGCACGACGCAACTGTTTCAGCAGGGAACGCCGGAGGTGCTCACGCGCGCGTTTGGAATTTTTGCGGGCATCACCTTGGCGGCCGCGCTGCTGCTGGCGGTCCTTACGCCTCTGATCAAACGAATGACGCCGCGGACTGAAGCGGGCTAGTCTTTGAGGAGACAATTGGTGCGAACGAGAATAGGCTTTTTGTCAGTCCTTTTACTCTTTCTTTCGAGCCCACGAGTATTTCCGCAAAATAAACTTCTCACCATCGACGACATCTTTGACCCGCAGAAGCGAGTTAACTTCAGCGGCAATCCTTCACAAATTCGTTGGCTCAAGGACGGCGAGCATTACCTCGTAGTCAGCAAAGATCGAAATGCTTTTCCGCGACTTCAGAAAGTCGACGCGCTCACCGGGAAAGCCGCCCCCTTCTATGACGCGGCAAAAATGCAGGCCGCCTTTGCCGCGCTGCCGGGCATGAACAAGGACGACGCGCGAGGTCTGGCAAATCAGACTTTATATCACTTGAGTCCGAGCGAAACTGCCGTACTTATTAATTTCGCCAACGATCTTTTTTATTACGAGCTTGGGAGCGACCGCGCGATTCGCCTGACCAGCAATCCTGACGAAGAAGTAGGCGAAGAGTTTAGCCCCGACGGTCGGATGGTGAGCTTCGTCCGCGGCGGTAATCTTTATGTCGAAGACCTGAGCATGCAGCGCCGCGAGCGCGCCCTGACACGCGACGGCAGCGACAAGATTCTGAACGGACGCCTCGATTGGATTTACCAGGAGGAGGTGTACGGCCGGGGAAATTTCGGCGCTTACTGGTGGAGTCCCGACTCAACGAAGATTGCCTTTCTGCGGCTCGATGAAAATCCGGTCCCGAAATTTCCCGTAGTCGATCACATTCCGCTCGATCAGCTTGTTGAAGACACGCCTTATCCGAAAGCCGGCGATCCGAACCCGATCGTGAAGCTCGGCATGGCCAACGCCGCGGGCGGTGATGTGACCTGGGCGGATACTGCGAAATATCGACCGGAAGATTTCTTGATCGTGCGCGTCGGGTGGTTTCCTGATGGCAAGAAGACCTGGTTCATGGCCCAGAATCGTGAACAGACCTTCATCGATCTTAACTCGGCAAACTCGGCTGATGGGAAGTCCGCAAACCTTTTCCGCGAATCGACGAAGACGTGGATTGGAATTAACGATGACGGCATGCGCTGGTTACCGGATGGCTCGTTTCTCTGGATGAGCGATCGCGACGGCTGGACGCATCTTTATCACTACGGCGCTGACGGCAAGTTGATCCGGCAAGTTACCAAAGGCGACTGGGACGTGCAGGCCCTCGGTGGAATTGATGAAGCGAAAAGCACGATCTACTTCACCGCCAGCGAGCACAGCTTCACCGCGAATCAGGTTTATTCGATCAAGCTGGACGGCTCAAATCTCAAACGCATCAGCGTCAGTGAAGGGAATCACCGCCCATCGTTCAATGCCGGCGGGTCGTATTTTGTTGACTCATGGAGCGACGTGAATACGCCGAGCCAGGTTCGCCTGTACGACGCCGGCGGCAAACTCGTGCGCGCGATTGATGAGAACAAAGTTGATGCGCTGTCGCAATACAAGCTGGGCAAGACTGAACTTCTCAGCGTCAAGACGCGCGACGGTTTCACGATGGAAGCGATGATGATCAAGCCACCGGACTTCGATCCATCAAAGAAATATCCGGTGATGTCTTACACCTACAGCGGTCCGCAAGCGCCACAGGTGCGCAATCAATGGGGCGGTGTGACCTACATGTTCCATCAGATGCTGGCGCAGAAAGGCTACATCATTTGGATCTGCGATAACCGCACCGCGAGCAGCAAAGGGGTGAATTCCGCCTGGCCGCTCTTCCACAACTTCGGCGAGTTGGAATTGCGCGATCTGGAAGATGGATTCACATGGCTCAAGCAGCAACCTTATGTTGACGGCGCTCGCATCGGCTTGTGGGGCTGGAGCTATGGCGGATTCATGACGAGCTATGCGTTGACCCACAGTCAGACCTTCAAGCTTGGAATCGCCGGCGGCACCGTCGCTGACTGGCGCAATTACGATTCGATCTACACTGAGCGCTACATGGGCACGCCGCAGAACAATCCGGAAGGATATTGGAACAGTTCACCGGTTCACTTTGCCAGGGACCTGCACGGTAAGCTGCTTTTGATTCACGGCGCCATTGACGACAACGTGCACCTGTCGAACACGATGCAGTTTCTCTACGAGCTGCAAAAAGCGGGTAAACCGGTGCAGTTGATGCTCTATCCGAAATCGCGCCACGGCGTGACCGATCCGTTGCTGTTAAAGCACCTGCGGCAGATGATGATGGATTTCATCGTTGGGAATTTGTGAGATTATTCCTTGCTTTTCGGAGCAACCTGATGTGCATTGACACCTGGCTTGTGTCGGCAGTCATGAACGACACCGTTCTCATCAACCGTGAAATCCGCATTCTTTGACATCATCGTTTGAAAGGCAGCCTTCAATTGCCTCGCCTAGATTGTGCACTAGCTCCTGAAGTGTAATCACCCGGCTGAAGCCGGGTGTGAATGAGATTGGCTTCGGTCACAGTGGCGCTCCCACGCGAGTGTTTTAGTGTCGCTGACACTTCGGACACCAGTAAGTCGAGCGCCCGTCGTGGGTGGCGCGGCGGATCTTTGCGCCGCACTTCACGCAGGGCTGGCCTTCGCGTTCGTACACTTGCCAGAAGCGTTCGAAGGCGGCGCCGTACGAGAAACCTTCCTCCAAACTGATCGAACCACGAATGTGATCGACTGCGAATTGCAGCACGTCGCGAATGGCTTCGTAGAGCTGAGGCACGCGTCGTGACGCTAGTTCATCTGCCGGTTTGAAAGGATTGATGCGCGCGCGAAAGAGCGCTTCGGCGGCGTAGATGTTCCCCAGCCCCAGAACCTTTGTCTGATCGAGCAGCAGCGTCTTCAGCGAACGGTGCGAACGTTTCAAGAGTAAGCGCAAATACTCCGGCGTGAAATCCTTGCCGAACGGTTCCGGAGCGAGTTCGCGTATGCCTCTGGTCTGCGCGAGCTCTGATGATTCGATCAATTTCATCACGCCGAATTGACGCTGATCGCGGAAGATCAAACGCTGGTCGTGATCGAGATAGAAGATCGCGTGAGCGTGTTTGGGCAGATCGTCGTCGACATTGAGCAATACGAATTTTCCGGTCATGCGCAGGTGGACGGCCAGGGTAAGTTCTTGAGCTCGTTCTGCACGGACGCCTGCTCGCCCACGAGGCTTGGCCGCCACGCGGTGAGCGAGGGAGCCGCTGCGATGAAGTTGGATCAGAATGAACTTGCCTCTGCGGCCAACTCCGGTAATGGTCGAGTTCTTGATTCTTCGAGTGAACGTTGCCGCAGAAAGCGGCGCAATCAACTTAGGCAGACGCACTTCGCTCGCGACGATCGTACGTCCCACGACGACGCGGCGCAGTGCGCGCACGACATGCTCGACTTCCGGCAGCTCTGGCATTCGCGCAGTGTGAATTCAGAGACCGCCGGAAGTCAAAAACAGATCGGGCTAGTTGCTCGTTATCGTTTTCGAAAGAAGCGTATAGGGTTAGAACACGCGCAGTACCAAGAGAATGATTACAATCAATACAATCAGTCCCAGGCCGCCGCTTGGTCCATAGCCCCAATTTCGGCTGTACGGCCACGCCGGTACCGCTCCGAGTAACAAAATTATCAGCAAAATAAGCAGGATCAATCCCATGACAGAATTCCTCCTCCTGTGAATGTGTCTGGCTACGCTGATTGATTGGCAATGACTGTGCCGCAGGAGGGCAAATTGTTAATTTGCGACACGTATTGACGCCGCTTGAGTGCGGGAGAGCGGGCGCACCGTGCATACCAGCGGCCGCACCGTGCACACCAGCACCGGCACCGTGCACACCACCACTGGCGCCGCGCACACGACCACTGGCGCCGTGCACACCAGCACTGGCGCCGCGCACACGACCACTGGCGCCGTGCACACCACCACTGGCGCCGTGCACACCAGCACTGGCCCCGTGCACACCAGCACCGGCGCCGTGCACACCAGCACCGGCGCCGCGCACACCAGCACTGGCGCCGCGCACACCAGCATTGGCGCCGTGCACACGACCACTGGCGCCGTACATACCGGCATCTGCGACATCATTTGAAACGACTATTTATCTGTTAGTGGGGCTTGGAACCGATGATTGGCTCGATCTCGTTCCGAATCTTCTCTACCAATCCAGGTTTTCGCGCCTCGATGTTAAGACGCAGGAGGGGCTCAGTGTTCGATGAGCGAATGTTGAAGCGCCAGTCGTCAGTGGAAAGCGAGAAACCGTCAGTGAGGTCTTCCTGGCCTTCTTTGCTGAAACGATCTTTCACGGCAGCTATCGTCTGCTGCGCGTCCTGCACGCGATAGTTCAATTCGCCTGACATGTAATGACCTTCCATGTAAGGCCGCATGGTTTCAGAGAAAGTCTTGCCGCTGCGTGACAGTTGTTCGAGCACGAGGAGGAAGGGAATCACGCCGTTGTCGGCGTAAAAATTTTCGCGGAAGTAATAGTGTGCGCTCATCTCGCCCGCGAAGATCGCGTTCTCTTTGCGCATGCGGTCCTTGATGAACGCGTGGCCGCTCTTTGAGATGATCGCTTTGGCCCCGTGTTCCTGACAAACCTTGATGGTCGGCCAAATCACGCGCGGATCGAAAATGATTTTGTTGTCACCGCCGCGCTTGGTCAGCAAAACATCAGCGAGCATCGCGGTGACGTAAGCGCCGGAAATGAATTCGCCTTTCTCATCGAGGAACATGCAGCGATCGGCGTCGGCGTCCCAGATTGCCGCAAAATCGAATTGACCGTTGCGGACTAGTTCTTCGGTCTCGGCGCGGTTGTTGGGCTGCATCGGATCAGGCGTCCCTTTCGGGAAAGTCCCGTCAGGTTCCCAATTCAATTTCGTCAATTTAAGTTCCAACTCGTCCGCGATGATCTGCACGCCATGGCCGACGTAGCCGAAGTTCGCGTTGGCGGCGATGTGAAATGGTTTGATTACATCCCGGTCGATAAAGGTCAGCACATGCTCGACGTACGCGTTGAAGACGTTTTTTTGCGTTACGGTCCCTTTCGATTCGGACGAAACGCTTTTGTCTTTGCCGGCCTTGATGATGTCGCGAATCTCGAACAGGCCGGTGTCTGACGAAATGGCCGCCGCCTTTTCCTTCACCATCTTCGCGCCGTTGTACTCCTTCGGATTGTGCGACGCGGAAACGACGATGCCGCCGGAGTATTCTTCCGCGGCGCCCACCGCGTAATAGATCATGTCGGTGGTGATGCCGCCGATGTCGACGACGTTCACGCCGGCGTCGACGAAACCTTTGGTAAGGGCTGCTTTCAATGCTGGACCAGATTCGCGCGCGTCCATGCCGACAACCATCGTCTTCGGATGAAAGAGATACGTGTAGGCCTGGGCTATTCGATAGAAAGCTTCTTCATCGAGATCGGTTGGGTAAACACCGCGGATGTCGTAGGCGCGAAAGCTGTCGAAGTTCATTTTTAGAATCCCTCTTATTCTAAGCCGGCGGCAGCAAATAGGTCAGTACCGCGAGGGTAGCGACCGGGTAAGTCTCCGCCATGTCGATCTTTAAGAAGAATACGACCCGGTCGCTACCGCTCGCGGTACTGACTCCATCGTGGCGGCCAAAGTTGTTCTCTTCCTCACGCGCAGGTCTTCGTGTAATCCGTCAGAGACGTCTTATCACCGAGCACCGTGCCGGGCCCGACCACCGTCGAACGCCCGACGTGGCAGCCTCGGCCGATGATCGCGTCCTTGACCTGGGCCGCCGTGCCGATGCGCGTGTGACTCCAGATAACCGAGTTCTCGATCCGCGCCCGCTCTTCGATGTAGCAACCTTTACCGAGCACCGAATTGATAATCTCGACCCCGGGTTTGATGGTGCAATCGTCCTCGATGATTGAAAGGTCATCGATCTCGGAATGCGTGGCCGAATCGAAATCGCCGCGCCGATCCTTCAGATGAAACCGGGTGACTCGGTTGGCGAGCATATCGTGATGCGCTTGCAGGTAGCGCGCGGGCGTGCCGATGTCGAGCCAATAGGTTCGCGGCGGGATGTGCGCAAAAAATGGTTCGCCCTCTGCAAGCAATTTTGGAAACAAGCCGTATTCGAAAGAATAATTCTCGCCCCGGGGAATGAGATCCAGGACCTTTGGCTCGAGCACGTAGGCGCCGGCGTTAATGTCGCGGCAATCGGTCTCGCCGGGCTTCGGCTTTTCCACGAAGCGCCGCACGCGGCCCTCATCGTCCGTTTCCACGACGCCGTACATGCTGGCGTCTTCGACGGGGATCAAGAAGATCGATGCGGTCGCCTTGCGCTCTTTGTGTTGGCGGATCATCGCCTTGAGATCGAGATCGGTGAGTACATCTCCGTTGAAGACGACGGTCGGTTCGCGAATTAGATCTTCGGCGAATTTATACGCGCCGGCGGTGCCCATCGGTTGCGGCTCGACCGTGTACTTCAATTTCACGCCGAAGTTCGAACCATCGCCCAGCAGTTGTTCAATCTTTTCCGGTTGATAGGAAAGCGAGAGCGTAATGTCGGTGACGCCGGCGCGTTTCAACGTGTCGATTTGATAGAGCAGAAACGAGCGGTTGCAAATCGGAACGATCGGTTTCGGCGTGTAGACGGTGAGTGGACGCAGCCGTGTGCCTTTGCCACCAGCCAGTATTAGTGCCTGCATGTCAGATTATTTTCGTCAGTCGATGAAAGAGGTTTGAATTTCAATGAGCGAGTCTAGCATCCGAGTATGCGCAGTTACAATTTCGCTCTGCGTGTCGAGTTCTGGCGTGCACGAAAGAATCGTCCGCAGATTACGCAGATTTCACAGATTAGAAGAAGCATTCAATCAGCCGGTGCTTTCCATCTGCGTAATCTGCGTAATCTGCGGATAACTTCTTCGCTGCTAATGCGCTTGACACGCCTTCGCGTTAACAGTCAAGCTAAATCAATTCCGTTAAAGAGAACCAATGTCATCTATCAAACAACCAGTCATCATCAGCGCCGTGCGCACGCCCGTGGGGAAGTTTCTCGGCGCCTTAAAAAATTTCAAAGCGACGGACCTCGGCGCCATCGTCGTGCGCGAAGCTGTGCGGCGCGCCGGCGTGAAGCCTGAAGACGTCGACGAGGTGATCATGGGTTGCGTGATTCAGGCCGGCCTGGGTCAGAACCCGGCGCGACAAGCCGCGCTGCACGGCGGGCTGCCGAACACGGTCTCCGCGGTGACCGTGAATAAGGTGTGCGGCTCGGGACTGAAGGCGATCATGATGGCGGCGCAAGGCGTCGCGCTCGGCGACACCGAAATCGTCGTTGCCGGCGGCATGGAATCGATGTCGAACGCGCCTTATCTCGTGCCTAAGGCGCGGGAAGGCTATCGACTGGGTCATGGCAAGATGCTCGACGCCATCATTCAGGATGGATTGTGGTGCGCCTTCGACGATCAGCACATGGGTTGCACCGGCGAAGTTGTGAGCGAGCGTTTTCATGTTTCGCGCGCTGAGCAGGATGAATACGCGACGAACTCGCATCACAAAGCGAGCGCTGCGATCAAAGCCGGCAGATTCAAAGATGAAATCGTTCCGGTTGAAATTCCGCAAAAGAAGGGCGCGGCGCTCGTCTTTGATACTGACGAACCGGTGCGCGAAGACACCTCGGTCGAGGGCCTGGGCAGACTGAAGCCGGCATTCAAAGAGGGCGGCACGGTCACCGCCGGAAACGCGCCGGGCGTGAACGATGGAGCATCTGCGGTCGTGGTTACCTCCGCAGAGCGGGCTCAGGCGTTGGGCGCAGAGCCGTTGGCGCGCATCGTCGGTCAGGCGACTTCGGGAACTGAGCCGCAGTTAGTGATGATGGCGCCGGTCGAGGCGATCAGGAAACTACTGAAGAAGACGGGTTGGTCATTGAATGAGGTTGATTTGATCGAACTCAACGAGGCCTTTGCGGTCCAGGCGGTCGCCATCACTCGTGAATTGGATCTGGATCCTGACAAAGTAAACGTGAATGGCGGCGCAGTCGCGCTGGGTCACGCGATCGGCCAATCGGGCTCGCGCATCCTCACGACGATGCTGTACGAGTTGAAGCGACGCGAAGCTCATCGCGGCATCGCCGCGCTTTGCCTCGGCGGCGGTAATGCGGTGGCCATGGCCGTCGAACGTTAGGAAGTGATCGGTGATTAGGAATCAGCCCCACGCCCAAGCCATTCGTGCGGCGACGCTGCTACTCGTTGCGTTAGGTGGCCGGGCGGTTTTCGCACAGCAGAAGTTGGAGCTGTTTTCCAAGGTCGAAGCAGCATTCAAACAACGCGAGCCGGCGTGGAAGATTGAAAACATAAATCAACAGCTTCCTTACCATGAGTCAATCACTTTTCGAAATGGTAATCGACAGGCAAGCGTCGACCTTGCGAAGTGGGATTCGCCCCCACACGCTCACGAGACTTTTGGCGGGCTGGTCATTGCTTTTGAGAACACTCGTGGAAAGCACGTGGTTAAGACAACATTGGCGGGCCTCGGCGATGAGAATTACATGTGGACGAACCGCAGCAACGACAGCTGGCCAACGATTTATTTTCGAAAGGGCAGTGTGGTCGTCATGGTGTTCGCGCCATCAGTTGCCGTCGCCAAACGATTCGCGCAACACGCCCTGGAGCAGATTGACAATCAACCATGACTGCGGAAGAGCATAACAAGACGCTCAGCACGCTCTATTTTGTTTACGGAGCGATTCATGGATTGACGTTGCTGGCTCTTCTGGGACTGGTGCTCATCTTTAAGTTTGCTTCCGTCGCCGGTGAATTGCTTTCCGCATCGGTAATGCTGATTGGAACAGTCGTGTTCGTGCTGCTGATGCTGGTTGTCGGTATCTTGCCTTTCGTCGCGGCGATCGGATTCAAACAAAGGCGAGCGTGGGTGAAACCGCTGGCCATCGGCCTGGCTGTTGTTTCGCTGGTCAATCTTCCGATTGGAACTGCGCTGGGAATTTACACGATTAAGTTTTTTCGCAGCGCCGGGGTTGCGCTTTATGGCGGCGAGGCGCGCGTCGCAGATTCAGCTGAACTTGATGCTGCTCTCGGGCGTGCCAAACCATTAATGAACATGACCGAACGGCTGAAGTAGCCGATGATAGTTTGGAAGTGGCCATCGAAAAACAGAAAATCATGGGTGACATTTTTGGAGTGATAGGTGCGGGAACGATGGGCAATGGCATTGCCCAGGTGGCGGCGCGCGCGGGTTTTCAGGTGGTGATGCGTGACATCGCCGACGATTTTCTGGCCCGCGGTCTGAAAACAATCGATAAGAGTTTGCAGCGCGACGTTGATAAAGAGCGGCTCACCACGGACGAGAAACAGGCGATTACGAGCCGGATAAAGGCGACAACGGATCTGGCCGAATTGCGCGAAGCATTCATTGTGGTTGAGGCCGTCACGGAAGCTTTGGAAGTTAAGACAGAACTTTTCAAGGCACTCGACGAAGCGGTAAACGGCGACGCGATTCTGGCCTCGAATACTTCGTCGATATCGATTACTAAACTCGGCGCCGTCACCAGGCGGCCTGACCAGATCATCGGCATGCATTTCATGAATCCGGTCCCGGTGATGAAGCTGGTCGAAATCATTCGCGGCGCAGCGACTTCTGATAAGACTTATGAACGGGTGCACACGCTGACTGAAAAACTTGGCAAGGTGCCGCTCGAGTGCAATGATTCGCCCGGATTCATTTCGAATCGGGTTTTGATGCCGATGATCAACGAGGCCGTCTTTGCTTTGTATGAAGGTGTCGCCTCGCGCGAAAGCATCGACGGAATCATGAAACTTGGGATGAATCATCCGATGGGGCCCTTGACGCTTGCCGACTTCATCGGGCTGGATGTTTGCCTTGCGATCATGAACGTGCTACATGATGGTTTCGGCGATTCAAAATATCGGCCTTGTCCGTTGCTTAAGCGATACGTTGACGCCGGATGGTTGGGGCGAAAGAGCGGACGCGGGTTTTATGAGTACTGAGAAGCTAGATGTTAGAGGTTAGAGCTTAGAGGTTAGAGGTTAGAGGTTAGGGTTAGATAGATGGTTCGGCTTTGAGTTCAGAAGTTAGAACCAGGAAGACGACTAAGCTCTAAGAGCTTAGATTTGTGAGGGTTCGAGTTTTGAGTGTAGAGGTTAGAACGAGGAAGACGACTAAGCCCTAAGCTCTAAGCTCTAAGCCCTGCTCTCTTGACATGCAACGCGCAATTTCACATTACTGCCAGAAGTGCCGGGCGGCGAACCCGTTGGGTCAGGAGTTTTGTTTGCGTTGCGGCACGCGCCTGATGTTGGTGGTGCAGCCGCCGTCGGTGCGCGTCGACGTGCCTTCAACCACGCCGCACGAAGAGCATCTGTTGGAACGCATGACGATGCTCGAGAACACTTTGGCGCGGCTGGCTGAGCGGCTCGAGCATGCCTTGAAACTTTTGCTGCGGCATTCTGAGACGACTTACAGCAACCACGCTTTGGTCAAAAGCCTGATTGAGATGCTAAACGAATGCGGCGTCGTCGATAACCATAAGCTGGAATCGATGTGGCGTGATGAATGTGAGAAGTTGAAAGAAGCAGGTCAGTCGCGCGCCAAAAAGCCACGCAAGGCGAAGCGAAAAGCGACCACCAGCGGTTAAGTTTTCGGCTTTTTTGGCTGCCGCCGTTTTGAAAGCGCCGAACCACCCGCTATAATCAACGACTTTGCGCGAGCCCCCTGATGCGGACTGTAGGTCGGCCAGGGGGTTTCGATATGCGGATAGAGCTTGAAAACCTGGAAAAGGCCGGCGGCAAGTTCTCGCGAGAGTACCAAACCGACCAACTGACTTTTGACGAGCAGGACCTGCGTCTGGTCGAGCCCGTGCAGGTTGCCGGCCGCATTCGGCGCAGAAACGAAGAGGTTGAGTTGCGAGGCAAATTGGCCACCAGGGTAGCGGTTCCCTGCGGACGCTGTTTGAAATCTGTCGAGTTTCCCGTCGAGGTGGAGTTTACCGAACGGTTCACTTCGGCAGTGGCCTGGAAGGACGAAGAGCAGCACGAATTGCAGGCCGAGGATTTGAATCTGGCGGTATTCGACGGTGAGGGCATCGAACTCGACGACCTGGTGAAAGAAGAAATTGTGCTGGCGATGCCCGGACACACGCTGTGCCAGGACGAGTGCAAGGGACTTTGTCCGAATTGCGGAACCAACCTGAACGAAGGTAACTGCGATTGCGCGACCAGCCAGATTGATTCACGCTGGGAGAAGCTGAAAGATTTGCAATTTTAGAAACCTGGTCTTTGTGCTTTGGAGTCTATCGAGACCTGCGTTGCACATCCAGGCACAGACTAACAGGAACAAAGTACGACAAAAGGAAATCCTTGATTTGAGATTTCAGATTTGAGATTCAAGATAGAAACCGGAGTAAGTTATGCCAAATCCAAAACGTAGACATTCAAAAGCTCGCACTGGAAAGCGTCGTGCGCACGATGCGTTGCGCGTGCCGCAGACTTCGACCTGTCCAAACTGCCAGGAACCGCGCATGCAACATCGCGTCTGCCCGAAGTGCGGTTACTACAAAGGTCGCGAAGTCATTCATGTCGAACAGAATGCATAATGGCTGTAGGCCACACGTAAACTAATAATCAATGAACAGTGTGAACGCGGGAATCCTCGGCACTGGCCACTCTTATCCCGAAGGCGTTTTGACAAACGCGGATCTGGAAAAGATGGTCGAAACGTCCGACGAATGGATCACAACGCGCACGGGCATCAAGCAGCGGCGGAAAGCGGCGGCGGGCGAATACACTTCGCAGTTCGCCGTGCGCGCGTCGCAGGAAGCGATCACCCGCGCCGGAATCGATCCGATGGAAATCGATCTGATTCTATGCGCGACGGTCACGCCGGATCAGATTCTTCCTTCGACGGCCTGCTTGATTCAAGCCGAGTTAGGCGCGAATAAAGCAGCCGCGATGGACATTGTGGCCGCGTGCTCGGGGTTTCTTTACGGTCTCACGATGGCGAACCCGATGATTCGCGGCGGGCAAATCAAGTACGCGTTGATTATCGGTGCGGAACTGCTGACGCGGTACGTTGACTACACCGACCGATCGACGTGCGTCATTTTTGGGGACGGCGCGGGCGCAGCGATCCTCGGTCCCGTGGATCGAGATCATGGAATTCTCGCGGCGCAGATCAGGTCAGACGGACGCTACGAAGAACAACTGTATGCGCCGGGCGGCGGCACCAAATGCGGCTTTACCGCCGAGACGATTGCCCGGGGCGATCACTTCTTCAAAATGAAGGGCAACGAAGTTTTCAAGGTGGCCGTCCGTTCAATGACTGAAATCTCAAAGAACGTGCTGTGCGAGGCGGGCTTGAAAACCGATGACGTTGATCTGTTCATTCCGCATCAGGCCAATCAACGGATCACGGATTCAGTCGGTAACTCGCTGAACGTCGACCCTTCCAAAGTCTTTTCCAACATCGCGCAGCACGGCAATACTTCGTCTGCCTCGATCCCGATTGGCCTGGACGAATGTGTGGAATCCGGCCGCATCAAGAAAGATGACATTGTGCTGTTGTCGTCATTCGGCGGCGGCTTTACCTGGGGCAGTGTGGTGATGCGTTGGTAATAAACGTGAATAGTAAGTCGTGAATCGTAAATAGATCAGTTCCGGCTATTCGCGATTTACGATTAACGATTTACTACTATGATTGCATTCATATTTCCCGGTCAGGGGTCCCAGAATCCGGGCATGGGAAAAGATTTGGCGGACAATTTTCCGGCCGCGAAGCAGGTCTTTGAAGAAGCAGATGGAGCTCTCGGGTTCGCGCTGTCGGATCTTTGCTTCAACGGTCCGGCGGAAGAGTTGCAGCTGACCGAGAATACCCAGCCGGCGATCCTGGCGACATCGATTGCCGCTTTGCGGGCAATGCAAGCGCAGGACTTTCCGACTCCCGATTTTGTGGCCGGACACAGCCTCGGTGAATATTCAGCGCTCGTGGCTGCCGGGGCGCTGGCCCTTTCGGAGGCGGTGAAGATCGTGCGCGTACGCGGCGCTTACATGCAGGAAGCTGTGCCGGTCGGCACCGGCGCGATGGCGGCCATCCTCGGCGCCGACCTGCAAACAGTTAAGGATGCCTGCGACGAGGCGGCGCAAGGCGAGGTTTGCAGTCCGGCGAATATAAACTCTCCGGCGCAGATTGTGATTGCGGGCAATGCGGCGGCAATTGATCGGGCGATCCCGATTCTCAAGGAGCGGGGCGCCAAGCGGGCAATCAAGCTGAATGTGAGCGCACCTTTTCATTGCGCGCTGATGAACCCGGCCCAGGATCGGCTGGCTGCCGATTTAGAGCAGGCTAACTTTCATGATTTGACCGCGCCGGTGGTGACAAATGTTGACGCGAAGGCCGTCGTTACCGGTAAAGAGGCGCGCGAATCGCTCGTGCGCCAGGTTTCGCAACCGGTTCGCTGGCTTGAGTCAGTTGAATTTTTGATCAATCAGGGTGTACAAACCTTTGTTGAGATTGGTCCCGGAAAAGTTCTGAGTGGGTTGGTGCGCCAGATTAATCGCGAAGTCCGTTGCGTGAATGTCGAGGATGCGGCTAGTTTACGTTCCGCACGTGAAGCCCTGGCGAATTGAAGTGACACAGACTCTGTTCTGTGTAAGAAGGTTCAAAAATAAATCGGCCACAGACTGAAGTCTGTGCCAATAATTAGAGGAGCAAACGAATGCCCGATCAAGAGATCGAAGCTAAAGTAAAACAGATAATTGTCGACGAACTTGGCGTTGACGAAAATGAAGTGACGCACAACGCCAGATTCATCGATGATCTTGGCGCGGACTCGCTCGATACCGTCGAGCTGGTGATGCGCTTCGAAGAAGAATTCGGCATCGAAATTCCCGACGAGGACGCCGAGAAAATTCAGAGCGTGCGCGACGCTTACA
>Ga0207686_10000587_pt1 | contig 22804 bp, 8 predicted proteins | sample KBSM24metaG_FD_184396 | JGI IMG/M metagenome (GOLD analysis project Ga0207686, IMG submission 184396) | Miscanthus rhizosphere microbial communities from Kellogg Biological Station, Michigan, USA - KBS M2-4 metaG (SPAdes) (version 2) | ecosystem: Host-associated > Plants > Roots > Rhizosphere >...
TTTTGCCGTCACGCAGCGCACGCAGGAAATCGGCATTCGCATGGCCCTCGGCGCGCGCGCGATAGATGTTCTCAAGCTGGTCATCAGATCGGGAATGTTCCTGGCGGCGTTTGGAATCATTCTCGGCCTCAGCGGCGCGTTTGCCGTCACGCGTTTGCTGGCGAGTCTCCTCTTCGGGGTGTCGCCCACTGACGTACTGACCTTCGCGTTAGTCACCTCGGGCTTGCTGCTGGTGGCGCTGCTCGCCTGCTACATCCCAGCGCGACGCGCGACGAAAGTCGATCCACTAATAGCGTTGAGATACGAGTAAGGATTAGGAATGCGACAGATCATCCAGGATTTACGATTAGCGGTGCGCGGACTCATCAAGCACCCGAGCTTTACTCTCATTGCAATTGTGACCCTGGCGCTGGGCATCGGGGCTAACACGGCCATATTCAGCGTGGTCGACAGCGTGCTCTTGCGCTCGCTGCCGTTGCCCGATTCGCAATCGCTTTACGCGGTTCACACGGGCGCCGCCAGTTTCAATCGCTTCGACGGACCTTTCTCTTATCCGGAGTATCAGGACGTCGTGGCGCAGACGCACAGCTTTCAGAATATCGGCGGCTGGGTAGACGGCGACGCCAATCTTACCGGCGGCGCCCGGCCGGAGCGCGTGACGATGCGGTGGGTTCTGCCTTCGTTGCTGCCGACGCTCGGAGTGCAGCCGGCGCGTGGCCGCAATTTTGTTTCAGACGAAACCGTCAAAGGGCGCGAGCATGTTGCGCTCGTCACGTACGGCGTCTGGCAACGGCAGTTCGCCGGCAGGGAAGATGCTGTCGGAAAGTCAGTGCGTCTCGACAATGTCGATTATGAAATCGTGGGCATCCTGCCGCGCGATTTTCAGTTTCAAGCGCCGGTGGATCTGTGGGTGCCACTCGAGACGACCGATCCCGGATTGAAGGTCCGGAATTCGCATTTCTTGAGCGTGATCGCCCGCCTACGTCCGGGTGTAACTCGCGAAAGTGCAGCTGCCGATCTGAACGCGGTCGCGAAATATGAGAGTGACAACTTTCCCGACATGTTCCCACCCAGCGCGGGTTTCGGATTTCGCGCGCGTCCATACCTCGACGATATCGTCGGCGACGTCCGGCTGCCGCTCTACATTCTGCTCGGAGCTGTCGGCTTTGTGCTGCTGATCGCCTGCGGGAACGTGGCGAATCTGTTGCTCGCCCGGGCAGCGCCACGGCAGCGCGAAATGGCTCTGCGCACTGCGCTCGGTGCCCGCAGTAGTCATCTACTGCGCCAACTCTTGACCGAAAGCCTTTTGCTCACAATTGTCGCCGGCGGTTTCGGTATTTTGCTGGCTGCGTGGGGGACCGCGGCGCTGGTTGCGCTCAGTCCTGATTCGCTCCCGCGCGCGAATGAAATCAGTTTTGATTGGCGTGTCCTGGTGTTCACCGGTGCCATCGCACTGGTTACCGGGATTGTCTTCGGGCTCGTGCCGGCGATTTGGGGCCGTCAGACGAATCTGACCGATACGCTGAAGGAGGGCAGTCGCGGCTCGACAAGTGGGCACGGCCGTATGCGCAAAACGCTCGTCGTCGCCGAGGTGGCGCTCTCACTGATGTTGCTGGTCGGCGCGGGTCTCATGCTGCGCAGCTTCGCGCAGCTACGCCAGGTCAATCCCGGTTTCCAAACGGATCACGCGCTGACGTTGCGCGTCTCGTTGCCGGTTCCCAACAGTGAGATAACTGCCGCCGACGGCGATCGGTTCGTGGCCTTTTTCGATCGCGCCTTAGCGCGTATTCGCGAACTGCCGGGCGTTACGGCGGCCGGCGCGACCAACATTATTCCACTCGATGGTAACAGCACCGATCGCTTGCTCGATATCGAAGGATATGTGCCGCGCGACAAAGCCGACATGCCCGACGCTCAGAACCGGCAGGCGACGCCCGGCTGGTTTGCCTCTATGGGCATTCCACTCGTCCGCGGCCGTCTCATCGAGCCGACGGACGACGGCAATTCGCAGCGCGTGGTCGTTATCAACGAAACTTTCGCCAGGCGGTTCTTCCCAAACGGCGATCCTCTCGGCAAGCGAATTCGACTGGGCAAGCTGACGCTTGAATTCCAGTGGGCCACGATCGTCGGCGTGGTCGGCGACGTGCGCGGTTTTGCGCTCGACGAGCCTCCGCAGCCGACGATGTATTGGCCCGTCGCGCAGATTCGGGCGACGCCTGCGCTCGCGATCGTCGTGCGCACGCAGGGCGACCCGGCCAGCCTTACTTCCGCGGTGCGCGGCGCAATCGCGGAGGTCGATCCGGGTCAACCGATTTATGACATGCTGACCCTCGATCGGCTGGTCGCCAAGTCACTCGGCCAGCGTCGCTTCACGCTCACGCTGATGCTGCTTTTCGGCGCGATCGCGCTGGTGCTCTCGGCCGTGGGAATTTACGGCGTGATGGCTTTCGCGGTCACCCAACGTACGCAGGAGATTGGAATTCGCATGGCGTTGGGCGCCCGCACGATTGACGTGCTGCGACTGATCCTCAGCTCGGGAATGTACCTCACGGCAATTGGCGTGATCGTGGGCCTGGTCGGAGCGTTCGCCATTACCCGCCTGATGACCAGTTTGTTGTTTGGCGTCTCGCCGACGGACGCGATGACTTTCGGGTTGGTGACGGCGGGGCTGCTGCTAGTGGCCTTGCTGGCCTGTTACATCCCGGCGCGACGAGCCACGAAAGTCGATCCGCTCGTGGCGTTGAGATACGAGTGAAGAAGCAACCATGGAATCACTCTTCAACGATATTCGTTACGGCATCAGGAGCCTTATCAAACGGCCGGGCTTTACGGCGGTGGCGGTAATTACGCTGGCACTCGGCATTGGCGCGAACACGGCGATCTTCACGCTGCTCAATGCGGTGACCTTCAAACCGTTGCCGGTCAACAAACCCGACGAGTTGGTTTTCTTCCAGGGCTCCAGCGATGAAGGCACCTCGACCGGTGATCCGTACACGGGAGAGTGGCGACGCTTCTCGTATGCATCGTATCGATATTTCCTGGAACACGATCAGAGCTATCAGGGACTGAGCGCATTTCGGAGCGGTGAATCGCGGGTCAGTGTCACCGATGTCGCGAACAAGACGACTGAATCGCAGATTGCCTCGAGTCATCTGGTTTCCGGCAACTACTTCAGCGTGCTTGGAGTGAACGCTTTCCTGGGACGCGTGCTAACCGATGCGGACGACCGGCCCGGAGCGCCACCGGCCGCCGTGATGAGTTACGGCTACTGGAAAAAGGATTGGAACTCCGACCCGCGGATTATCAACCGGGAAGTTTTAATCAATGGAAAGTCGTTCACGATCGTCGGCGTCACTCCGCCCGATTTTTTTGGCATACGAGTTCGCCGCTCGCCTGACCTTTGGGTGCCGTTAGTGTTTCAACCAGAGATCTTAATGCGTGAATCGTACTATCAGAATCCGCGCGTCTTCTGGCTGAACTTTGTTGGACGTCTCAAGCCTGGGGTGCAATTCGAGCAGGCCCAGGCAAGCGCTAACGTTTTGATCCATCAATTTCTGATGGCTGAAGCGGGCTCGCAACCAACCGCTGATTACCAAACCGCCATCACCAGCTCCTACGTCAAACTGGCGCCGGGAGCCCGCGGGATTTCAGGTCTGCGAATTGTCTATTCAAAGGCGCTGCAAATGCTGATGGTGATCGTTGGCCTGGTGCTGCTGATCGCCTGCGCAAACGTGGGCAACTTGCTGCTGTCACGGGCAGCGGCGCGAAAGGCCGAGATATCGCTCCGGCTGGCGCTGGGCGCGAGCCGCTATCGGATTGTCCGTCAACTCTTAACTGAGAGTTTTCTGCTGGCCGCGTTTGGTGGTCTCGTCGGGGTTCTGCTGGCCCAATGGGGTGTCAAAATTCTGGTGGCGCTGGTCGCGAAACAATCTCCGCTGGATGTGCAGCCAGATGTTCCCGTTCTGATCTTTACCGCCGCGATATCGATGTTTGCCGGAATCGTTTTTGGCCTGGTGCCGGCGCTGCGTGCCAGTAAGACGGATCTCACAACTGCTATCAAGGAGAAATCCGGGCGCACCGGACGCCGCCGGCTGCGGTTGGGTTTAGCCTCGGCCTTAGTCGTTGCTCAGGTCGGCTTGTCGATGGTGCTCCTGGCCGGTGCCGGTCTGTTTGCGCGCAGCCTGATGAAGTTGCAGGAAGCCGACGTCGGCTTCAACCGTGACAACGTGCTGTTGCTCACCCTCGATACTCGTCTGGCGGGATACAAGCCAACTCAGTTGAGTGGTCTCTATAGACAGATTATCGAGCGAGTCAAGGAACTCCCTGGCGTTCAGTCGGCGAGCATCGCTACGTACGCTCCAATCAGCGGTCATGGGAGAAACAGCACGGTCACGGTTAATGGATACACACCGAGACCGGGCGAGGATCGGGACGTCAATGATTTTTTAGTGGGACCGGATTACGGAAAGACGCTCGGCGTGCCGCTGCTGCTCGGCCGCGAAATCGACTTTCGCGACACACCGTCGAGTCAAAAGGTTGCGGTAGTAAATCAGTCGTTCGCCCGATGGTTCTTTCCCGGCCAGAATCCGATCGGCCGGCGATTTTTCTTCGGCGAGCAAGACGGCCCGGAACGCGGCGAAGATCTCGAAATTGTCGGAGTCGTGGGCGACGTCCGGTACGACAGCGCGAAACAGGAAGCCGGACGCACAGCCTACCGGCCGATTCTGCAAGTACAGGATTCCGACAGCTACAACAGCAACATAGAAATTCGTACCACCGGCGAGGCCGCCAATCTGACCCCGACTGTGCGCGCGGTGCTCAAACAGATTAACCCGAGCCTTCCCGTCTACGACGTGACCACTCTGCGCGAACAGTTGAGCGGCCGTTTGCAGCAGGAGACGCTTGTGGCCGAGTTGGCCAGCTTTTTCGGATTGCTTGCTCTGCTGCTGGCCTGCATCGGTCTTTACGGCGTGATGGCCCACGGCGTGTTGCGGCGCACGCAAGAGATCGGCATTCGCATGGCGCTGGGCGCTGAACGCCGTGGCATTGTCTGGATGGTGATGCGCGAGACGCTCGTGCTCGTCGTCGCCGGCATCGCTGTCGGGGTGCCAGTGGCACTGGGCGCCGCACGTCTTATTTCCAGCCAGCTGTTCGGCTTGGGTCCGGCAGATCCTCTGACGCTGGTGGCGTCTGCCTTAGTACTCATCGGAGTTGCATCACTGGCTGGTTTCCTACCGGCGCGGAAAGCTTCGAAAGTAAATCCGCTGACGGCGTTGCGCTACGAATGATGGGTTTGAGGAAACATGGAATCACTGATCAAAGACATCCGATACGGTCTTCGCAATCTGATTAAGCGGCCGGGCTTCACTGCGGTTGCGGTGATCACACTCGCGTTGGGGATCGGCGCGAACACCGCGATCTTTAGTTTGATTAGCACCGTGTTGTTGCGTCCTTTGCCGGTGGCGCATGCGGAACAACTCGTGGAAGTCTACGGCACGACTCATCACGGCGCCGACTACACACTACAGTCGTACCTGAATTACAAAGACTATCGCGACCGCAACAACGTTTTTTCCGGATTGATGTCTTACCGGTTTGCGCCGATGAGCATCAGTCACGAAGGGCGCAATGAACGTGTCTGGGGCTTTCTGGTTTCCGGCAATTACTTCGACACGCTCGGCATTCATCCTTTTCTCGGGCGTTACTTTCTTCCGGAAGAAGATCAGACACTCGGCTCGCATCCGGTTGCCGTGATTACCTACGCCTGTTGGCAGAAACGCTTTGCCTCACAAAATGTGATTGGCCAGCCCCTGCGAATTAATGGCGTGACCTTTACGATCGTTGGCGTGGGGCCGGAAGGATTTCGCGGCACCGAAGTCGCCTACCTGCCGGAAGTCTTCGTGCCGACAACGATGGCCAAACAGATTGAGCCCGGCAGCACGTGGTTCGAAGAGCGCGGCGACGATAACCTCTTCGTGTTGGGACGGCTGAAGGATGGGGTCTCTGCGGGGCAGGCAGAGAGCGCGCTCAGCACCATCACGCAACAGCTCGCCAGGGAATATCCACACGACAATGAAGGGCGCGGCGTGCGCTTGATGACGCCCGGCCTTTTCATTCCTGATATACGCAACTCGGTAATCAACTTCAGCAGCGTTCTCATGGGCGTAGTGGCGTTGGTCCTGCTGTTGGCGTGTGTGAACCTGGCGAACCTTTTGCTCGCGCGCGCCACGGAACGGCGGAAAGAACTGGCAATTCGATTGGCCATGGGCGCGAGCCGCGCGCGTGTCGTGCGGCAATTGATCACAGAGGCGGTGCTGCTTTCGCTCGGCGGCGGGCTGGGCGGCGTACTTCTGGCCACATGGATCAATGCGCTCATTTCTTCGATGAAGTTTCCGTCCGATCTGCCTCTGATAATCGATCTGCGCGCCGATTGGCGCGTCCTGGTCTTTGCGTTTGGCGTTTCATTGGCAACCGGAATCGCGTTTGGAATGCTGCCGGCCCTGCAAGCTTCACGACCGCAATTAATACCTGCGCTGAAAGACGAGAAGTCGCTGGGCGGATTCCGTCGCTCACGCTTGCGCAATGGGCTGGTGATTGTGCAGGTGGCTTTGTCGCTGGTGCTGCTGGTCTGTGCCGGACTCGTAGTGCGCAGTCTGCAAGTCGCGCAAAAGACGCGGCCGGGATTTAACCCGGAAAATGCGGTGACCCTTTCATTCGATCTCGGACTGCAAGGCTACACCGAAGAGAAGGGCCGCGCGTTTCAGAGGGACATTCTGCGCAGAGGTCAGACGCTGCCAGGCGTCCGTTCGCTGGCGCTGGTCGGAACGCTGCCACTCTCACTCGACTACAGCTACACATCGATTTACGTCGAAGGCCAGGCGGCTACCGGCACCTCGAATCTTCCGGTCGCGGTTCCGAATGAGATCAGCCCAAATTATTTTCGCGCGATGGAGATCCCGCTCAGAGGTCGCGACTTTACGGATCGCGATGACCAGGATGAGTCGCGCGTCGCGATCGTCAACGAGACTTTTGCGCGGCGCTTCTTTCCCGGGCGCGATGCGATCGGTGGCCGCTTTAATTCCAACGGGCCCGACCAACCCTTCTGGGAGATCGTGGGCGTCGCCGGCGACGGCAAATATAACTCGCTGGGAGAAGCCACCCAGGCCGCGTTTTATCGTCCCATGCTGCGTGACTACAACACCAGTGCAGCATTGGTAGCCCGGACGACCGGCGATCCGAAGGCGGCGATTGCGGCCTTGCGCGGTGAACTGCTGGCGCTCGATCCGACGCTGCCAACCTATGACGTGAGGACTTTGTCGGATCATCTCAACGTGCCGCTGTTCCCATATCGAATGGCGGCCGTGGTGCTCGGTAGCTTCGGCATCCTGGCGGTCGTGCTGGCGGCAATCGGAATCTACGGCGTCATGTCATACGTCGTGGCCAGCCGCACCCGCGAGCTGGGCGTGCGTGTAGCGCTGGGAGCGGCGCGGTCGGATGTGCTGCTGCTGATCATGAAGCAAGGAATGTCACTGGCGTTGATCGGATTAGCCGGCGGTTTGCTCGTTGGCTTCGGCGCGGCGCAACTGATTGTGAAGCTGCTGTTCGGAGTGAATCCGACAGATCCAATTACCTTTGTCGGAGTCACTGTTTTGCTGGGACTGGTCGCAGCGCTGGCCTGTTACATCCCGGCGCGACGCGCAACGAAAGTCGATCCGCTCGTGGCGTTGAGATACGAGTGAGACCGCGAAGGGTTTATGGCTCGACCCGACGAATTTAACAAATATGAATCGAGTTGAGATGAAAAGGCGCGGACGATTGGTTCGGAATATGAACGCGGCCGCGCGCAGAGGAGCTTCGATCGGGCGAATTTCTAAAATCAACGCGCGCGGGGAAGAAGGGAGCGGATCATGAACACCCTCTGGCATGACTTGCGATACGGCTTGCAGATGCTTTGGAAGAATCCGGGCTTCACGACGATCGCCGTGTTGACGCTGGCTCTGGGCATCGGCGCAAACACCGCCTTGTTCAGCGTCGTCGATGCGGTGTTGCTGAAGAAATTGCCAGTCAGGGATCCCGATCGCCTGGTGCTGTTCAACTCGATCTCGAACAAACAGTTCACGCCAGGCAGTCACAACGGGACCAACCGCACTGATGCGACCACGGGTCTGACGACGCGGTCCTCGTTTCCTTACCAGAGTTTTGTGCGGATGCGCGAACAACGCGGCGCTTGCGAAGACATCGCGGCGTTCGGCGGAATCGGATTGAACGTGAATGCAGACGGTCTGGTGGACGTGGCTAATGGGCAAGCAGTCACCGGAAATTATTACGACGTCATCGGCGTGCCCGCTTATCTCGGCCGGATGATCACTTATGCGGATGACAACTCGGCCGCCAATCCGGTCGCCGTGATCAGTCACCGCTACTGGCAAAAACGCTTCGGCGCACGAGCCGACATCATCGGCAAGCAAATCAATCTCAATAATATTGCTTTCACGATTGCCGGAGTTGCGCCGCCAGGTTTCGAAGGCGCGATGGACCTGGGAACTTCGATGGATGTCGCCATTCCGTTGGGATGGGAGACGCAGGTCAACGGCGAACGCTCAGAGTTCATGGGCGCCGGCGATTGGTGGCTGAGAATCATGGGCCGTCTGAAACCGGGAGCGACGATCGAGCAGGCGCGCGCTTCTCTGGATCTGGCGTTCCAGCAATCAGCCCTCGAACACCGCGAAGGTCGTCAGGCTCAACGCCGCGCCAGGGGACAACAGGCAATTGCGCCACTCGACCCGAAGGATTACCCGCATCTGGGAGCGCTGTCGGGAAGTCAGGGCGAGATGAACGGCCGGCAGTTCTTCGCCAAACCGCTTCGGCTGTTGCTTGGGATCGTGGCGCTGGTGCTGCTAATCGCCTGCGCCAATATCGCCAACCTGTTGTTGGTGCGCGGGTCATCACGGCACAAAGAGATCGCCGTTCGCCTGGCGATGGGCGCAAGTCGCCGCCGTCTCATCCAGCAGTTACTAACGGAAAGCGTGTTGCTATCCACGCTCGGCGGCGCGGCCGGTGTCCTGTTTGCGTTGTGGATCAAAGACAGTTTGATAAGCGTGGGCGAATGGGCAGGCCACGAAAATTCCATAAACCCGCGTCTCGATCTGCGGGTGCTGGCTTTTACTTTCGGCCTGTCGTTCCTGACCGGGATCGTTTTCGGTATTGTCCCCGCGTTACGGGCCACTCGCGTCGACCTGACACCGACGCTGAAAGATACGGAACGCGGATCGAGCGCCACCACGCGCTCGCTTTTGAGCCGCGCGCTGGTCGTGCTCCAGGTTTCGCTGTCAATGCTCCTGCTGATTGGCGCGGGACTGCTGGTTCGTACCGTGATCAATCTGCAGCGAGTCGAAACCGGTTTTAATGAACAGAACCTGCTGCTGTTTTATGTCGATCCGAGTTTGCTCGATTACAAGGGCGATCGTCTGAAGGATCTGTATCAGCGATTGTTTACACGCCTCGAAGCCGTGCCCGGAGTCAAAGCAGTCACTTTCTCGCGCGTGCCGCTGCTCTCTCGCGCAGGGTCGAGCGGTACGTTTGATCTTCCGGGCGCCAGGCCGGGACCGGACGGGACGGTGCCGCAGACCGCAGAAGTTTACTTTCACAATGTGAGGGAAAATTTCTTTGAGACCATGGGCATCCCGCTGGTTGTGGGGCGCGGATTCACGTCACACGATGACTTGAAGGCGCCGAAAGTCGCCATCGTTAATCAGACCTTCGTGCGGAAGTATCTCACCGCAGGCAATCCCATCGGTCAAACGTTCAGCATGGACATCGCGCGACCCGATCCGATCGAGATCATCGGCGTCGTCAAAGATGCGAAGTACACGAGTCAACGCGAAGAGGTGCCGGCGACGATGTATCGATCGTGGCTCCAGACTCCCGGCGCCACCAATCAAATGTCATTCGAGGTGCGCACGGTTGGCGATCCCAAAGCTTATGTCGGCGCCGTGCGTCAGGCCCTGCGCGAAGTCGAGCCCAATCTGCCGCTGAGCAATATCAAGACGCAGATCGAACAGGCCGACGAAACGCTCGCGCTCGAGCGGCTGTTCGCCAAGTTAATGAGTCTGTTCGGAATCCTCGCGCAACAGCTGGCTTCGCTCGGCCTCTACGGCGTCCTGGCCTATTCAGTGTCACGCCGCACGCATGAGATTGGCATTCGCATGGCGCTCGGAGCAGATCGCCGCCGGATGCTAACAATGATTCTGAAGCAGGGAATGGCTTTGACTGTGATCGGCATCGCGCTCGGTCTGGTCAGCGCTTACGTGATCACCAGATATCTCGAAACGCTTAACAGCATGCTCTTCGGGGTGCGGCCGAGAGATCCTTTGACGTTCGTGGTCACGGCGGCGTTGCTGACAGTCGTGGCGCTGATCGCGTGCCTGGTGCCCGCGCGGAGAGCGACCAGAATCGATCCGATGGTGGCGCTCAGGTACGAATGACGGGACCGGCACAGACTTTAGTCTGTGATTGCTCGTGGCTTTTCGATTGGAAGAAGGAAACACAGACTGAGGTCTGTGCCACTGTCAGAGTAACGATATGGAAACATTAATCAAGGACATTCGCTATGGCCTGAGAGGCTTGTGGAAACGACCAGGCTTCACCGTGGTGGCTTTGATCACTTTGGCGCTTGGCATCGGCGCCAACACCGCAATCTTTAGTTTGATTAATGCCGTTCTCATCAGGCCGCTGCCTTTTGGTGAGCCCGATCGTTTGGTTTGGAGCTTTGGCAACATTCGCAATGGCGGTAACCGCGCCAGCGTTTCTCCACTCGACTATCTGGATTATCGCCACGAAAACCACACCTTCGATCAATTCGCCGCTATGACTTCGTTCCCTATCTCCGCCAATCTCACCGGCGCGGGAGAGCCTGAACGTTTGGCCGGATCCGGCGTTACCGGCAATTTTTTTCAGGCGCTCGGAGTTCAATCTGAATTAGGACGAACCTTTCAGCTCGAGAACGAGCACTCGGGAAGCGATCAAGTCGTGGTGCTCAGTCACGCGCTGTGGCAACAACGTTTTGGCGGCGACCGAGGGATAGTGAATAAAAAAATCAATCTCGATGACAAGAGCTATGAAGTGATTGGCGTGATGCCGCGCGATTTTGACTTCCCGGGGGGCACGCAAATTTGGGTACCACTCCCCTTTGATTCACAGCCCGGTTTAAGGCAGCGTCAGGCCCATTTCCTGCGGCCGATTGGCAGATTGAAATCCGGAGTGTCCCTCGCGCAGGCGCAGGCCGACACTGACATCGTCGCGCGCCGCTTGGAAGCTGCATATCCCGACACCGATACCGGTTGGAACCTGCGGCTGATTCCGCTGAAAGAACAGATCGTCGGCAACGTCAGATCGACTCTTTTCATTCTTTTGGGCGCAGTTGGGTTTGTGCTTTTGATTGCCTGTGCGAACGTCGCGAATCTCCTGATGGCCCATGCGGCATCGCGGCGCAGAGAGATTGCGCTACGAACTGCGCTCGGCGCAGGCCGGCTACGAATCGCGCGACAATTGATAACTGAGAGCGTCATGCTCGCACTTTTTGGTGGCGTCCTCGGCACGCTGCTCGCCATCTGGGGTGTGCAAGGTCTGGTCGCACTGAGCGGCGACAACATTCCCGCGACCGCACAAGTGAAGATTGATTTCACTGTGCTGCTCTTTACGCTCCTGACTTCCGTCGTGACGGGTGTCCTGTTCGGTCTGGCTCCGACCCTGCACACGATGAGAATGAATCTGAGTGAAACTCTGAAAGACGGCGGACGCAGCGGCGAAACCGGCCAACGCAACCGCACGCGCAGCTTGTTGGTAATTCTCGAAACCGCGGTTGCCGTCATGCTGCTCGTGGGCGCCGGCCTGTTAATCAGAAGCCTGGTCCGATTGCAGAGCGTCAATCCCGGTTTCGACTCGAGCAACGTCGTCACGATGAGGATTGATTTGCCGCAGAAAAAGTACGCCACGCCGGAAACCAAATCCAGCTTCTGGGAGCAATTTCAAAGTCGTGTCGCGGCGACGCCCGGTGTGGAAACCGTCGGCCTGGTCACCGAGCTGCCGTTGAGTGGACAGCCGAATGACATGCCCTTCACGGTCGAAGGTCGCGCGGCGGGCGCTCCCGACCAGGCGTTCGACAACGATTTTCGGCGAGTAAATCAGGATTATTTTCGCGCGTTGAAAATACCGTTTCTCCGCGGTCGTAATTTCACTCCGCAGGAAGTGCGCCAGGGTGCGAAGGTCCTGATCGTCAGCGAATCGCTGGTGCAACAGACTTTTCCCAATGAAGAGCCGCTCGGTAAACGCCTGGTGATGAGCTTTGGCAATCAGCCTTTCGAAATCGTCGGGATCGTCGGCGATGTTCGTCATGGTTCTCTCGCCGCGCCAGCTCTTCCGGCGATGTACATGCCGACGTTTGAATCAGGCGAGAACGTGGTGATTCGGGCGCAGGGCGATAGCTCGGCCCTGGTTGCGGCAATACGTCGCGAGCTATCGGCGATCGATCCGAACCAACCAATTGCCAGGGTCAGGACGATGGATGAATGGCTCGATCGAGCGGTCGCGGGGCCGCGTTATCGCACCGGGCTATTCGTTTTGTTCGCGGGCCTCGCGCTGGCGCTTTCAGCGTTGGGCATCTACGGCGTGATGTCTTACTCGGTGGGCCAGCGGACACGCGAGATTGGCGTGCGCATGGCTCTGGGCGCGCGCCGGCTCAGCGTTCTGGGTCTGGTGTTGCGACAGGGCATGGGCCTGGTGCTCATCGGCGTGGCGATCGGTTTGGGCGGAGCTTTCGCCCTGACCCGAATCATCGGTTCGTTGCTCTTCAATGTCGGCACGCGCGATCCGGCGACATTTACCGGCGTCGCGCTGGTGCTGGCCGCGGTTGCTTTCATCGCCTGCTATGTGCCGGCGCGGCGAGCGACAAAGGTCGATCCGATGGTGGCATTGCGTTGTGAATGACGAAACCGCGAGAGGTAAGCGACGGGAGGTAAGCGATGCAGACACTCTGGCAAGATCTGAAGTACGGCACGCGCATGCTGCTCAAGCATAAGGGCTTCACCATTGTCGCCGTACTGTCCCTCGCGCTCGGTATTGGCGCAAACACAGCATTGTTCAGCGTGGTGGATGCCGTGTTGCTGAAAACCTTGCCGGTTAAGGAGCCCGAGCGCCTCGTGTTGTTTGAATATCAAGCCGGACCCAACTTCAGGAGGAGTGGGATGAGTGGCACGTCAAACGTGCCTGCATCACCGGGCATGTCTGGCAACTCGCTGTTTCGTTTCGATGTGTTTGACAAGATGCGCCAAGCTCGCAGCGAGCATCCGGACAGTCCGCTCAGTGATTTCTTTGCTTTTGCTCCCATGCGCGAGTTGACTGCGCGGATTGGAGATCAAGCAGAGATCATCGACGGGCAGGTCGTGTCAGGCGGTTACTACGCCGGGCTGAGAGTGCGACCAATTCTGGGGCGCGCGATCACCGACGACGATGACAAACCGGGTGTCACACCGGTCGTGATGTTAAGTCATCAGTTTTGGCAAGAACGGTTTGGCGCGAGCGCCGCAGTTATCGGCCAGCCGCTCAGACTGAACAATCAGTCCTGCACCATCATCGGGGTGTTGCCAACTGACTTCATCGATCCCGCCCAAGTTGATTTTCACCCGGTGGTTACCGTTCCGCTTAACAGCGAGCCATTGCTGCGGGGCGAACGCAGTCGACTGGGATCGGCGGAGAAAGGCGGAGTCTGGTGGTTGAATTTGATGGGGCGGCTCAAGCCAGGTGCGACGCTTGAGCAGGCGCGTGCCAGTCTCGACAGTACTTTTCAGACGGCTGCGTTGGAGGCCATGCCGCCACCGCGAAAAGCGAATCAGCCCGCACAAATCGACCCGAAAGAATACCCGCGTCTGCTTACGGAATCCGGCAGTCACGGCATGTTGGACCGCCGCAGACTTTATTCACCAGCAATCTATGGTCTGTTCATTGTAGTGGGGCTGGTATTACTAATTGCGTGCGCAAACGTGGCGAACTTGCTGCTCGCGCGGGCAGCTTTGCGCGGTGCGGAGATCAGCGTGCGGCTCGCAGTCGGCGCAGGACGTTGGCGTCTGATCCGGCAATTGTTGACTGAGAGCGTGCTGCTGGGAACTTTGGGGGGCGCAGTGGGTGTGCTCTTTGCTTTTTGGGGCAAGTCCACTCTGGTGGCGTTGAGCGATAAAGACACTGGCGTGTTGCCCAACGGCGTTGGCCTTAGTCTGAACTGGCGGGTGCTCCTGTTCACGCTGGCGGTGTCGGTGCTGACTGGAATTGTGTTCGGCTTAGCGCCTGCCTGGCGTTCGACAGGGCTGGATTTGGCGAACTCTCTCAAACAGAGTCGTCGAACAACCAGCGCGGTTTCGCGCCTCAGCAAAGGCCTGATCGTGATGCAGGTCGCGCTTTCGCTATTGCTTTTGATTGGTGCGGGGCTACTTATCCGCACGCTCTACAACCTGCAACACGTCAACGTCGGATTCAATCAGGAGAACCTGCTCCTGTTCGGCGTGCAGCCGCAACTGGATGGATACAAAGACGATCGATTGATTGAATTCTATCAGCAACTGTTTGCGCGGCTCGACAACCTCCCGGGTGTGCGCTCCGCGACGTTCGCAAGAATCCCACTCGTCGCTGAGAACAACTATACGAGTGACGTTATTTTGCCTGGTGAGACGGAAATGACCGCCGCCAACCACATCGTCAACCAGGAGATGGTCCGCGAAAACTATTTCACCACGATGGAAATCCCCCTGCTCCGGGGGAGAAGCTTCACAGCGCAAGACGACCAGCGGGCGCCTCAGGTAGCCGTCGTCAACCAAACTTTCGCGCAACAGTTTTTCGCTAACGCCGACGTGCTCGGCAAGCACGTCAGCATCAGCAAGCGTGAGGTCGAGATAGTAGGCGTCGTGGCCGATTCCAAATACATGAGCCAGCGCGAAGATATCAAGCCGCTGATATACACGCCCTGGCAGCAGGAGCTTCCCGTAATTGGCGCAATGTCTTTCGCCTTGCGCACTACGGGTGAGCCAACGGCGCTTGCTGCTGCAGTGCGACGGGTCGTGCATGAAGTGAACAGCAACCTGCCCGTGACCGAACTCGGCAGTCAAACGATGCGGTCGCAGGCGACGCTTGGGCAGGAACGGATGTATGCGCGGGTGCTGACTTTCTTCGGCGCCGCCGCGCTGCTGCTGGCGGCCATCGGACTCTTCGGCGTCCTGGCGTATTCAGTCGCCCAACGGACGAACGAGATCGGTATTCGCATGGCCCTTGGCGCCCGCACCGCGAACGTGCTGCGCTTGATCGTCTGGCAGGGTATGCGACTCGTGTCGTTTGGCCTGATTGTCGGCGGGTTGGCCGTCTTTGCATTGAAGCGCCTGTTTGCCACTCAGGCTTTTGCCGAGTACGCCTGGCGCCGTCAAGCGACCGGGTTGCTTTATGGAGTGACCGGAACCGATCCCGCGGTACTCGTGGCGATTGTCGGTTTGCTTTCGATGGTTGCCTTGGTTGCCTGCTGGTTACCTGCGCGGCGCGCGTCGAAAGTCGATCCGCTGGTGGCGCTTAGATACGAATAACAAGAATGATTGAAGGAACATGACAGGGGTGATTCAGGATTTTCGTTTAGCGGGTCGCATGTTGCGCAAGACTCCCGGCTTTACTCTGGCAGCGATCATCTCGCTCGCGTTGGGTATCGGCGCGAACGCCGCCATCTTCCAACTGTTGGACGCCGTGCGTCTGAAGACGCTGCCGGTAAGAGCGCCTCAGCAACTGGCGCAGATAGGCCTGACCAGTCCCGACAGCCGGCGCGGCAGCTACAGCGACAAATACAACTCGCTGACGAATCCGCTCTGGGAACAATTGCGAGATCGGCAGCAGGCGTTCGCCGGAATCTTCGCGTGGAGTCCCGGCAACATCAATTTGGCCGAGGGCGGCGAGGCCCGCAACGGCAGGGTCCTCTGGGTAAGTGGAGACTTCTTCAATGTGCTCGGAGTCAATCCGCTTGTGGGCCGGGTCCTGAATCCAGGCGATGACGTGCGCGGCTGTAGCGCACCGGGAATCGTAATCAGCCATGGTTTTTGGCAGAAGGAATTCGGCGGCGCTTCGGATGTGGTGGGACGCAAGCTGGTTTTCGCAAATCACTCATTTGAGATCGTAGGGGTAACGCCGCCGGAATTCTTCGGCCTCGAAGTGGGGAAGTCTTTCGATCTGGCGCTGCCGATTTGTGCCGAAGCGGTTGTGCGCGGCAAGAACAGCCGGCTCGATTCCGGGACCAGTTGGTGGTTGATGGTCACCGGACGCGTGAAGCCGGGCGAATCAATCGCCCAGGCTGATGCGCAGTTGCAGTCGATGTCGCCCGCGCTATTTCACTCGTCGCTCCCGGCCAACTATCCGGAAGTCAGCGTCAACGATTATCTCAATGAACGATTGCGCGCAGCGCCTGTGGCCGGCGGAATTTCCTTGTTGCGACAAGACTATGAGCGGCCGTTGTGGCTTCTGCTGGCAATTGCTGGTTTGGTTTTGCTGATCGCGTGCGCGAACCTGGCAAACCTTCTGCTCGCGCGCGGCAGCATGCGCGAACGCGAGATGGCCGTGCGTCAGGCGGTCGGCGCCTCGCGGCTGCGCGTCATTCGTCAACTGTTAACTGAGAGCCTTTTGCTCGCCGCCGCCGGTACCTTTGCCGGAGCGTTGCTGGCCCAGGCACTCAGTAGGTTTCTCGTCGGTTTCATCAGCACCTCGGGAGAGGCGATCGTTCTTGACCTGGGTTTGGACTGGCGCTTGATTGCTTTCGCCGCCTCGATCGCCGCCGTGACCTGCGTTCTGTTCGGACTGACACCGGCGTTGCGGGCAACTCGCGTGGCGCCATCTGCGGCGATGAGAGCGAGTGGCCGCGGCTTAACCGCCAGTCGCGAGCGGTTCAGTTTGCGGCGAGCATTGGTAGTTGTTCAGGTCGCCCTGTCGCTGGTGCTGGTCGCGTGCGCGCTGCTCTTCACGCGCAGTCTGACAAAGCTTGCGAATGTCGATGCCGGGTTCGAGGTGGACGGCATCACCATCGCGCGCGCGGGATTTGGCCCGTTGAATTTACCGCCTGAGCAACGCGCAGCCTACCGCTCACAACTCCTGGATCGGCTCAAGACAATTCCCGGGGTTGACGCGGCCGCCGACACCAGCGTCGTGCCGATCAGCGGAGCGGCGCTGAATAATAATGTCTGGAATGAGAACCACGATCGGAAAACGAATTGCTCCTTTTCGTGGGTAAGCCCTTCCTACTTTGCCACTCTGCGGACTCCGCTGTTGGCGGGTCGCGACTTTGACAACACTGACACGAGAACTTCGGTCAAGGTCGCGGTCGTAAATCAAAAACTCGCGCATGAACTTTTCCCCGGAGGCAATCCGATTGGGCAACGATTCCTGGTGGAAAAGACACCCTTCCAACCTGAGACGACTTACCAGATCGTCGGGTTAGTCAAAGACACGAAGTACGAGACTCTACGCGAAAACTTCGGCGCCATCGCATTCATGCCGACCGCGCAGGAAATGGACCCGATCGCCGCCGGTCAATTCTTGATCCGTTCGCGTCTCCCCGAAAACCAGGTCACTAACTCAGTCCGGACAGCGCTCATGGAAGCCAGTCCGAAGATCACGATTAGCTTTCAGAATTTCCACACGATGGTCGGCGAGTCGCTGCTTCGCGATCGACTGATGGCCACGCTTTCCGGCTTCTTCGGGATACTCGCGTTGACGCTGGCGAGCGTCGGTCTGTACGGCATTCTTTCGTACGGCGTCGCCAGCCGCCGCAACGAGATCGGCATTCGCATGGCGCTCGGCGCCCAGACGCATGACGTGCTGGGAATGATTATGCGCGAGGGTGTGCTGCTCGCCTTTATAGGCATCGCCGCAGGCCTGGTGATGGTGTTCGGCGTGACCCGGTTTGCCCGGGCGATGCTCTTCGAATTGAGTCCCACAGATCCGCTTTCAATCATGGGCGCGGTGGCGTTCCTATTTGCCGTGGCAATCCTGGCGGGATTGATTCCGGCACGACGCGCGACGAAAGTCGATCCGCTGGTGGCGTTGCGATACGAGTAGCCGACTGGACCGGGTGGTAGAGCAACCACGAGGTAATCGAGACCGAGCGTTAGGAGATTGTTATGGGAACTCTCTTAAAGGATCTGCGATATGGCATTCGAAGCCTGGCGAAGAATCCAGCCTTCACTGCGATTGCGTTGATTACGCTCGCCCTGGGTATTGGAGCCAATACCGCGATCTTCAGTGTGGTCAATGCGGTGTTGCTCCGTCCGTTGCCCTACGATGATCCCGCACGCATTGTTTGGCTGTGGGACACCCAACCACAGCTCGCCACCACGCCGACCTCGCTTCCGGACTTTCTGGGTTGGAAAGAGCAGAACCGATCATTCGATCGCCTCGCGGCTTTTCAAGGCGGAAATATGTTTGTTGATGCCGGCGACGCCACAACGGATACGCGTGTGGGGCTGGTGACGCCGGATCTATTCTCGGTCTTTCGCGTGAGCCCAGTCCTGGGCCGCACCTTCACCGATGAGGAAACACTGCCGGGACGATTTCGCGTGGCAGTGTTAAGTCACTCAATGTGGCAAAGCCGTTTTGGATCGGACCCGAATGTATCGGGCCGCACGATACAGCTCAACGGCGCCGCTTACACAATCATTGGGGTAATGCCGGCGGGCTTCTCATACCCGGATCGCGCCGAGCTTTGGAGACCTTTGCCTATTGATCCGGCAAAACTGGATCCTGGGCCTCACTATCTTAACGTTGTCGGCCGCTTGAAGCCGGATATAACGCTGGCCCAGGCGCAAGCCGATATGTCCACTATTGCCGCGCGACTGTCGCAGCAATACAAGGAGAAGAACGCCGGTCACGGAGTAAGGCTCGAACCTCTGACGAAGGTGGTGGTCGGTGACGTTGGCTTGGCGCTCTACGTTCTGTTGGGTGCGGTCGGGTTTGTGCTGTTGATAGCGTGCGCGAACCTCGCGAATTTAATGCTCGCTCGGGTCGGCACGCGACAGAAAGAGATCGCAGTTCGCACCGCCCTGGGAGCCAGCCGGATCCGCATCGTGCGGCAGTTGCTGACTGAAAGCATCATGCTGGCGATAGTCGGCGGCGGCGCCGGATTGTTGCTCGCCATCTGGGCCGTGCGTTGGATCGTGTCACTGAGTGGCGACACCATTCCGCGAGTCCAGGAAATAAGCGTCGACCCAAGAGTGGCTGGATTCACGTTGCTGGTTTCCGTGGTCACTGGTGTTCTGTTCGGTCTTGCCCCGGCAATACAAGTGTCCAGACCGGACCTCACTGATGCGCTGAAAGAGAGTGGGAGATCTACTGCCGGCCTGCGCCGAAACCGGTTGCGCAGCGCGCTGGTGATAAGCGAGGTAGCTCTTTCGCTGGTCTTACTCGTGGGCGCCGGATTGATGATTAGAAGTTTTGCCAAACTCAACCAGGTCGATCCTGGATTCAAGCCGGATCAGGTGATGACTATGGGCGTGGCATTTCTACGCACCAGGTATCCGGAGGACGAGCAAGTCGCGCAAGGCTTTTCGCAAATCCTCGAACATGCTGCGAATGCGCCCGGCGTACTTTCAGCCGGCGCGATTTCAGACTTGCCGCTGACGGGAAGCAACATCAGCGATTCTTTCACAATCGAAGGCCGCCCGCCCATCCCGAAAGAAGCTGAGCCCTCGACTGAGTACCATATCGTCACGCCGCGATACTTCGAATCAATGGGCATTCCTCTTTTGTCGGGGCGTGATATTGCTCCGACAGACACGCGGCAGTCTCCCAATGTAGTTGTGATCAATGACGTCTTCGCACGCCGCCACTTCGCCGGCGAGAACCCGCTTGGCCATCGCTTAAGACTGCAAGGTCAGGAGCGCGATCCGCTGTTAATCGTCGGAGTGATTAATAACGTGCGGAACCTCGCTCTGGACGAACAGCCCACGCCGGAAGTTTACGTACCTTTTTTGCAGGACCCTCTGAGTCCGAACTACCAGCGCGCGATGACGATTGTGGCTCGAACGAAATCAGATCCCGGCGCGATCGCCGCGACGCTGAGAGCAGCGCTGACTTCAGTCGACAAGAGTCTGCCCTTATACGCGGTTAAACCGCTGTCGGAACACCTGCGCGATTCGCTTATCCGCCGCCGCTTCAACCTGGTTTTGTTAAGCCTGTTCGGCGGGGTCGCGTTGCTGCTCGCCGCCGTAGGTATCTACGGCGTTATCAGCTACGGCGTAACCCAGCGCACTCATGAGATGGGAATTCGCACGGCTCTTGGCGCTAAACCGCGCGACGTGCTCAAGCTGGTGGTGCGACAAGCGATGGTGCTGGCGCTGGGAGGCGTCGGGATCGGATTGCTGGCGTCGTTGGCTTTGACACGACTGATGAAGAGCTTGTTGTTCAACGTCGGCGTAACCGACCCGTTGACGTTCGCCGCGATCGCTCTGCTGATGACGTTGATTGCCCTGCTCGCGTGCGTGATCCCCGCACAACGAGCGACAAAGATCGATCCGTTGGTTGCGTTGAAGTACGAATGAGATTCAGGAAGTTGGCGGCAAGGATGGAAACGCTCAGATTACAGAATTTGCGATTCAACAATTAGGAGTCGGGATCGCTCGGGCAATTCTAAGGTAACGACCAGTCATGAACGACCTTCGCTATGGCATGCGCAGTTTAGTGAAGCAACCGGGCTTCACCGTGGTTGCCGTGTTGACGCTCACGCTGGGCATCGGCGCGAACACGGCGATTTTCAGCGTGGTCAATGCGGTGTTGCTGCGCCCATTGCCTTACCGTGACGCGGAGCGGCTGGTGGTTCCCGTTTCGGTTAATCCGGCGCGCGGCATTGAAGATGGCAGCATCTCATACGCCGATTACCTCGATTGGAAAAGGGAAAAGGTATTTGCCGCAGTCGCGGCCCTGGACAACACCAACACTCACGCTGATTTGAGCGGGGGCACGGGCGAGCCGGAGCGTGTTGGTATGGCGGTCGTGACGGAGGATTACTTCGCCGTGTTGGCCGTGACGCCGCTGCTCGGCCGGGCGTTTCAACCGGACGATTACAGCACCCCGGGACCGGCGCGTGCGCTCGTCATCAGCGACACTCTGTGGCAGCGGTATTACGGTGGCGACCCGCAAATCATCGGGCGAAACATCTACCTCAATGGACGGCCTTATCCCGTGGTGGGGGTAGTTCCCAAAACCGCGGTCTGGCCGAATGATCGGGACATCTTTGTGCCGCTGGCCGTCGGGCCGAATCCGAATGCCGACTTGTTGCGCCGCGACAACATGCTCTTTCTCGGTCTGGCGCGATTGAAGACGGACACGCCAATCGAACAGGCCAACGCGGCGCTCGCAACTATCGCACGCCGTCTGGAACAGGATCACCCGGAGTCGCGCAAGGGGTGGAGCAATAGCGCCACGCCGCTGCTCGCTTACGTTGTTGGGAAACAACTACGCGCTTCATTGCTGGTCTTGCTGGCAGCAGTTTGTCTCGTGTTGCTCATCGCCTGCATCAATGTCGCCAACCTGCTGCTGGCGCGGGCCGCCGTGCGCGCTCGCGAGATGGCGATCCGGCTGGCAGTGGGCGCGGGCAGGCTGCGGCTGATCCGGCAACTGCTGACTGAAAGTTTGCTGCTTGCTCTCCTGGGGGGCGGGCTGGGTTTTTTACTGGCGATATGGGGAGTTGAACTGCTAAAGAGCTTCGCCCCGGCGGACACGCCTCGGCTGGCCGAGATCAAAGTGAACGCCGGAATCCTTGTTTTCACGCTGGTGGTCACGTTGATAACCGCGCTTCTATGCGGGCTGATGCCGGCCTGGCAGGCAACCCGGTCCGATCTCAACTACACGCTCAAAGAGGCATCTCGTTCTACGGCCGGAGGCCCGCGTGGTCGGCGCTGGCGCGCCGCGCTGGTAGTGGCCGAAATGGCTCTCTCACTGATGCTGCTGGTCGGGGCGGGGCTGATGATTCGCAGCTTCGCGCGCGTACAGCAAATCGATCCCGGCTTAAAGCCCGAAGCCCTCCTCACGATGGAGACCACCGCCGCGCGCGTGCGCTACCCCGACGAGGCGCGCGTGCTCGCTTTCTATGGCGAACTGGTCGAGCGCGTGAAGGCGACACCGGGCGTCGAGTCGGCAGCGGTCAGCTCCGCGTTGCCGCTGGGCGGCGGCGGCTTCTATCTGGGTCGAGTCTTCCTCGCCGAAGGCCGGCCAGAGCCGCCAGTCGGCGCCGATGCCGAAGGTCAATGGAACGTCATCAGCCCTGGTTACTTCAAGACTATGGGCACGAGATTGATTAAAGGGCGCGACTTCGACGAGCACGATACACCCGAGAGCAACCCGGTGATCATCCTCAACGAGTCGCTGGCGCGTAAGATCTTTCCAAACGAGGACCCGCTGGGCAAGCGCATCCGCTCGTGGCGTGACGAAAACAAACTACGCGAGATCGTCGGCGTGGTCGCCGATGTGCGCTACTTCGGACGCGAGGACGAGCCGCGCGGCCTGGTCTACGTGCCGCACACGCAAAACGCCTGGCGCGCGATGGCGCTGAATGTGCGCACGAAGAGCGAACCTGCGGCCGTCGTCGGAGCAATTCGCAACCAGATCAGAGCGGTGGACAAAGACCTCGCCGTAGCCAATATCAAAACAATGAACAGCATACTCGCCGGCTCGGTCGCGCCGCGCAGCTGGAGCATGCTCTTGCTCACGGTCTTCGCAGGCGCGGCGCGACCGAGCCGGCGAG
>Ga0207686_10000590_pt1 | contig 22687 bp, 25 predicted proteins | sample KBSM24metaG_FD_184396 | JGI IMG/M metagenome (GOLD analysis project Ga0207686, IMG submission 184396) | Miscanthus rhizosphere microbial communities from Kellogg Biological Station, Michigan, USA - KBS M2-4 metaG (SPAdes) (version 2) | ecosystem: Host-associated > Plants > Roots > Rhizosphere >...
AATGGAAAGTATGAACGATATATGAATCCCGATACAATAGAAAAGACCATGAAAGAGATGGAAACCCACTGATCATTTCTTTAAATCAAAAACAACCTTCGCATTCTTTTGCTCGCTGGATGAAATAAGGACTTCATAACGGTTGCTTGATGTAGTAATGATCATGACTGAAGTATTCGGCGGAATGGAACCTAAATTTTCAGCGACCATGACAATTTCATGGTGAGGTTGATCGGGATTTACACTGATGCTAACCGTGATCGGTTTGTGAGAAAGGCGCATATGCGATCTTATTAATTCATTGTTGTGATAAATGCTGATCGAATCGCCATCGATCTCGCCATTATCATAGAGTTCAATTTTTATTTCACCAGCTTCCGTCTCTATTTTCCTTACCAATGCGTTTTCCCTTGTCTTTAATACCAATGGTGTTGAAGTAATTATTTTCTGATCTGTCACTATAACTGAACTTGTTTTTGATATCGTGTCAGTTTTGGGTTTGATAACTACAGCTGCCTGTTCTTTCTTCTTTGGTGTAGTGGTAACTTTTTTGGGAGCTGGCTTTGAAGTAGCAGGTTGCTTAGATGAATTCGAGGGTTTTGCTATTGGAGTTGTTTTTGGAGTCACCTGTGTAATTTGTTTTACACATTCGCGGAATGTGATATCATCCAATGCAAAATCATTACCACAACCACTTGGGTTTTTATCCATCATCACCAGCATCAAAGTTGATGTTGCAGCAGGCGTAGTAAAAAGGGCACGATGTTGTGTCCATCTCGGACCTTCAACTCTTGGAATTTCTCCTGTGACGATATTTGCTACGACCTTTCCTTCCGGTGTTTCCAACCGGATATTCAGGTCAGGCAATAATAGAGATCCGCATTTCTTTGTGGGCCTGCAAAGATTCATAAGCCAAAGACCGAGTTCATAAATGGTATTACTCTTCAATCCGGGAACAGGCATTTTTAGAAATACCGCTCCTGCTCTTCCCGCATTTACCAGCAACATATTTCCATTGGCGTCTCCAGCTGTATGATCCTCATAAAGTGTATGCCAATCGTCGCCAAAACATGAACTTGTATAAGAAACAAATGAATAATATCCATCAGAGGGACAGTAATGGGAAACTCGTCGGTAACTATAAACGTCATCGGTATTGACGTCACGTATATCACCAGCGCCGAAGTGAATAGTGAATTGTGGTGGCAGAAAGGTACAATTGGTTTGTTGCGCTTTCGATGAGAAAGCGAAGGAAAGAATAATGAATATAAACTCAGGCTTCTTCAATGTCTCCTGCACTTTACTCTTAAAGTTACTTCAAATGGAGAATAATTTTAAAACGATTGTATGAAAGGTAAGTTAACTATTATTTGCTTTTTGAAACACGGAGGCACCGGGACACGGTGTTGTTACGGAGTTTTCTCTGTGTTTCTTTGTGCCTTAGTGTCTCCGTGGTTCAAATTTTATATCGAGGAGAAGAGTTTATTTTATACGTTCACCCTTAGCGTCAAACTGGCCAAGCACAGACCCGGTAACATGATCATCGTCCTTTTTTATTAGTGTTATGCTAACATCATTTCCCATTGCCTGGTAATAAAGAGTCACTTCGTTGTCTTTTATTTCCACCTTAGAACATTTGGTTATTTCTTTACCAGTGGAATCCTGCACTATTCCTGTGAGTGTGTTGTCGTTTTTCTCCAACACATAAATTCTTTTCAGGTCGCCGTAAGGAGTGCCAGTCACCAGCACTTTCCATTTGCCTGCAAAAAAATTTGCGCCTGCTTTAGATTGTGCATTTGCACTAACTGCTGAAAGCAGGAATAAAAACCCGATTGCAATTGAGTTTATCTTTTTCATACAAGAATAAATTGAGTGTTTAAGTTATTTAAAAAAATTGATATAAGAGTTGTGAGAAAATATCCTCAATTCTTTATGGTCTTCAGATCTTTAAAATATCCTTCTGTTCCGCCATCAACCCACAATCCTATCGCACCTGAAACATTGTCCCCAAGTTTTAGATCGTTCACTATCAAAGAAGGCTGTTTGTTATTATTTAAAAATAGTTTGGCTTGCTTGCCTTTTATTTCAATGCGCATCGTTATCCATTCATTAAGATCCATGTCAGCATACGATTCATAAACACCATTGGCTTCTTTTCTCAACCTGTCAAAATCATAGTCGGGATGAGAAAAATATTGAATGGAATGATTGCGTCTCAATTGGTCCTCAGCACGGCCATTTGTTGGACGCAAATAAATTCCTTCAAATTTTGAATTCAGTGAATCAATGTGAAAGGCGACTCCAATAAAGCCCCTGGCGGAAGCCGGTGCGTTTTTGAATAACCGGCTTAATACTTTTACTTCGATAGTTCCATCTTTGAGGTCAATGCCTTTGACTTTCACAAAGGTTGGCAGGTCTGCACCGTTTTGTGTTGAATCTTTTACAGCTTTTACAACCTGTTTGCCATTCATTTTCTCGATCGACATGTAAACCCCGTTTGGTTCAAGATTGCTTTGGCCAAACCCAATCGTTTGTGAATATGAGTTCATTGAAAGCACAATACCTGCGATGATGAATGAGGATCTGTTCATAGCGTTAAGTTATTTAATTTCTCTGTGTTTCTTTGTGTCTCTGTGGTTCAAATCTTGATTTTTAGTCTTGAAAACATTTTCATTTCAATAGAACATATCCAAAATAGAAAAGACAGAAAAGTAAGTTTCTGAACAATGGGCAGATAGGTCAAGTCGCTTATTATGTAATAAAGATAATTATTCAGTGCAATGAGCAGAAGGTTAAAAAGACCAAAAGCAAAAAGCTTGCTCCATTTAAGTTGATAAAGAGCTACTAATACCCCAAGCATTGCAACAAAGCCTAATGAAGAAGAAAAATTAACGGCAAGATCATGATCAATGTTTGTAAGCAATAAAAAAGCAGCAATCATAGATGCTGTTCCTCCAAACTGAATAATGATCCGGTGATATTTTTTTAATTGAACTACTATTGGAAACAATATCCAAAAAAATGAAAGTGAAATACAAAGAATAACCATGGCGGTCATAGCAATAGGCTTTGCAGTATTGATCTGACCATTAATTGCCGTGTTATTTAACAGGTTGCACCAATAATTCTCAGTCCAGTTAAAGCCGACAGAAGTTTTATCTGTTTTGGAACCGCCGGGATATAAGAAAGCAGCAATTACATAAAGAATAATGAACAGAATACATCCAATGACTGGTAAGAGCATCCAAAAATTTCGCGGCCTTGTTGTTTGTTGAGTCAAATTTCCTGTGTTGGCTTTCTGAAAATAGTCATCAACTGATGAATTAATAAAAGATAGTCTTCAAATTTTAGTTAATTATAAGATAATCTCAGGCAAAAAACATTGTTTTTTATTATCCCGTAAATTTACCATTCACAATTTAAAAACCATGATCATGATAGCAGCCTACGTTACATTTAATGGAAACACAGAAGAAGCATTTAATTTTTATGCTTCAGCTCTTGAAGGAAAGATCACAAACCTTCAACGCTTTGGTGATTCACCAAATGGCGGGCAAATGCCTGATGCAGATAAAAAGAAGGTCATGCACATTGCATTGGATGCGCCGCATGGAGTCAGACTAATGGGTAATGATCATCTTGATTCTATGGGTGGACCATTTGTTGCAGGAAATAATTTTTCTCTTTCTCTTCATCCTGACAGTGAGAAACTGGCGGATAAATTATTTAATAGTCTTTCAGCCGGTGGAAAGATTTTAGTGCCGATGGCCAAAGCTCCATGGGGTGATTATTTCGGAATGTTTTTCGATAAGTTCGGAATAAAGTGGATGATAAATAAACAAGCGAATTAGTCTAAAGAGAATATTTTTATCAACACGACTAACCGGCTACAAACTTGTTTCTTTCAATGTATTTAACAAACATTTGCCTCCGGCAAAAAAATGTTTATTAAGCTGTTTCCTATTTTTAACAATGTTCCTTCGGCTAAAACTATTTGCGTTCTTGTTATTTACTCTCTGCATCGAAATTCATGCACAGTCAGTCGTAAAAGGAAAGATATATGATGCCAAAACTGATTCTGTAGTAGCCGCTGTGAATGTTTATAATCTCAACACAAAACAATCAACCCGTTCGGATCTTAGTGGGAGTTATTCAATAATAGCAGAAGAAGGGGATCAACTTGTTTTTTCGATCGTTGGGTATAAACCTGACACCACAACGGTAGTTTATTCTATGCTTTTGGCACAACATGATGTGACATTGCGTAATGAAGTTATTACTTTAAGAAATGTTACAGTTACCAGTAGTTACCAGGGGGATTCACTTGCCCGGCGAAATTTTTACGATAACATGTATAAGCTGCCTAATATAACGGGTCGCAATACACCGCAATATGGTTTTGGTATTTCAATAAGCCCATTCAGTCATTTCTCCAGCGAAGCAAAGCAAAAAAGGCAATTAAAAAAACGATTGATCAAAGAAGAGCAGGAATATTATGTTGACCGTTCCTTTCCAAAACAATGGGTAGGATCTATAACAGGCTTGCGTGGTGATTCTTTAACACGGTTTATGATCCTTTACCGGCCAAGTTATTCATTTTGCAGAAAAAGCAGCAAAGAACAAATGCTGATCTACGTAAGTGAAAAATTAAAAGAGTTTAAGAAACCTAAGCCAACTACCTTCTGATTCAAATAAATTGTATGAAGTATTGTTTACACATCGTTTACCCGAAACTAACTACGATGGTTTCCAGGATATGATCATAAGAGAAATTCTTCCGCAGACCTCTGATCAGTGATGTTGGGTCTGTGTTACAGTTGGCGTGGTCGGAAAAAGTGTTGAGGATGATCTATTCGAATACTTCATTGATCACACTCAATTTCTCAATAGCCTGAGTTTAGTTTCAACTTAACCAACGTCAATAATCTCAAAAACATATTTTGTGTGAATCATTATCTTCTATATTCGCCATGAATTTTCATAGGATAAGGTTTAATGGTTAATGGTTTTTGATTAGAAAAAGCCCCCTGGTTTCCACCGGAGGGCTTTCTTATTTTTTGCCCTACCCCAACCTTAAATAATTATGCCAGTTATTTTTAACATAAAGTTTCATGGTGGCCAAAATTTATAAGATGACCTTTCACTAAAATAACTACTGGCCATATGAATAGTAAAATAAAAATTTTACTGGCAGTACTTGGATCATTTGTTTATCAATCGCAAATTTTTGCGCAAACTCTTAATTATACAGGAACTTGGGTGCTAAACTTAGAAAAAAGTATATTAGAACACCCCCCGGAAGGATTAACAAGTAGTGTGTTTATAATAAAACAAGAGGGCGATAAATTTCGCTTAACACGGAATCACGTATTTGGCGACAAGAAAAAGAAAATAAGTTTTAAGATGATCGCTGATGGAAAGACAAGAAAAGTAAAAATATTATTTAAAGGCAAATTAGAACAGAAAGAAAATAGTTTGCAAGCAACACTATGGAGAAAAAATTTCTTAAATATTGTCAATTACAAATTTGGGAATAGTCAAAATGAATTTATCGCTGACGAAGTATTTACAGGCAAACCGCAGGATCATCATAGCATTTGGGTTTTTGACAGGGAAATTCCAAAATAGATCTGGAAATAATAAGTTATTATTTCACGCAAAGGCGCAAAGAAATCTTTGCGCCTTATTTTTTCTTAGCGTCTTTGCGTGAAGTCTTTTAGTGTAAAATATTTTTTCTCGCCGAAACAAAAACCTCCATAAACTTATTAAGTCTTCCAGGTTCTAATTTTTCAAGAAACTTTCCATCTTTTCTAAAATAAGATCCAACAATAAAACCATCGGCTAAAGGCAGATAATCGGCAATATTATCAGGATTCATCCCCGAACCGATCAATACAGGTAATCTTGTTGTATCTTTTGCTTTTACCAGGTCATTCTTATCAGGACTCAAGCCGGTGAACTGGCTGGTAACAATAACTCCGTCTGCTAAGAAAAATTCTGCCTGCATAATTTCGTCCTTTATATCCAGGTCTATCGTCAATGAATGAGAGCCATGTTTTTTCTTTACATCAGCAAACACCTTTATATGTTCTGCGTTTAGCTCTTTTCTTCTTCGTAATATCTTTCCGGCCGAACCGTTAATGACACCACTCCCACCGACGTGAGCAAAAACAAAAGCCTCAACTCTTATATAATCAAGTCCTGCTTCAGCTGCAATTTCCAAAGATTCAATGTTTGCAGCCTCCAGCATTTGAACTCCTATCGGGCCATTAAATCTTTTTCTTGCTTTCTTGCAGATCTTAGTCATTAAGGCAATCGCTTTTTTATCCAATGGCGGTTGTATATATGGCAGGTCACCATCGTTCTCGAAAATAATACTGTCCACTCCTGCCTTTTTATAGATATCAAGATCTGCCAACGCCTGGTCTATTACTCTTTGGTCATCGCCATCATATAAGGGTGACCCGGGAAGTGGTAACACAGCGATCATCGCTGCCAAAAACTTAGGAGGAAGAATTCTTGCACTTTTCATTTATGGTTTTTTAAGGTGCAGTGCTTTCTACTTTTTTAATTTGCTTTCTTCTTCAGCAAGGTGTTGAAGATATAAGCAGTAGATCAATTGCCCTTTTCTCATGCTGGATACCCTGAAGAACTCATTGGCCGCATGCCATTTTTCATCACTCAATTCAAAACCTAAAGGATAGGCATATAATCCTAAAATTTCTTTTACTGATAACATTGCTCCTACACTGCCACCACTTGCATACTGGTAGGGCTGTTTGCCATAAATTTCTGAAAGTACCTCAGAGATATAACGATATTCTTTTGTATCAACAGGCATTGACATTGGTCTTGCATAGCCATTCGAAAATTTATAGGTGATCTTAGCACCTGCCGGGCAATTTTTGTTGATATGTTTTACAATGAGATCAATTATCTCTTTACCATCCTGGTTGTTGACCAACCTACATGTAATTCTTGCCATAGCATTACCGGGAATTATATTTGAATGACCTTCTGCCGCAGTATAACCACTTTGCATACCCACTATTTCAAGTGTAGGGCGATACCATATCCGTTCAAGAGGCGAATAAGCAGGATCCCCAACTTCAGCAGTAGTGCCTAATATTTTCATATCCGTTGCCGGATCATAAGGAATTTTTTTTATCATTTCTTTTTGCTGCGCACTGATGGGAATTACTTTATCATAAAATCCTTCTACCGCTACATTGCCTGCTTTATCATAAAAAGAACTGATTATCTGGGATAAGATCACCGCCGAATTAGGCGTCTTGCCACCAAACTCTCCTGAATGTGCATCTGTATTTGCTGTCTTTATTAAGAACTCCAATGTTACAGAACCTCTTAAACTTACGGTGATCGCAGGAGTGTTTTCATCATACTGACCATCATCCGCATTCAATGCAAAATCTGCTTTCAGCAGTTCCTTATTTTTTTCAAGAAAACTTTTAAAGTAAGGACTTCCCACTTCTTCATTTCCTTCGAACATGAATTTTACATTCACCGGTAGTTTCCCATCATTGTGCAACATAGTTTCCATGGCCCAGATTGTTGTCATTATGCCGCCTTTATCATCACTGGCACCGCGACCAAATATTTTTCCATCTTTTAATACCGGGGAAAAAGGAGGATTATCCCACTCAGATTCCTTGACAGGTTGCACATCATAATGACCATAAATTATAACAGTTGGTTTTCCCGGGGCTTTGTCCCAGCTTCCATACACAACAGGATTTCCCTCTGTTGGTATCAGCTGTGCGGTTGTTATTCCAATTGCTTTTAGCTTATTCACGATCCATGTCGCCGTTCTTGCTACCTCAGGCTTGTACGAGGGGATAGAGGATATACTCGGAATAGACACCATCTCAATAAATTCTTTCTGGTGTACATCCATGTGTTCATCAATATATTTTTCATACGATGCAAGTGATGGATTTGCTTTCTGCTGGTTTGCATTTGTATTCTGAGCTGTTGAGTTCATATTTACCAACAGACCAAGGTTAACAAACATTGCCAATGCTATCGATCTGGAAATTGTCATTTTAATTATTGTTTTTTATTTATTTGTTATCGGTTTTACTTCAGTGAGGATAATTTTTATTTCTGTCGTGCCGATATTTTCCACGTAATGTTTACCTACATGATCCATCCATGATGCGGTGCCGGCTTTTTCGTCAAAAATTAAAGAATCCCCATTCTCAAGATTGACTTTTAATTTCCCTCCAGTGACAATATAGGATGACTTGGGAGGATGTGTATGAGTTTGATCTTTTGATCCGGGCTTTAATGTATATTCTAATACCCGTACGTGGTCATTTTCCAATAACAGTTTGAAATTTTCCGGTGAGGCTTTCAGGGCATCGATATCCAAATTATCAGTAGCTGCACTTATTTGCTTCTTCGCATTTTGATCACAAGCAGTCAGCAAAGAGCAGAGCAGAGTGATAGCAATAAGATATTTCATTTGTATGTTTTTAACTAAGAGGTGGATAACAAACACCGCCAACTCTATATTGCCACATCTTAAAACTACCTTATTGCACCAAGCCATCCAAATCAGGAAAATTTCCTATCTCATATCCATGATAATATTTTTGTTTTGAATTAAGATCGCCATCTCGCAATTGTTTATTTTGTTTATCTTCAGCAAACCATCAATTAACTACAAGCTATGCAGAAAGTTTACCGCAACACAGCCATCCTCATTATTCTAATTATGATCGGAGTGCAATGGGGATTCTATAAGGTGTACACGAGCGAATTCCCAAATTTTAAAAACTCGACCCCTACCATTCACATCCACGGGATCTTTTTGATGATGTGGATGGTTTTGCTGATAATACAACCTTTACTTATCAATGCCGGGAGAACAAAACTTCATAGGACCATCGGTAAAGTAGCGTGGGTATTGGGACCACTCATCATCGTATCCATGTTTATGGTCGGCAGGGGATCATATAACAGGTCAATTGGAATTTTTCCTGACCATGAAAGGTTAGCCGAGATGGTGCTTGACACCCGGGGTTATATTTCATTCGCTATCTTTTGGGCATTAGCTATGTACTTCAGAAAAAATTCGGCTTCACATATGCGGTATATGATCGCCACCGGTCTATTGGCTATAGGACCCGGAGTAGGACGTGGACTCATAAGCCTTGGCGTAGAGTTTCCAACTGCATTGACAATAACTGATACCGTTGTTCTGGCAATAGTTGGTTTTTTATTAGGTTTTGATATTTACAAGAAGAAAAACTACAAGCCATTCCTAATAGTGTTTATAGTCTTTTTGATTGGTGCGATCTTATGGCAGATAAAGGATACTGCCACGTGGCAATCATTTGCGAGGAGTTATGCAGCTTTGTTCTATTATTGATTTGATAGTAGGTTGATGAAGTTGATGTACTAAACTGTATTGCTACTACTAAGCTTCTCTTGCGTCGCACTCTTGTACTGCATCAAGTCTATTCAGCATAGCTTCCAACCGGCAGTTATAAAAAGCCTGCTGAGTTACAGACTCAGGCCAACGATGAAGATATCTTTATTTTTATTGAATACTACGAAGAAACAGGGGTTAAAACTATACGATATCATTTGTTTTTTAAAGCTTCGCAAATCTTTTTCATCTGGTGCAAATGTCTTTGTGAATGATACAAAACGAAATGAATGATTTCCAATTTTGTAATGGGGCCAAGCGGAAGGCCTACTACCAGATCGTTTAAGTTTGCATTGACTGCACTTTCCTTAAACCGGTTGAAAGATTTATTTAACGCCTCAATTGATGACTGCTTTTCGTAAATCAATTCTTCGGGCACGATAAAGTCAGGTTGTGTAAGCTTTTTGGAAAAATTCAGAAATATTTTTTTTAATTCTTCTATTCTTTCTCCAGGATTCCTTTCTGCTGGTTTTGCATCCATATGCATGGCCTTTGTCATTCCATTAATAGACTTTGTAACATGTCGTAGCAATTGAGGAGCAGTCCAACTACCGTCGTACGGAATAGTATTTACCTTGGCTTCTTCAACTGATAACATTAAATCTGTAAGTTCAGAAATGACATCAGCCGTTGCCGATAAGGTTTCATTTGTGTCTAAAGTTTTTGTTGTCATTATATTCCTACAGTTGTTTTAAAGGCACTGCTATCATGGCAGCTAACTTATGTATTGCCGTAATTTAAAACTACTTTATTACTTCAATCCATCCAAATCAGGCAGACCCGATAGCTATCGGGTGGTGAAACTTATATCTCATTCAGCATTTTTTTTGTTATATCAGGCTGAAAATTATGAAGCATTTGTACATTGGGGGAATAATTTTATTTTTGTATTACAAATATCAAAAATGAAAAAGAAATCAAACCTTATTTGTGTTTTCATTTCTCTGTTGCCAATCATTTTGTTATTTTTTTACTACAATAGTCTTGGACAGTATACGAATACAAAAATTTCCGGCAGCAATGGGATGATTATTTCACGAAGCAGTTTCATATTTGTAATAGTCGGATTAAGTGTGTTGTGGTATTACGTATCAATACTTATTTCACAAAGGCTAATTGGTCTAAATTCATTAATCAGTCAGGTCGGCCTGAGGAGCCTGATAAATTTATTATTTTCTGTTCTGAGCATTCTACTCATTTTATCAAATTTGAAGTAGTGTTTCATTAGGAGGCTGAAATAAAATAGCGTACAACTCATCTATAGTCGCAACTTAAAACTACTTTATTGCGCCAATTCATTCAAATCTGGTAGATCGGCGAAACTTATATCTCGTTCTACATTTTTAATAATTGTAATGTTCGACGGACGAGACATAGGTCGGACGGAAATTATTATCTTGTAACTCAGACAGAAAGAATGACGTTATACAAATATCTTACTCCTAATTTGAAAGTAATTCTTAATAATTTAGAAATAAGATTTACTCAACCAGAATTTTTCAACGATCCGTTCGAATCATTTCCGTTTATTCAACAAATAATGACAGAGAGTGTGTTTGATAATTTATTTGCTTCAAAATTTCCAGAATATAATACTGATAAATTCATAAATGAAAGTATTGCCAACACATTAGAGGAGAATTTTCATACGCTTTCTCTAGAACAACGAGTCCAAGTTGAAAATAATCAACAATTAATTAATGATTTAAAACTTCAGCTAGGAGATTTAGCTTCAGCTATGAAGCAAATATTCTCTCAATCGTCAAATAGTGAGTGGCTTAAATTGTCAGAAAAAATTAAAGAAAAAGCAAATAATAACTTCGGTATCTTTTGTCTGACTGAAAAAAATGATAATCTAATAATGTGGTCGCACTATGCAGATAGTCATAGAGGATTTCTTATAGGCTTTGATTCAAGCCATCCTTTCTTTGATCAAAAAACTTCCAAATCTGATACGATTAGAGCTCTTAAACCTATCATTTATTCCAACAAAAGATTACCATTGACACTTTTGAATGAAAATGGATCAGAGGAAGCAGCTGCTGAAGAGTTAATTAGTAAATTTTTCTATACTAAGAGTACTCATTGGGAGGCAGAAAGAGAATGGCGTATGATTTTACCTCTTAAAGATGCAAGCAAGATTGTTAACGAATTTTATTTGTTTAACGTACCGCCAAGCGCCATATCAGAAGTCATCTTGGGTTGTAAAATGCAACAAGCAGATAAGGAAGAAATTCTCTTGCTTGTCAAGAACCACAATCAGTTTTCGCATATAAATATAAAAGAAGCAAGATTATCTTATGATGCATACTCTCTTTCAATCATCGATTTATAAAGTCTTTTTAAGAGAAGCTTAATTGTAGCACTAAGCCGACTACATAATCCTCCTACATCAAGGCTTTGGAGACGGGTATAATCCATCAGATAATCAGCCGCTCTTTTTTGGCAATGGATTGATTAAATTTACTAATGAAACATTAGCCGAGGCATTTAAAGACTTAACCAAAACTGCATGCGACTAACTCCCTTCTTCAAACTATCAATCTTCATTTTGCTGACAACCTGTGTAACGATCTCGTTTGCATCAAATGGTAAACCCAATAAAAAGCTAAGGATCGAAATAAATAAAAATGTAGAGTTGCTGGGTATCGGCTACTTTATTGGATACGAGGGAGTGGACATAGAATCGAAGACGGTTGAAATTAATGGAAAGAAAATTCCAAAAAAGGATTGGCATAATTACGGGTTCTGGATCTATGAGAAGTACAAATCTTTTGGAACAAGTGAGAACCTTGGAAAAAGTTTTGCAGTGGCTGACCATTTATGGCTTGACTACCTGATCAGCCTGCTACTCCAGGTTGATGATTTTCCCCATGCTAAACTAAAAGAGTCGATCGACCAATCTTACTATATCAATTTCTCAAAGACCAAAGATCTGCAGGAGGCAAAGAAGAACGTTACTATTTTCCTGGATGGTATGAATGAATTTTACAAAGAGATCGGGCTCGACAACTATTTTATTGAGACCGATAAATTTTACAAAAAGGCGATCGATGAGATCAACAGCGTGTTGCCAAAACAGGATTTTATTGGCGCCATGGAAAAATTTTATAATAAAAAGTTTGACGCTTATACCCTGATCCCAAGCCTGACAATTCCAAAGGGAATGGGCTTTGGAATAAAATATACCGCTGACAAAAAAACTCATATGCTGAATGTATTCGGAGCATTCGACTTCCAGGAATTCTTAAATACTCCTGAATTGAAAATGGGATTTGCCAATGATAAGCGGCTGCGTGAATTGAGTGTGCATGAATTCGGGCATTCATTTGTGAATCCCGAAGTAGACAAGTTGCCTAAAGAGAAATTCTCACAAACAGAACCATTATTTGAGCCATTGAAGTCTAAAATGTCTGACCAGGGTTACAATACATGGAAGGTTTGCCTTTATGAACATTTTGTAAGAGCCGGCGAGATCATGATCGCAGAAAAATTGGGTGATACAGAGGGAGCTAAAAGGTTACACTCCGAATATGAGCAGGACAGAAAGTTTGTCTACATACCCGCGATATTAGTTGAACTTAAAAAATATGATAAGGGAACTTATAAGACATATTATGATGCGGTGCTGGGAGCAATGGAAGAACTGGCGAAGAAATGAGTTGACAGTTTAGAATGAAATGTATTGAACCACATAGGCACATAGGACACAAGAGATGACACATAGTCTATGTGAAATCCTATGTTTCTACTGTTTCTATGTGGTTCAAAAAAATTACTATGATAGAAATATTATTAATAATTGCGGTGATCTATTTAGTACTCGGTGTGTTATTCGTTATTCCTTTTTTGATGAAAGGATTGAATAAAGTTGACGAAGGAGCACAAGGCAGCACGATTGGTTTTAAAATAATAATTATACCTGGTGTGATCGCTTTCTGGCCGGTGTTGTTGTCTAAATGGATGAAAGGAAATAGGAACCACAGAGACACGGAGGCATAATGAAACACAGAGAAACTCCGTGACACTCCGTGTCACTCTGCCACCGTGTTTCAAAAAAATATTCGACAATGATAAAGTCACAGAGAAAAAGACATTTACAAATTTGGGCACTTTGGGGGGTGCTGATACCGGTTGGGATCATTGTTGCATTGATGGCTGTGCCGAAGAAGGTAACACAGGAGTTATTACAGAAAGTAGCAGCTTCAACCTATCATACAATTGCTTCGGTTGAGAAGGAAAATTATAAGATCAATATCCTGGTTCCAAACTCGATAACAATTAAACATCCAACTGGTTGGGAGTATGATTTAAAAGTCGAGTTTGTCAATAAAAAAGAATCAGCAACCGATTCATTGTTGCTTTATAAAGTAATTAATGTCACCGATAACAACATCGATAAACAGGAATTGCTTGGAAGAATTGAAAGTAAGGGTACCCAAGAATTTCGATTAAAGTTTTTTGATCTAAGGGTAACCAATAATAAGTTCGACTACCGGGACAAATTCCTTTTATACGATATAATGAAGAAACAAGTAGTGGATTCAATAAATTTTAAAAGATGAGTGTAGGTTACGCAGCAGTTGGTTGGAACAGGCAGAAGAAAATATATGACTGGCTCATATTTGGATTTTGTGTGCTGTACCTGCTCACATTTGTTGTATTTACTGCAAGCTTCAATCCTGATTACACTTTTGAAACAGTTTTGATACGCTGCACCTCTACCTTGGCTGTTTTATTGCTACATATAATTTTAAGCATCGGCCCGCTGGCAAGACTGAATAAAAAGTTTTTGCCATTGCTCTATAACCGTCGGCATTTGGGAGTAACCATGTTTTGTATTGCAGCAGTACATGGAGTATTCAGCATACTCCAGTTTCATACATTGGGCAACGTAAATCCATTTGTTTCTTTATTTACTTCCAATACAAATTTTAATTCGGTCGCCAGTTTTCCTTTTCAGTCACTGGGCTTTTTTGCATTGATCATTTTATTTCTTATGGCTATCACCAGTCATGATTTCTGGTTGCACAATCTTTCACCAAGGGTTTGGAAGACGCTTCACATGTTTGTGTACCTCGCTTATTTTTTAATTGTTATGCATGTGATGCTTGGCGTGATACAATATGAAACTCATCCGGTATTTGTAATTCTTATTTCACTCGGCGCTGCCTGGCTGATCGCACTTCATTTGATCGCAGGAACAAAAGAAGTAAAGAAAGACAAGGAGAAATTCATTGCTGCTTCTGATGGTTTTGTGCATGTAAGTGAAGCCAGTGAATTTGAAGAAGGCCGAGCAAAAATATTTTGCATTGATAAAGAACGGATCGCTGTTTACAAGCATGAGAATAAACTCTATGCGATTCATAATGTATGCAAGCACCAGGGTGGTCCATTGGGAGAGGGAAAAATTTTAGATGGCTGTATCACTTGCCCATGGCATGGATATCAATACCTGCCACATAATGGACAATCACCACCGCCATTTACAGAAAAGGTGAGTGTATATGATGTGAGAGTGAGGGATGGGAAGGTTTTTCTGAATCCGAAGCCCAATCCAGAAGGGTGCCCCCTCTAACTCCCCCGAAGGGGGAGAATTGCATCCGCACAAAGCAGATGTTTGAATTTGTAAATATGATTGAACGTTTTGTTGATTGAAAAATGAAATTGATATGTCAGATCAAAAGATAAATAAAGATATGCAGCCTGGCCCTTCTTCCCCTTCGGGGAAGGAGCCGGAGGATGGGGCTTTCTATATAGGATGGCAATCAAAAGCACCAAAACCCTTTGCAAAACATGTGAAGAGAGTCTTGCTAATTCTTTTCCCCATTGCATTGATCGTTGCTTATTTGCTTTCTACTTCACAAAAGAAATTTTCTACTGCCAATTTTGAATTTGGAAAGCTTACAGAAGTAAAAGGCATTTATTATAACAAGCCTGTTCCATTGCTGAAAGTGTTTGACAAAAACAATTTATCCATTACTATCCCATTGGTTGGTTATGGCAAGCATGGAGCTGAAACGGCTATTATAGAACTCGAAAAAGAAAAAGGAGTTTCATTGAATGGCAAAGAAGTCACATTAAAAGGAACCTTGATCTATGGTGATGGAAAAACATTGTTGCAGGTTGATAAGAATGATGATCCAATTGTAAACATTGGGGCTGAATCAACTGTTCAATTACAACAAAAAGACCTTGGCACGCAAACTATCCGCGGTGAGATCGTAGATCCAAAATGTTATTTCGGAGTCATGAAACCCGGTGAAGGCAAAGTGCATCGTGATTGTGCTATTCGTTGCATACTTGGCGGCATACCACCTGTACTGCACGTACAAAATGAAAAAGGTGAAAGCAATTATTATTTGATCGTTGGACCGAATGGTGAAAAGATAAATGAAGCTGTGCAAGATATCGTCGCGGAACCGGTAAGTATTGAAGCAAGAGTTGTGCAGCAAGATGACTGGATCATACTTTATACTGGTAAAGAAAATATTAAAAGGATATCTTATGCCCAATTGAAAGATCCGAATGCGAAAGTTATTGCTTGTGCGTCAGGAATGCAGTACTGAACTTCCATTCTTCCTTTCCGGGAACGTTGCCGGATTTTTGTAAAGAAGTTTATTTTAGCTTTACACGAATCAATATTGTTAAATACCTAAAAATGGCTAGATGAAAGTAATTCACAGCGTACACCCGGAAGATTTTTCAAGCTACGATACAAAAAAAATAAGAGAGAATTTTCTATTGGAGAATTTGGTGCAACCTGATAAGATCGAATGCGCCTATACTCATTATGACCGGATGATAATTGGCGCTGCAAACCCCGTGGACCAGGCCTTACAATTAGGCACCTACGAACAATTAAAAGCGGATCATTTCCTTAGCCGTCGCGAGATCGGTATCATTAATATTGGCGGCAATGGATATGTAACAGTTGATGGAGAAAAATTTGAGCTTGAAAAACAAGATTGTCTTTATATAGGAAAAAGTAAAGAGAAAATAATTTTTAGCAGCGTTAATAAAAGTTCGCCGGCAAAATTCATCTTTTTCTCCTGCCCCGCTCACCAGGAATTTCCAACACGGCTAATGAAACCCCTTGAAGCATTGCCCGCAGAAATGGGAAGTCTTGATAATAATAATCATCGTGTAATAAATAAATATATTCATAACGATGGTATCCAAAGCTGCCAGTTGGTATTAGGTGTTACTAATTTTAAAAAAGGTAGCATCTGGAACACAATGCCACCACACTTGCATGACAGGAGAATGGAATCCTATTTTTATTTTGACCTTGCCGAAGGACAACGCATCATTCACTTTATGGGTGAGCCGAATGAAACAAGACATATCTTTTTGAATAACGACCAGGCAATTCTTTCGCCACCCTGGAGTATCCACAGCGGTGTGGCAACAGCGAATTATTCTTTTATCTGGGCGATGGCTGGTGAAAACAAAGTCTTTACGGATATGGACCCGGTTCCTGTGCAATCTTTGAAATAATTGTTGATGAAATAAAAAGTATAAACCTCATCGAAAGGTGAGGTTTTATTTTACATATAACATTACCGGATAAATCCCGGGAGGTCATCAAAATGTTTTGATTGTTCTTTGTCAAGTAAATAATCTTTTACTGCAAAGACAAGTGACTTAAATCCTGTAAATATTTCCCTATTAAAATTGAGCATGGTTGTGATCTCTATTTCATTTACATATCCCGCAGTTCCTTCTTTATATAAATGGCGGAGCGTAGTCGTATAACCTGAGGTTACTGATCTGTATATGTCTGTAAGCCCTTTTGCCTTGTTCTGTTTATCTTCTTTTAATAATTCCTGTACAGCTTTACAAAATTTTTCAACTTCAGTTCTTGTCTCTTTATAAAATGCAAATTTTATTTCATTACTTGAATTTTGAAGCTGTTCCTTATCAGGCAATGCATCTTTAAAGCTTTTGGCAGCATACATGCCGTTGCGATTTGATGACATAAGCCTGTCCAGCATTTCCACATCTTCTTTGTTAGTTGTGGTTTTCTGCATTTGGATATAATAACTGTGGATCTCTCCATAAAGGAATTTTATATATTCATACTTTTCCAGGATGTTATTCTCTAGATATCTTTTGTTGAGCTTTGCTTCTGGTTGCTTTTTATCGGAAATCTCAAAACAGCTTAATGCATAATTGCAAACCACCTCAATAAAATGGTTTGTTTCCTTCAAAAGCGCATCCAGGGCAGTGGAAGGCTCTTTTACATCTACTTTATGAATAAACATTGTTTCATCATCTGCAGAACGAAACCTGTTATCAAGAAAGCGGCCCAACACATTCAATAATGGATAAAAAAGAATGATGCCAAAAATGTTTACGAAGCTTTGAAAAAAAACAAGTGCTATCAGGTTATCTTTTATACCAATAATTTCTGTTATTAACCGGTTTACAGGTGAAAGAAAAAGTAATACAAAAGAAACTGTAATTATATTGATCAGGAAATTTCCCAGCGCCACTCTTTTTTTCACCGCCGTGCCTTTTATACTTGCAATAAAAAGTTTTATTGTAGTTCCCACTTCTGATCCAAGAGTGATAGCCATTGCAGCATGTAAACTAATTGCTCCCGTAAATAAAGCACTTAAGGTAAGCGCCATTGTAGCCGAACTGGCTTGAATGATCGTAGTGATAATAAATCCAACAAGAACAAAAACAATTACCGGTGAGTTTTCATATTGCGCCAGATCTACCTGCTTAACGATCTCTTCAATACCTGATCTTATATAACCAAGCCCCACGAACAAAAAACTAAACCCAAGTAAAAAGCGGCTCCAATTATGCAATGGAGAAGTCTTATTAAAAATAACATAGCCCAAACCTGCCAGCCCTGTAACAGGCAGCGCAATGTTTTCAATATTTATTTTGAAACCTACCAGTGCAATGATCCAATTGCTAATTGTAGTACCGAGATTTGCACCAAGAATGATAGCCAACGCATTTTGCATGTGAATGATACCAGCACCTACAAAAGCAAGCACCATTAATCCAACTATAGAACTACTTTGCAAGACAGCCGTAACAACTGCGCCACCGCCAATTGCTTTTAATTTATTTTGGGTTTGCTTTTTTAAAAAAAGTTTAAATCTTCTGCCAGCAAGTTCCTGCAGTGACTCTTCGAGGAATTTTATACCCAATAAAAAAATGGCAATTCCTGCAAGCATTTTCCATATATCAATTGACTCAAGCATGTTCAATACTAAACAAATGATTATCCACCTGGTTTTTACTGATAAGAATTTGCTGCCAGGGTGAATTTAATCAAATACAATGATGCAAAGATTCTAAATTATATTTGCTAAACAACCTCGCTTTTATGAATATTGAATTTAATCGTAATGAAGATGCAATGAAATTGTTGCTTAGTGATATGCGTCAGCGTTTGCAAAAAATTTATGAAGGCGGCGGTAAAAAAGCAATTGAAAAACAAAAAGAAAAAAACAAACTCACTCCACGGCAACGCATAGAATACTTAACTGATAAAGACAAGCCTTTTATTGAGATCGGTGCTTTTGCCGGTTACAAAATGTATGATGAGCAAGGTGGTTGCCCTGCAGGTGGTACAGTTGCAGGTGTAGGTTATGTAAGCGGCAGGCAATGTGTTATCCTCGCGAACGATCAAACTGTAAAAGCCGGTGCCTGGTTTCCTATTACTGGTAAAAAAAATCTCCGCATGCAGGAGATCGCTATGGAAAATCACTTGCCTGTTATTTATCTTGTTGACAGCGCCGGAGTTTTTCTTCCCATGCAGGATGAGATCTTTCCTGACAAAGAACATTTCGGAAGAATATTTTACAATAATGCAAGAATGAGTGCAATGGGCATTACTCAAATTGCAGCAGTAATGGGACCCTGTGTTGCCGGCGGAGCCTATTTACCGATCATGAGCGATGAAACCTTAATGGTAGAAGGAAATGGTTCGATCTTTTTAGCAGGACCTTATCTTGTAAAAGCTGCCATTGGTGAAGATATCGATACAGAAACATTAGGGGGTGCAAATACCCACACAGAAATTTCCGGGATAGCAGATTATAAATTTAAAACAGAACAGGAATGTATGGATCATATCAAACGTATGATCTCTATGCTGGGAGAAAAAGAAAAAGCAGGTTTCGACAGAATTAAACCAACACTCCCTAAAAAAGATCCGGGTGAATTGTATGGGCTCTTGCCTTTAGATGGAAAGACATACGATGTAGTTGATATTATTGAAAGAATAGCTGACAATTCGGAATTTGAACAATTCAAAGAAGATTACGGTAAAACAATTGTTTGCGGTTATGGAAGGATTGATGGATGGGCTGTTGGCATTGTAGCCAACCAACGCAAGATCGTTAAAACAAAAAAGGGCGAGATGCAATTAGGCGGAGTTATTTATAACGATAGCGCCGATAAAGCTGCACGATTTATTCTCAATTGCAATCAGAAAAAGATACCACTCGTTTTTTTACAAGACGTAACTGGTTTTATGGTTGGCAGTCGCAGCGAGCATTCAGGAATTATAAAAGATGGCGCTAAAATGGTTAATGCGGTTGCTAATTCTGTTGTTCCAAAGATCACGATCATTATTGGCAACTCATATGGTGCCGGCAACTATGCAATGTGTGGCAAGGCTTATGATCCCCGGTTTATCTATGCATGGCCAACAGCAAAGATCGCTGTTATGGGTGGCGACCAGGCTGCAAAAACGCTGTTGCAAATCCAGGTGAATGCCATGAAATCCAAAGGACAAGAAGTGAAGCCTGAAGAAGAACAAAAGTTGTTATCTGAAATAATTAATCGATACGAATTACAAACTACTCCTTACTACGCTGCTGCACGATTATGGGTTGATGATATTATAGATCCTGGTCAAACAAGAACAGTCATCGCTGAAGCGATTTCTGCTTCAAATAATAATCCTGATTTTCCGGGAATAAAATTGGGTGTATTCCAGGTTTGATCTTGTTAGAAGTGGAGTAAAAATGTTTTTTTCAAAAATAAAATTTAACTACTTTCACTTCTATAATTAACACGTCCTGAACACTTATGAAGAAATCTAAACTCTTTGGATTCTTATTGGCATCGTTATCTATCCTTACCTTATTGCAATCTTGTAAAGACGACAGTTATCTTTTAGCACCACCCCCAGTTCCCGATCAATCTTTTGTTGAAGAATTTGATACTGCACAAAGTGCATACAATAGAGGATGGCGTTTTATAAACAGAAGTGATGTCATCGGTCGAACGAATTGGCAAAATCCAACAGTTCTTACAGGAATTCCATTTTTATCTTACAGCGGAACCGGCACCGGTTACCTATGGGCCGATTATCAATCTACCTCTTCAGATGCCGGAACAATCAGCAACTGGGCTGTATCGCCTGAAATAATTATGCAGAATGGTGATAAAATAGTTTTTTATACCCGTGGTGAAGTAGATCCGGTTCCTGCTCCTCCTGCGATTCCAACTAGTCATACCGATTTCGTAAACCGCATGCAGGTAAGAATAAATAAAACAACTTCTTTAAATTGTGGTGACGGAACTGATCCTGGTGATTTCACAATTCCTTTACTTGACATTAATCCTTTTTACTATGAATTTATTCTTGAGTCTTTCAATAATCCAGCCGATCCCCGGCACAATGAAGCATTGCAAGCTTACCCTCACGTTTGGACAAGATTTGAGGCCACAGTATTTGGTTTGAATGCGCCAACTAAGGGACGGTTTGCTTTCCGTTATTTTATGGAAGGGGCAGGAGGCAATGGACGTGGTTCTTCTATTGGTATTGACGCAGTGTCTTACAGCAGCAAAAAATAATTATTAATTAAAATCATTTAGTGCTAACCACAAAAAAACCAAAATGACTAAAAGAAATTCATCTTTCATTGGTTTTGTACTTATCCTATTTTCTTCAGTTCTTATTATTTCCTGCGGTGAAGATAAAGTGACTGCAAAGTCAACACAGCCAGCCAGTCTTTCTTATCATGAAGAGTTTGATTCAATGCAGCGTGTGATTGATATGGGATGGAAAGCAGTAAACCTAAGCGACCCGGTTGGCTCACAATCATGGCAGCAGGGTTCTTATATCGTGAATGGCCTGAGTGGCACAAAAGGTGGACCGTTTGAATCAAGGATCGCTTCACACTCATACAAGGCGAGTGCAAGTGAACATGCATATGTAAATTATTTCGCTGGTGATGGTTTGTCTTTTCTCAATTGCTGGTTAATAACACCTGAACTATCAATGAAAAATGGCGATATAATTTCTTTCTGGACAACAACAGCTGATCCCATTAGTTTCCCTGATCGTATGCAGGTTTGGCTAAATCCAACTAGCAACAGCTATAATGTTGGCAGAACTGCAGCAGAGACTGGCGATTTTACTGTTAAGCTTCTTGATCTTAATCCTAATCTTTCAATTAATCCATATCCCGATGGTTACCCAACAACATGGACAAAGTTTGAATTTACAATATCCGGTTTACCAAATGGAACGATACCTCAAAAACATCGTGTTGGTTTTAGATATTATGTGAAAGATGGCGGGCCGGACGGCACGGTATCTGATGAGATCGGAATTGATGATTTTGATTTTATCAGCAAGTAAAAATGTTTTTCTTTTTATAAAAATCCAACTTTGGTTTTTCAAAGTTGGATTTTTTAATTTTATCGCTTTCTATGAAAAAATATTTTTTTATTCTCGTCGCTGCCTTTAATGCATTTGCCTGCACTGATAATGCGGATAGTGAAAGTGCGAAAAAAACTGCGTCTTTACCTGGCTCATTGCTAGAAAAGCGATGGAAGGTGATAAATGTAGTGGCCGACAGCATTCACGAAGGTGATCTCGTTTTACGTTGCGGTAATGATTTTATAAGTGAGTCGCTAAGCGACTTTAGTCAAAAGGAAAAACTCTATTCTCATAGCGGGGTTGCTATGATGGATAACGGAACAATGTATATTTATAGCAATATGGCTGGTGATATCAATCCTGATGAAATAATGCGCCGGGATATTGCTGATTCATTTATTACACCTGTTCACAATATTGCGGTTGGAGTGTATAGGTATGACTTTACAGATAGAGAACTGGAAAAATTAAAAACCATTATTCATAAATATTATATAAATAAGCTGCAGTTCGATATGAACTTTGATCTTACAACAGATGATAAAATGTATTGCGCAGAAATGATCGCAAAATCAGTGGAGCAAGCA
>Ga0207686_10000591_pt1 | contig 22664 bp, 15 predicted proteins | sample KBSM24metaG_FD_184396 | JGI IMG/M metagenome (GOLD analysis project Ga0207686, IMG submission 184396) | Miscanthus rhizosphere microbial communities from Kellogg Biological Station, Michigan, USA - KBS M2-4 metaG (SPAdes) (version 2) | ecosystem: Host-associated > Plants > Roots > Rhizosphere >...
CTCCCTCAACCGAAGGCGGCTCGGTCACCTCGACGATCAACGTCCCCGGCCAGCGGGAGCTGATCAGCTTCTCGGGGACCGAAGGGCAGAAGGTCTCCTGGAAAACCTCTGAAAGCACGATCAGCGTCGGCGGAACGATCTCGGTCCTTAAGCCGGACGGCTCCGAACTGTCAGGTAGCAGCGGAATCTTCTCCTTCCACGATCCGGTCACTCTGCCTGTGACCGGCACCTACAAGCTCGCCGTCGATCCGGCCCCCACTAACTTCGGTCCCGTCACCGACGGGACCGGGAGCGTGAAACTAACCGCCTACACGGTCGAAGACAAAACCGCCACCATTAACCCGCCAGCCACCGCCGAAGGGCTCAAACAGGCTGTGTCACTCACCGTCCCCGGCCAAAACGGCCGCTACTCGATCGAAGCGAGCGCCGGCGACAAGTTCTCGGTTCGGACCACGGAATCCAAATTCAACGGCTATTACTTTCTCAGATGGATTAACCCGAGCGGCTCGGTCGTCTACAACGAAGTCTTCAACGGGGAAGAAAATCTGTTCTGGGATTCCAAGACCCTCTCCGTCGCCGGCACCTGGACGCTGCTCGTCGATCCCTATGAAGGGAACACCGGCTCGGTCGACCTGCTGGTCTGGGAAACCCCCGACCTCACCGGCCAGTCGATCACTCCCTCAACCGAAGGCGGCTCGGTCACCTCGACGATCAACGTCCCCGGCCAGCGGGAGCTGATCAGCTTCTCGGGGACCGAAGGGCAGCTGATCACTTTGAAAGGCCAGGAATCAACGATTGCCAATGGCGAATTGCGGATCCTGGACCCCGAAGGCAACTTGCTTTCCGGCAGCGAAGTGAACTTCACCTCAAGCTCGAGCGGTAAAACCGAAATCACGTTGCCAGGCACGGGGACCTACACGATTGTGGTGGATCCTCCAGCCACCTGGTTCAGTCCCGTTACCGACGGCACCGGCAGCGTGAAAGTCATCGTCTACCTTGGGTCGCATATCTCCTGGGGAGGGGAAGGAGCAAGCGAGCCGCAACTCGTGAGCCTCTCACCGGATAATTGGCTGTCTGGCGGTGCCCCCGCAGCGGTGTACTCGGATATTCCGCCTGGCTGGCCGATGTCCACGGCATCAAGGCCCCGCGCCGCAGTTGATCGACTGGGGGGAAGGAACATCGGCAGCCAGAGCATTACGCAGCGACGAAAGGTCCGCCCGCAGCCGCGGCTGTTGACTCCCCGCAAATCACACCGAAGGAGTAGATCCTTTGCTCGGCTTCCTCGTCATTGGCAGCCAGACCACCGGGGTACCTGGCTTCCCCCGAGGCCAGGCGAGGAACGCAACTGGTTGGTGGGGCGCTCGTCGAGCCCCTGGCTCCGTGTTCCCCCACTCGAGGCGAAGAGCGATACCACGGCGCTGGCCGGCCAGGTGCTCCGGGTCGATGGCTTGCCCCTCGCAGGGGTTTCCGTCTCGATTGAGGGCACGAGCGCTCACGCCGAGACCGGTGGTGCGGGCAGATTTCTCATAGACGACCTATCTGCTGGTCACCAAGTGCTCGTTGTGCACGGCGAAGGCCCGGGGAAGCGCCGCTACGGTACCTACAAGATCGGCGTCGACCTGACGGCCGACGAGACGACCGTGCTCGACTACACGATCTGGCTGACGCCTCTTGATCGTGCCGGAAACCTGGAGATCGAGTCTCGGACGAAGCCCGAGGTCAGCCTCAGGACGCCACGGGTGCCGGGATTGGAAGTGGAGATCCCTGCGGACACCAAGATCGTCGACGATGACGGTCGCGCGGTGAAAGACCTCAACATCACGGCTATTCCGCTGGATCGGCCGCCCTTCCCGCTGCCACCCTTTGTCACTGTCCCCGTCTACTTCACCGTGCAGCCTGGCGGTGCAAGTCTCAGCAAGGGCGCTCGGTTCGTCTACCCCAACTGGGGTGAGTTGGCGCCGGGGGAGCGCGTCGACTTCTGGAACTACGACCCGGAGGATCGGGGCTGGTACGTCTACGGACGAGGCACCGTCACGCCTGACGGTGACCAGGTCGTCCCCGATCCCGGCGTGCGGGTCTGGTCGTTCACGGGGGCGATGGCTGTGAGCGGGCCGACCCCGCCTCCGGATGGACCGAGCCCCAATGGGCCTCCCAGTGGGCCTCCCTTGGGTTCTCCCGACGGACCCGGCAGTCCGGGGGGTCCCGGCAGTCCGGGGGGTCCCGGCGGGCCCGGTCCCAAGAAGCCCAAGAAGCCCGGGGGAGGCGGAGGGGGTGGTGATCCGGTCGACCTCTACACCGGCCTCTTCACCTACGAGCGGACCGACCTGATTCTCCCGGACACGATCCCGATCTCAATACAGCGCACCTACAGGCCTAAAGACTCCAACTCCTACAGCTTCGGAGAAGGCATGACCAATGCCTATGACCTGCGCCTGTGGCCGATCGTCAGCTACAAAGAAGCCGATTTGATCCTCCCCAATGGAGGGCGGGTCCATTACGTTCGCACCTCGCCAGGGACGAGCTGGACCGATGCTGTCTACGAGACGACCGGCGAAGCCGGCATGTTCGACGGGTCGGTCATCCGTTGGAACGGCACTTCGTGGGACATGGCTCTCGTCAATGGAACCACGCTCACCTTCGGAGGGTTCGCGCCGCTGATCGGGATCAAAGACCGCTTCGGAAACACCTTGACGATCAAGCGCACCGGCGGCTTGACCGGCAATATCAAAGAAATCGTCTCCCCAAACGGCCGCTGGGCGAAGTTCACCTACGACGAAGCTAATCGAATCACCGAAATCGCCGACAACGGCGGCCGCAAAGTCAAATACACCTATACCTCAGGGCGACTCACCAAAGTTGAAGCTCCCGGGGGCCGGACGACCGAATATGAATACGATGGCTCTGGGCGCATGAAAGGGATTATCAACCCTAGGGGAAACAAATATCTGCAGAACGAATACGACGCCAACGGGAGGGTGAAAAAGCAGACCGCAGGTGACGGCGGCACCTTCGAATTCGCCTACAAACTCGACGAAGCCGGAAAAGTCGAAGCCACGACGATTACGGACCCGCTCGGGAACCAGCGCAAAGTCGCCTTCAACACCGAAGGCGTTTTGACGAGCGAAACCGAAGGGCTGGGCACCGAACTCGCGGAGACGACCAGCTTCGAACCTCAGGCCAAAACGGGCTTAATCCTCTCCGTAACCGACCCTCTGGAACGCAAAACCGCCTTCGAATACGACAGCGACGGGAACGTCACTGAACTGACGATGATGGCGGGAACGGGGGAAGCAAAGACGGCCAAATTCGCCTATGAACCGGGTACCGACTGGGTCACCGAAGAAACCGATCCGCTAGGGCATGCGACGAAATATCAGTATGGACCAAAGGGGGAGTTGCTCAGGCGCACCGACGCTCTAGGGCACGAACTGACCTTTGCATACAGCCCCGAAGGGCAGCTCACGGAAGTAACCAACGCTGAAGGCGAGACGACCAAATTCCTCTATGAAGCTGGCGATCTCGTTGGAGTAACTAATCCACTTGGCGATACGACCCGCCGATGGGTCGATGTTCTAGGGCGGGTCCGAAGTATCACTTTGCCGGGCGGTGAGCGCTACCTCTACGCATACAACGAAGCGGGGTTGCCGACCAGTATGACGACGCCATTGGGAGCCAAAACTACGATCGAATATGACGCCAATGGCAACCCGACTGCGATCACTGACCCACGCAGCGGGAAAACCACGTTCTCGTATGACGTCATGGATCGGCGCACGAAAGAGACCAGTCCATTGGAAAAAGTGGCCGAATGGACCTATGACAAAGCGGGCGACCTGGTCGAAGCGTTGGACCGGCGCGGCAAAGTCTCGAAATTGAGCTATGACAAACTCAGGCGGCTAACCAGCGTGAGGTTCGGAGTGTCGGGAGAAACGTCGGAAAGCTCCATGGAAGTTGAATATGACGAAGCCGACCGCCCCATCAAAGTCAGCGACAGTGCGGCTGGAGAATACGCACTCAATTACGACGACTTTAATCAGCTGATTGAAGTAGAAGGGCCCAATGGCAATGTCGGCTACGAATACGACGACGCCGGGCGTCGCGAACTGATGGAAGTCCCGGGTAGCACGGTCGGCTACCAGTACGATAACGCTAACCGGCTAGCCGAACTGACGAATGGTACGCAGACGGTGACTCTTGGCTATGACAAAGCCAACAGGCTGAAAGGTCTGACCCTCCCCAACGGCATCGAACAGCTCTACGGCTATGACAAAGCTGGCCAGGCAACCTCTATCGCCTACCGAGACGGCGAAAGCACTCTCGGCGAAATCAACTACGCCTACGACGTCAACGGGCGTACCGAAGCGATGTCGGGAAGCTATGCTCGTCTCGGCCTTCCCGAACCACTGAAATCGACCAAATTCAACGCAGCCAACGAGCTGACCGAACGGGAAGGCAAAGCCCTCACCTACGACGCCGACGGCAACCTGACTAAAGACGGCTCCAACGAATACACTTGGAATGCCCGCGGCCAGCTGACGAAAATCAGCGGCGCCAGTACCGCCAGCTTCGGCTATGACCCGTTCGGACGTCGCACTTCCAAGACGCTTGGGGGGACGACGACGAAACTCCTTCACGACGGTTCGAACGTGGTTCAGGAATCGGTCGGAGGCAAAGTTACGGCTGACCTACTCACCGGTCTATCCGCGGACCAGATCTTCTCTCGTACGACCAAATCCGGGATTTCCAGCTACCTCACGGCTCACTTGGGTAGCGCGATCGCGCTTGCCAATAGTTCTAGTGAAGTCAAAACCAGCTACACCTATGATCCCTTTGGCGGCGTAGAGAAGACCGGAGAAATGACTGATAATCCATTTCAGTTCACTGGTCGGGAAAACGATGGAACTGGGCTCCAGTACAACCGAGCGCGCTATTACAGTCCTGCTATGCACCGCTTCATCAGTCAGGATCCTTCGGGATTCATAGATGGGGCCAACCTGTACACCTATGCAGGTGGTGCACCACTGGATGTCAGGGATCCTAGTGGGGAGTGTGGGATCGCCGATTTCTTTACCAGTGGATTCACCAGCATGGGACAGATGGAGGCCTGTGGAAACGAGTTGATCGGTGACTGGTCGGGTGCGGGGGAGGGAGTTGGGAGCGATGAGGACGATGGTCTGTGTGATATGAGTTTCTGGGATCGCGCGTTTTATACTCGTGACCTAACGAACGATGCACTTGGTGGTGAGGGCCTTCCATCGCCCTGGGAGTGGGCGCTTGGTGATGAAGGGGCGTTGATCGAGCATGGCCTTGCGTTTGGCCGTGGCCTGATGGAGCACGGCAGCAAGTTGTTGAAATGGGCGCCGATGGAGTGGGCAGAGGGTTATCTCATGGACAAAGCGTGGGAACTGGGAGTCTTCACGGGGTCGGTCATCGGCTCGGCTTTCTCAGAGTACGCATGTAGCTGAGCGTGGCGACACTAGGCAAGGTATCGACCATCTATGTCTCGCTGTTTAATCGCCTGGGATGATCTGTCGCAATGCCGTCGGTGGTGTCGCTCCCTTTGGCGCCAGCGTAGCTTTAGAGCGAATGTTCGAGGAACCGCCCCCACAGGGATCCACTCCGGAATATAGCTATGGCCGGGAAGTACAACGGGCAGGCGAGGTCTGGGATTACTAGGCGAAGCGTTCTTGGCGGCGCTATGGCGCTTGGGATCGGCGTTGGCTTGGATCGCCTTCTGAGCTCCGGCGACAATGGGGAGCATTGGGGGGAGAGCGTGGTGGCCGAAGGCCAAGGGGTTCCTTTCTATGAACCCCACCAAGCGGGAATTAGTACGCCACAGCCCGAGCATCTTGAATTCGCGGCCATCGACGTGGCAAGCGATTCGGTAGACGATTTGCGCTCGCTCCTGCAGGAATGGACGGTCGCAGCGGCCACTCTGATGAATGGTGAGCCATATGAGCCGACTGCCGCTGAGCGAGCCAGTGCGCCAGCAGATCCAGGTGAGGCGATTGGTGCTGGACCGGCACGGCTTACGATCACGATCGGATTTGGTCCGAGTCTGTTCGAAGCTGCCGGAAAAGAGCGCTTTAACTTGGCATCGAGCTGGCCAAAGTCACATGTTCCCCTGCCTCCATTTAGAGGAGATAGCCTTGAGTCTGGTCGTTCTGGTGGTGATCTGTGCGTACAGGCTTGCGCCGAAGATCCGCAGGTTGCTTTTCACGCGATCCACGTTCTTTTGCGAATCGCTGAGGGCGTCGCGGCCTTGCGCTGGTCTCAACAGGGTTTCGGTCGTACTTCCAGTACGAGTCGCGAACAGCCGACTCCCCGTAACCTCATGGGCTTCAAGGACGGCACCAACAACGTTCGCGCCGAGGACAAGCGCGAGATGGACGAGCATGTGTGGGTGCAGCCGAGCGATGGTCCAGCCTGGATGGAGGGCGGCACCTACATCGTCGTCCGCCGGATCCAAATGCTTCTCGACGTCTGGGACGCGACGAGCCTGGAGGGTCAGGAGGGCGCAGTAGGTCGCGAGAAGGTCAGCGGCGCGCCGCTCGGTCAAGAACGCGAGTACGACCCAGTTGACCTTGAGGCGAAGAAGGACGGCGAGCTCGCGATTCCGGTGGATGCCCACATCCGGCTCGCCAGCCCGGACACCAATGGCGGCCAGCGGATCCTGCGTCGCGGCTTCTCCTACACCGAACCATCTCTAGCGGGCTCCGGCCAGCTCGACGCCGGCCTCTTCTTCATCTCCTTCCAGCGCGATCCACAACGCCAGTTCGTGCCGATCCAGAGGCGCCTCGCTGCCAATGATGCACTCAGCCGCCACCTGCTCCACACTGGCAGCGGCATCTTCGCCTGCCCGCCGGGGCCTCAGCCGGGCGGCTTTATTGGGGAAGGGCTGTTCGCTTAGAAAGCGGAAGCCGGAAGACCCCATAAGAGGGCGATCGAGCGTTGAGGGCTCCAACTGGGACGCGGCGTCCCCGGAAAGCGAGGCGCAACCGCCGGTGACCCTTCGCATCCTCATGATTTCGGGCACTTTGTGCCCGAAATGGAGCGCAGATTCAGCCGATTTTAAGGGCTTAAGAAGTAAAGATGCCCACATACAGGGACATCCTCCGATGGAGCTGGGCGGATTCGAACCGCCGACCTCCTGGGTGCGATCCAGTCGAGCAAAATCTGGGCGACAACTTCAAGAGTCGGTCATTAGCAGGGTATTCGTAGGCCTCGGCGACCGCATCGAGTCCCGACGCTTTTTCGTGGATACGCAGGGATATGCGGCGATACGCAGGGAGTGGGCACTCTTGGCGAGAAGTGCCCGAAATGAAAATGAGCGGTTGGAGCCGGAAATAGCGCTCTCGGTCCTAGACGGGCGGAGCGCGTGACTAGACTGGCGCGTTCCTTGAAAGACGATCTCTACATCTCCGCTGACATCGAGGCCGATGGGCCGATCCCCGCCCCTTACTCGATGCTCGCTTTCGGCTTTGCGATCGCGGGCCGCTTCGACGGCCAGCACTTCGACGCCGCCGACCCCGAGCGGACGACGTTCTATCGTGAGCTCCGTCCGATCTCGGACGACTTCGACGCAAAGGCACTTGAGGTTGCCGGTCTCGATCGCGAGCGGCTCGCCAGCGAGGGCGCTGAACCCGCGGGGGCGATGAAAGAGGCGGCGGCGTGGGTCGCCGAGCAGGCTGGTGAGGCGCGACCGGTACTCGTCGGCTACCCGGTCGTCTTCGATTGGATGTTCCTTCACTGGTACTTCATCCGTTACGCGGGTGAGTCTCCGTTTGGCTTCTCAGGTGCCCTCGACATCAAGACGATGTACCAGCAGAAGGCGGGGGTGACCCTTTCGAAAGCCGGGCGCGCCGATCTCCCACCCGAACTGGGTTCATCGCGCGAGCACACCCATAACGCCCTCGACGATGCGATTGAGCAGGCGGAGATTTTCGCCACACTCTTCACTTGGCAAGGGGGTGAACAGCCATCAAGCTGACCGACAAGCAGCTCGGCGAATATGTCTCAGCGAAGCTTGCGTTATCTGGAGAGGACCGAAACGAGCACCGAAAGCAGGTTGGGCGGCTGCTCGACAAGCTGGAAGCCAAGGTCCACGAGGACGGTTCTTACCGAATCAAGAAGTTTCGCCGCGCCGGCTCACTGGAGAAGGGCACCAGCAATAAGCCGCGCGCGGGCAAGCCGGTGGACGCTGACGTCGGTGTCTATTTCGAGGTCGACGATCCTGAGAGCTTCGATGTCGGCCACCTCCAACGACTGATCAAGCAGCTGCTCGAAGCCTCCTATCCGCAAAAGAGTCCCGACGACTTCGACGACTCCGGTGACCGAATCGTCGAGGTTGTTTTTAAGGAATCTGGCCTCGAGGTTGACTTGGCCCCGATCGTGTCGCTCGATGATGACGCCAACTACGGCTATCAGTACTCCCGCAGGGGGGACAAGGTCAAGACGAGCGTAGGGGTCCATCTCGACCACTACCGCAATCACGCCCCCCGTGATGCCTTTCTTGCCCCGACCCTGCGAATGACCAAGCGCTGGCGCTACTGGCAAGAGCTTGAGGGCATTCAGTCCTTCCATCTGGAGCTGATGCTGAGCTATTTGGTTGACCGCGATGGTGCCGCAACTTCACTCGAAGATAGCTTTCGCCGCTTCTTTTTGTTTGTAATCAGGGACCTTTCTAATGGGGTGGCCTTCGGCAGTGACGATCCCAGCGGCTTTTCCGACCCTGTGGTGATAGTCGACCCCGCCAACGACGCCAACAATGTCGCGGCGCGGATCGAGGTGGGAGAGCGCGACGCCATGACGGATGCTGCCCGTACTGCCTACGAGACGCTCAACTGGGCACAGGACCTACCCGGCAAGGGTGAGACCGTCGACAAATGGAAGCTGCTGCTCGGAAACAACCTCTCGATTGAGGGTTGAATGACTGACACCACGACCGACACCTTCAATCCTGACGATCGCCGCCGGGTCTTCGCTGCCTTTGCGGCGGACTACCGCATCGTTGCCGAGTGGACCGGTCTTGAGACTCGGGCGCACGTTGATGTCACTGTCGCCCAAATCAAGCACTTCATCGAAAAGGAATACCTCTCCAAGATCCATCTTCGTTTGAAGAAAGCAGATGGTGAAGTTCGGGAAGCGGCGATCTACCGTGTTTCGACCACGGCGTCGGCATGGTCCGATAGTCCGCCTGGGGATCTCTACTGGGACCACGAGAGCGGCGATTACCTGCAGGTCGTAATCAACTATTCAGATGAGTGGCGGAAACTCCCCGAGGAAACCCGTAAGGCCTTCCGAGATGCCCACATCCCCGACTGGGGGACGACTGACACCACCGGCGACTACGACTCAATGAGCGCCTCCCAGGACCGCAAATTCTCAAGCGGCGCCTACGGCATGGAACGAACCCGCTACTCCCGATAGCCGATGACTGACGATACACAGACGGCTTTTGAGAAACAGCGGGAATTGCCCGATCCGGAGCTGGAGTCGTTGGTCGGTCGCCTGATCGGTTTTCAGCCCCGCTTCGAGCGCCTTAGTCGTCAGATGCGATTGCTCATCGACGCTGAGGGTGTGAGCAACTGGGCGGCGAAGCATCCCGGCGGGGGAGACGCTCTGGTCGAGGCGCTCTCCGACCGCTACCCACTCGTCGTTTTCCACGGCGATGTCGGTACCGGCAAGACCGCGACTGCCGAAGCTACGGCAAGCGCCATGGCGACCCTGCTCGACGCCGATGGCTTTCTGCTCAAGCTCAGTACCCGAGTGCGCGGTGTCGGCCACGTCGGTCAAATGAGTACCCTGATCGGCGATGCGTTCGATCATGCAGTCGGCCTTGCCGGAAAGAAGCGCTTTGTCACGGTAATCGTCGACGAGGGGGACGCGATCGCATTCAACCGCGCCGCTGAGCGAGCTCATCATGAGGATCGGGTTGGCGTCAACACGCTGATCCAAAAGATCGACGATGCCCGGGAGCTACGGGGTCGACTGTTGATCATCCTCTGTACTAATCGCTACTCGGCGCTCGATCCGGCCATCCTCCGTCGCACGAGCCTGATCGAAGAGTTCACGCGGCCCGGAGCCTCTGAGCGCCGTGAGTTGTTTCTCAAGGATCTTCATGGAATTGGTATCACGGACGAGACCGTCGAGGAGCTGGTTCGAATCACCGGGTCCCATGATGGCCGGCCCGATTTCACCTTCTCCGATATCCGCACGCGCCTTCTGCCTCACGCCGTGGCCCGTGCGTACCCTGAGCACCAGCTCCGACCCGAGGACCTGCTTGCGGCAGCCGGTGAGATGGAGCCCTCGCCGGTCATGGTTGAGAGCGCGAGCTAGTGCCCGGACTGCGCATTCATCTCACCGGCAGCACCGCCGAAGACTGCGACGCCGAGTTACTTGCCAACGCGCACGCATTCACCAGCCGCCTCTGCCGTCACTTGATCGCAGACGGCCAAGGCTTGCTGATTGGCGCTGGGGATGATCCCGCCGGCGACGCCGGTCTCCCCTGCATTTTCGATTGGACCGCTCTGGAGGTGATCGCCGAGGCGCCGGAGGCCACTTCGGACTGGCCGATAAGCGGCCCGAGCAGATTCATCGCCGTCGCAAGTCAGAGGGGTCTAGAAAAGATTCCCGAGAATCGCCAAGCGACTTGGCGATGCTGCCTCGAGCGCGCCGACTTCAAGCTAGTCCTTACTCCGCCCGGCTGGCGCATGGCCGGTCTCATCCGCGACTGCCAGCTACTTCATGGCGACGTTCTTCTCGCCCTTGGCGGTGGCGCTGGAGCTGAGCTTCTTGCCCAGCAATACCGCGAAGACGGCAAGCCGGTGATTCCCATTCACGCCGAGCTCGGCTCCCTTAATAACGACGGCAAAGGTGGCAGTTCCTACCTCCACGCGAAGGCATTGAGCGAGGTCGACACGATCTTTCAGCTTCGCGAGAGTGCCGGAAACGCAGCCTCCCGTCTCTCGATACTGCGACTTACGAGCGGTGGCGACCCCGAGCCTCTAGCTACAGCCGTCGCCTGCCTGATCGCCGACCTGCGGCCACGGCCAGCCTTCTACGTTCGCCTCCTAGATTCCGACCACGCTGACTTTGCGGCGGTAGAGGACTTCTTCCGAGAGGCCGTTGACCCCGTTGTCGCGGCCCAGGGGTTTCGACCCAACGAGATGGGTATGCACCCGCCGGAGAGCCCATTCATGAACGTCGAAATCTTCGAGCTCCTTCACTACGCCTCTTTGGTCGTCGTCGACCTCACGGGTGTGCGGCCCAACTGCATGATGGAGTTGGGCTACGCGCTGGGTCGCCGTCGCCGCTGCGTCCTCAGCGCGATGAAGGGAACCCCTTTGCCCTTTGATCCCGATCATCTCCCCACCTATTTCTGGGACCCAATCGATCCAGTCGAGGCGAAGGTCGAGGCCTTCGGCGACTGGGTAGATCGCTATAGCGATCTACCCCCCTTGGTCGTCTGAGCGATTTGGATGGCGGTGGCGATCAAGGCCAGGCTTGCAAGTGATCCGGCTGATCCAGCGGTGTCGTGAAACCCTCTGAATACCCCGAGGTTCAGACCTTTCCGCACCTGCGCGATCTGCTTGAGCGCCAGGTCGATATGCAGTTCGACGATGTCCGCACCTTGCTTCAGCTTCCACAGCCACCCGACCTTGGTGCAGGCTGCAACCTCTCTCTCGCCAACATCCTCTTCACTTTGATCGGCGGCGCTTCGGTCATGTTCTTCAGGGCCGACATTTCCTACTTCAAGAGATACAAGGGGTCGGGGAAGCGGTTTAAAGCGCTCATGCGCGAGCACTACCCGTGGCAGCCCGACGATTCGCTCTCACCGGGAGAGGCGTCTGGGTTGCTCTACACTTTTGCGCGCAACCCGTTGACCCATAGTTTCGGGATCGGAAAGTCGGCGCATCTCTTCCCAGGTGCGCCATCCGTCGCCGACCAGCCCATCTGGCTCGCCAAGGGTGCCTTATCTCCCACCCAGGCGGATCTGATCCTTTCGGGGCAACAGCCCCGTCCCGCTGGGCTTCCGCCGACCCTTGAAGATCAGCTCGGCGGGGTTGTCCTGTCGGTTCCCAGCTTGGCCTGGGGAACGGCGGCGATGTGTCGGAGTCTCTTCGCCGACAAAGGCCAGTCCGCTGCGGCCGAGAAACTGGCCGGAGAATTTCTCGGCAAGACCATCTAGCCCTTTCCTCTTTCACCGGTCCCGTAGCTCTGCGGCACCGGAGAAGCGAAACGGAATCGCCGCTAATCCCTTTCGCATCTTCGGGGCAGGGTTGAAACGGCGCAGAATCCGAGTGTCGCAGAAGGAACGCCAGCGTTCTGTGACTGAACCAAAACTGGCAAACAGGGATCTCGACAGTGTCGTTGTGACGCAACTGGGAATGACACTCGGGGGCCCAACGGCCTCGGCCGGCATGTAGGGTGCCGACGTGAGCGGCGGGCCCTTTAGTCACGTGTTGTTCTTCATCCTCCTCGCGGCCAACCTGTTCGCCCTCGGGTGGTTCGGGTTGACGTTGTTTCTCCACCCGGCTCCCGTTGCGCGGCGGGTCTCGTTGCGCGCTCTCGCCCGAAACCTCTTGATCGGCAAGAGTCGCCGCGAGCGCCTGCGCCGACGCTGGATCGAGAGTCGCGAGAGTCGCATGGTCCGGCTGGCCTGCTTTGCCTGTTTAGGCGCCGTTGTCTTCCTGCCGATCGACCTGGCCCCGGGTCGGACCTTCGGCAACCCCGACTCAGCAGCTGACTTCATCGGCACGATGTGGCAGGTGGTGGCCGGTGCCCTCGGTCTCTCGGTGGCGATGATCGCCTTCGCCTTCGAGGCTTTCTTTTCCTCCGCCCAGCGCCAAGTCGGTGGTTCGCTGCGCGAGTTCGCCCGCGACACTCACCTGCTCTCCGCGGTGCAGCTCGGTGTCCTGGCGCTGGTCATCAACGGGGCCGTCCTGCTGGGCGTTGGCCACGCCGCGCCAGCAGGCTGGGCGGCAATCTGGGCAACCGTGCTTTCTGCGGGCACCCTGATCAGCGTGCCGATCGTGCTTGGTCGAGTCGTACGGTCACTCGACTTCGATGAGCTGGTGCGGCTGCGCCGGAAAAGGCTGCAGCGGATCGTCGAGGAGGCGATGTGGCATCAGCTGCAGGGCCAGGCCGCCGAAGCATTGCTGCGCGGAAGGCCCGACCTTGGAGTCGAACGCGACTGGATCTCCCCGGGGGGATTGGTCACCATCAAGGCTGGCCGCGAGGGGGTGATAGAGGACGTCCGCCTCGGATCCCTGCAACGGATCGCGGTGCACGCTAGGCACCGCTGGTCACCGCCGATTCGCCTCAAGTGTGGGCTGGGGGACACGGTCGATCGAAGCTCGGAGATCTTCGCCTTGGCGCCGGCCGCGAGCGCCCGCGAGCGGCGAGCCATGAGACGCGCGGTGAGGATCCGCCGCCCCACCGATACGCCACCCGACCGCCGCCTAACCGATCAGCTCGACCGCCTCCATGCCGATGCGAAGTCGGCCCTTCGCGATGGCCAGACCGAGGATTGGCGTCCGATCGGCGACTTCTATCGCCTGGTCTTGATCGAGCTAGCCGCCAACGCAAAGCGACTCGGTGTCAATTTCGAGGGTGCGATCGCCGCTCCGGGAATACTTGGCTTCGGCCCGGTGCAGCGAATCGCCGGCTATCTGCGCAAAGAGTTGGAGGCTGCTGTCGAAGGCCGCAGCGTCGACAGCGCAGATGCCGTTGCTTACCTGCCGGGGATGATCGCTCGAGAGGCGCTGGAGGAAGGCGCACTGGTGATCGCCCGCCAGATGCTCTCCCTCTATGCGTCGATGTATTGGCTCGGTCGCCGCGATGGCTCTGACAACCGCGCCGCCGGGCTGTTGCTTGACCGCTCGACCCGTTACCTCCTCGACTTCGACCATCAGGTTGAAGCACCGTTTGAGGACGCCGCTTCCTCGGATGAACAGCGCGCTCAGGCACTGGAGCTCGGCCACTCACTCTTCCTGCAGATCAACTCGATCGAGAAAGAGGCGCTCGAGCAGGACGATCGCGAGACCTTCAGCCACCTCGATCGCCACTGGATGGAGATGTTCTCGGACCGGCTCGGCTATCCGATCGATTCCGGCGCGGAGAAGCGCTCGACCCCTCAGGGACTCGTTGCCTACAGGGCGGTTCTGCAGCTCGGCCTGGCGATGTGGGCGGCACGCCTCTACAAACGCGAGGGAACCGAGGCTCCGAACAGTGAGGACGCCCGCGTCGAGGCGCTTCGCACGCTCGCTACCCGCTACCACTCAGTCGAGGAGGTGCTCGATGTCCATGAAGCCGCTAGCAAGCGTGACGACAACGAGGATCGATTGCCCTGGACCGACTGGTTCTTGGAGGAGTTCGGCGAGGGCGTTCACGGGATCCCGACCACGAGCGAACTGCTTTTCACCGCCCTACTGATCATTGTGGCGCGCCGAGACTTCGATCTAGTCGGGGTCGAGCTGCGGCCGCGTTTCTGGCTCGAGTCAGAGGCTGAGACCGATGCGGCGATCGCGCGCCTGCGCCAGGAGGATGCGCGCTGGGCCCCGGTTTTCGGAGTGCCCTTGGCTCCCGAGCCCGGGATCGAGGATGAGCTGCCCGACTGGGGCTCGCGGGTCGACCGCCTGCAGGCGCTGCTGGCAGAATCTAGGGCGGCGACGGAGGACTATCGGCGCGCCGAGGTGCGCGACGCGCCACTCGACGAGACGAAGGTCGCCACCTTCCGCCGTGAATTGATCGAGGCCACCCGAGAGGCGCGGATCATCCACGATCTCTTCGCCACCCAGGGGGCGCTCGTGGAGGTTCCCGACAATGGCGGCGTGGAACGCATCCTTAGTCCGGCCTGGCTGCCACGCAGCCTCTTCGTCGCCAAGTCCAACATGGTCGGCCTCGAGAGCACGGCCCGCAGTCTGGCTCGCGCGACCCGCGGTCGGGAGGGGACGATGCTGGTCGAGGCGCTCGAGCCGATCGAGGCCCAGGCGCCTGAAGGGGAGCTGGCGACGAGACTGCGCGAGGAGATCGCCCGCATGGAGGAGGATGGCACCCCGGCGACCCTGCTTCTTCTGCCACTGAGCTTCAGACTGAACCAAAGCATCGGCCTGTCATTGCAGGGCGGGATCGACGGCCCCAGTGACTTGGTGCCATGGGGCCGGCGTCGCGATTTTGCCGGCCTCTTCGAAGGCGTGCCGGCGCTCGACTCCCCGCGCGCGCCTACCGATCGTCTCTGGCTCGTAGACCTGCCTTCCGCGGCGCGCCTTGTCGAGTGGGGCTCCGAGCAGGACTCGGGAATCGAGCTGGAGTTGCAGGAGTTCGACGCCGAGGGTGCCGCGCAGATGTTGCGCGAACACCCCGAGGTTAGGTCTGAGGAGGAAAGCGAAGAGCAGGCACTCCTCACTCTGCAGGACCGGGTCTTCGCCAAGCAGTTCTACTGCTGGCAGATTGAGCCCGGCGAGTCCCCGGCCGGGATCTGCTTCACCGTCCCCGAGGAGTTGCGGCGCTGAGCTAGGTAGCGGCGTTGCGGAGGGTGGCGACGCTGGGCAACTCGGGAGCGAAGGCGCAGAAGCCGCCTTCGGCCTCCGGCTGCAGCACGATCTCGTACTCGCGCTTAATGCTCTTCTGTTGAAGCTTACGCAGCGGTAGCTCTGTTGCCGTCCAAATGCAAGGCCGGAATCGACGGCAATCGCCGCTAATCCCTTCGTATCGCCGTGATTTCGGGCACTCGTGCCCGAAATGGAGCGCAGATTCAGCGCGGGTTGGAAAGCCCCGCAGAAAGCGAAGCCGCCCACGTGCAGGGACATCAGGCGATGGAGCTAGGCGGATTCGAACCGCCGACCTCCTGGGTGCGATCCAGGCGCTCTGCCAGCTGAGCTATAGCCCCATGGGGACGGGTCTGGGAAGTTGCTCCCATGGCCTCGCAAGGGCAAGGATAACCACATAGTCTTTGAGAGCCTTTCGATCGCCGACCATGAGCATTCTCGACGACGCCATCAGGGAGCACCTCGAACTGAAGCGCCAGCACGGCGCCGACGACGCTGAGCTGAAACGGCTCGAGGACGAGGCTTTCGGGCCGCCGGCGCGGCCGGAAGAGGCGCTCGATCCCTTCGCCGAGGCGCCGACTGAATTCCTCACCGCGCCGGATGCGGAAGCCGCTGAGGGTGACGCGGATGTTGGCGACGGAGAGCCGACGGGTGGCCGCCGCATCAACGTTGCCGATCTGCAGGAGCCCCCGCCGGCGCCCGAGGAGGAGATCGCCCTATCCGAGGAGGGTCCCGCCGAGGAGGAGCACCCGGCGATGGAGCACGAGGCCGTCACCGAGCTGCCGGGGGACGTCGAGTCCGGGCCCAGTACCGATGAGCGCCATGCGATCGCCGAACAGCCGACGGAAATGTTCGACATCGAGAGTGAGCTCGGCGTCTCCTCCGAGGCCGACAGCCCCAGTGACGAGCAACTGCTCGACGCCGAGCTGAACGAGCCGCGCCTCGCCCCGGTCGACCCGATTGAGGGGATCGAGGCTTCCGCCGCGGCCGACGCCGAGGCGCCCCCGAGCGACGAGGAAATCGAGGAGCACGCCGACGAATTCGACGAGTTCTTCAGCGAGCAGCGGCTTTCCGACGAGCTCAACCAGGCACTGGAGGCGCCGATCGAGGACGAGCCGGCCTCCCCAGCCACCGAGGAAGCCGAGGGCCCGCACCACAACTTCGCCGAGGAGAACGAGGAGGCAGAGGAGCCCGAGCCCCCCGTCGCCGAGGAGGACGAGGACGAGCCGGAGGACGAGGCCGATGAAGAGCACCCGGCGGCTCGCCACGAGCCCGACCACCAGGACGCCCTCGAGGACACCCCCGACTTCCTCGCCGACGAGCCGGAGGACGAGAACCTCTGGTTCGAGCAGAAGCCGCCGAAGGACATCGACTTCGGCGACTAGTGGGCGCTTTCGCGCCTACACTTTCACCCGAGGGGCCATAGCTCAGCTGGCAGAGCGCCGCCTTTGCAAGGCGGAGGTCGCCGGTTCGATCCCGGCTGGCTCCACTCGCTGCTAGGCGATCAAACTCTCAGCGCGGTGCGACTCCGGCAGGTTCTGGTCGGCGTGGTAGCTGCTGCGGACCAGGGGGCCGGCGGCGACGGACTCGAAGCCGAGCTCGTAGGCGGCCTTCTCGAGGGCTTCGAACTCCTCGGGGTGCCAGTAGCGGACGACGGGGAGGTGGTTCTCGGTGGGGCGGAGGTACTGGCCGACGGTGAGGACCTGGACCTTGTGCTCGCGGAGCAGGCCGAAGGTCTCGACCATCTCCTCGAAGGACTCGCCGAGGCCGACCATCAGGCCGGACTTGGTGACGACCTCGGGGCCGCCCATCTCCTTGGCGATCTTGAGGACGCGGGCGGAGCGGAGGAACTGGGAGCCGCGGCGGGCAATGGGGTAGAGGCGCGGCACCGTCTCGACGTTGTGGTTGAAGACGTCGGGCTTCTCGTGGATCACCTTCGCCAGTGGCATCTCCTGGCCGCGGAAGTCGGGGGTCAGCACCTCGACCTTGCAGCCGGGAGCTTGCATGCGGATCGAGCGGATCACGCCGACGAAGGCGCTCGCCCCGTAGTCGGGCAGATCATCGCGGTCGACCGAGGTGACGACGGCGTGGCGCAGGCCCATCCGCTTCACCTGGTTCGCCACCCGCAGCGGCTCCAGCGGGTCGTTCCAGGTCGGCTTGCCGGTCTGCACGTTGCAGAAGCCGCAGCGTCGGGTGCAGACGTCGCCGAGGATCATGAAGGTCGCGGTGCCGCGCTCCCAGCACTCGCCGACGTTTGGACAGTTCGCCTCCTCGCAGACCGTGTGCAGGTTGTCGGCGCCGATCGTCGCCTTCAGGCGGCGGTAGTTCGGCCCCCCCGGCGCCGGCACTTTCAGCCACGGTGGCTTGCGCTTGCGGCGGAAGGGAACGGTCCCCTCGGCCTCGGCGGCGGTCCCCCCGGGCTTGGCGCGGGAGCGGGTGACGTGGACGCGCTCGACCGGCGCCTCGCTCTGCTCGATCGTCTCGCTCATCGGGGGAGACCGAGACTAGCGACCGCGCTCGCGCCGCTACCCGGGACCAGCCCCAGCGCCGCCGGCTCCGTCTCCACCGGCGCCCGCCCGAACACTGCTCCGAAGCGCTCCATCACCGTCGTCGCGAACGCCGCCAGGTCCTGCTCGGCGCCCAGCTCGCGACTCAGCGAGGTCACCTGGCAGCCCTCGATCCCGCACGGGACCACCCACTCGAACGGCTGCAGGTCGTTGTTGACGTTGACGGCGAGGCCGTGGGTCGTCACCCCGCGGCTGACGTGCACCCCGATCGAGCCGATCTTGCGCTCTCCGACCCAGACGCCGGTCTCGTCCTCGACCACCCCCGCCGCGACGCCGTGCGCGCCCAGCGATTCGATCATCACCCGCTCTAGCCCACGCACATAGGCGTGGACGTCGTCGCCGTAGGGGCGCAGCGAGACGATCGGGTAGGCGACCAGCTGTCCCGGCCCGTGGTAGGTGACGCGACCGCCGCGGTCGGTGTCGCGCACTTCGATCCCCTGCAGCTCGTACCACTCGACGCCCATCGGCAGCTCCTCCGGCGCCGAGCGGCGGCCGCGGGTGTAGACGGGGGGGTGCTCGATCAGCAGCAGCAGGTCGGGGACGTCGCCGCGCTTGCGCTCGGCCGCCAGCCGCTCCTGCCAGCCGCGCGCCTCCTCATAGGGGACGAGGCCGCAGCGGGCGACCAGGATCGGCTCGCTGGCGCTCTGCTCGCTCATCTTCACAATGGTCTCAGGTAGCCGCCCTATCCTTGCCGGACCGCCGATGGTCCAATCCAAGGCCCTCCGACCCGATTGGCTCCCGGCCGTCGCCCTCAGCTCGGCGTTGGCGTTGCTGATGCTCGTCTGGAGCCCGCCCGTCGGCGACCTCGCCGCCCAGGTCTTCCGCACCGAGCTCTTCCAACACGCCGGCATGGCGATCTGGAACGGCAGCTGGTACGGCGGCCACTACACCCTCACCTACAGCGTCCTCTTCCCGCCGCTGGCGGCGCTGCTCGGCCCGCAAGTCGTGGCAGCGCTGGCGGTCGTCAGCTCCTCCTACCTCTTCGACCGCCTCGTCCGCGACCGCTGGGGCGACGAGGCGCGCTGGGCGACCCTCTGGTTCGCGGCCGGCGTCGTCACCCTGCTCGCCGACGGCCAGCTCACCTTCGCGCTTGGCGTCGCCTTCGGGCTGGCCTCGCTGCGCTGCCTGCAGACCGGGCGGGGCGGTCTGGCCGTGGCCGCCGCCGCGGCCTGCCCGTTGGCCAGTCCGGTCGCCGCCGCCTTCCTCGCCGGCATCGTCGCTGCCGGGATGCTGGAACGGGGACGCCGCCCGAGTCGGGCGGCGCTCGCGGTCGCCGCAGTCTCGCTCGCCCTCGTCGTCGTGCCGAACCTGGCTTTTCCCGAACCGGGCCAGTTCCCCTTCGCCCTCTCCTCCTTCCTGGGGATCCCGCTCTGGTGCGCCGGCGCCCTCGTCCTCCTTCGCCGCCTGCCAGAGGAGCGGGAGCTGCGCCGCGTCATCCTCGGCTACCTGATCGCCGCCACCCTGCTCTGGCTGCTGCCGAATGCGCTCGGCGGCAACGCCGTCCGCCTTGGCGCCCTCTTCGGTGGCCCGGTGCTGGCGGCGGCACTGCTCTCCCGCCGCTCCCGCTTCGCCCAGATCTCCCGCCCGCTGCTCGCCGTGCTCGTCCTCACCATGGCCGGCAGTCTTTACTGGCAGCTCACCGCCAGCGTCAGCCAGATCGCCCGCAGCGTCGGCGACCCCTCCACTGCCCGTGCCTTCTTCCACCCCGCAGCCGCCTGGCTGCGTGCCCATGGCGGCCAGGGGCAGCGGATCGAGGTGCCGCCGACGGCCAACCACTGGGAGTCGGCCTACCTGGCGCCCGGCTTCGAGCTGGCCCGCGGCTGGCTGCGTCAGCTCGACACCACCCGCGACGACGTCTTCTACGACCAGGACGAGCTCACCAACGCCACCTACAGCGCCTGGCTGCGCGACAACGCGATCTCCTACGTGGCCCTGCCCAACGCCCCGCTCGACTACTCCTCGGTGGCTGAGCGCCGCCTCATCCTCGCCGCCCCGTCCTACCTGAGCCTCCGCTGGCACTCCCCGCACTGGCGGATCTACGCGGTGCGGGAGCCGAAGCCGTTGATCGCCCCGATCGGCGGCAGCGCCGCCGAAGTGATGTGGGTCGGCCGCCAGGGCTTCGCCCTCGACGTCAGCCGCCCCGGCGAGTTCCTCGTCCGCGTCAACTTCACTCCCTACTGGTCGATCGAACGTGGCGCCGGCTGCATTCTCCGCCGCGGCGACTGGACCGTCGCCCGCGCCTCCCACCCCGGCATCCTCCGGGTCAACGCCGACTTCTCGCTCGGCCGCGCCTGGAACGCGGTCACCGGCGCCCGCAAAACCTGCTGAGCCAGCCCGCCGGCCTAGCTTCGATCTATCGTTTGTGCCGCTAGGCGTAGGTGGCGAGGCGCACGGTCTCGAAGGTGAGCACGTCGTTGGGTGCCCGTCCTTCGGTGTGGGAAGTGACCGTGACTTTCGCTGCCTCGACGCCGCGCTCGAGCAGCGCCCGCAGCGGCTCGGTGACCGTCAGCACCCGCACCGCCGGTTCCAGCTGGTGGGCGGGGCGGAGGTCGAACGGGTCCCGCTCGGCGGCGATGTCGCAGTGGCCGACATCGCCGAAGCAGCCGCCGTGGCCGAGGATGAAGAAGGAGCCGACGTAGGCGCGGTGCGTGGTGTCGGCGTCGCCGCCGACCCCGCGCTGGTCCATGAAGACGCGTGCTTCGAAGGAGGCGCCGGAGTGGTCGAGACCGTAGAAGATCAGGTCGGCTCGCTCGAAGGGCCGGTCCGTCGCCGGTAGCTCCAGGGGCGCGGTGGTGAAGCGATCAACCACGTCCCGGTCCTTCCACCGCGGCGGTCGCCGCCGCGTAGTCGTAGCCGAGCCGACTGACGTCGAGCGTGTCCCGGACCGTGATCGGGAACGGCGCCAGCGCCCGGTCGAGCAGCTGGGCCGGCACCCCGGCGCCGGGGTGGCGCAGCTGCCAGAGGTACCAGAGGCGGTCGATCATCGCGTGGTGCGCCCAGAACAGCGGGTCGTAAGCAGCGACGGCGATGTCGCCCATCGTGCCGCCGGTCCAGACGTGGACCCCGTCGTGAACGCTCTCCAGCTGGGTCTGGAAGGTGAGGAAGTCGCGGTTGGCGAGGACCGCTTCCACCGTTTCCGGGCTGGGCAGTTCGCCGGGAGGCCCCGGGGCCCGGGTGGTCCGCGCCTGGCTGGGACGCTCGCGGCCGCTCGGCTGGATCGGCGAGTCGAAGAGCGGGTTCTTGCGCCCGTCCGCCTGCCGTTTCGCGTAGGCGGCGGGGATGCCCTGGGCGTGTTCGACGGTCCAGTTCCACCACGGCAGCGTCACCCCCGGCACCCGTTCCTGCAGCGCCTTCTCGAAGAAGTAGAGGTAGGCGCGGTGCCAGGGGAGGAACAGCTCGTGATGGTGCACGCAGGAGATCGGCAGCGGCAGGCCATGGATCCCGGCCCAGTTCTGGTAGCCGCGGTCGTCGTTGATCGCCTGCGCGGCGGTGATCGCCTGGCGCAGGTCGGCAAGCTGCCCTGCGGTCAGGCGCCGGACGCTGCGCCTATGCCGCAGGGCGACCGGCGCGGCGGCGGGGGAGGGCGTCGCCGCCGGGCTCACCGCGCCGCCTTCGCGTTGCGGCGTCGGCGGATCACCCAGCCGCGGAGCTTCATACCGGCGACGCCGCCGGTGGCGGCGGCAATCGGCGCCAAGCTCAGCGCCGTCTCCTCGACCGGTATGCCCGCGATGTGCGCCAGCATCGGGCGCACCCTCTCAGACGATCACTGACTACACAAGCGTTTCTAAGCGAAAAGCTCTGGGAGCTGACCTAGAGCGCCAGCGCCAGGGGCTCTTCGAGCAGCGCTCGCACCCGCGCCAGGAACTCGGCCCCGTCGGCGCCGTAGAGGATGCGGTGGTCGCAGGCGAGGGTGACATTCATCAGCTGGGCCGGGACGATCTCGCCCTCCCGCACCGCCGGCCGCTCCTTGATTGCCCCGACGGCGAGGATCCCCGCCTGCGGTGCGTTGATCACGGCCGCGAAGGCGTCGATCCCATACATCCCCAGGTTGGAGACGGTGAAGGTCCCGCCCGAGAGCTCCGGCGGGGTGATCTGCCCGTCCCGGACCCGCTGCGCCAGCACCCGCGACTCGGCGGCGATCTGCCGCAGCCCCTTGCGGTCCGCATCGAAGACCGTTGGCACCACCAGCGCGTCCTGCCCCGCCACCGCGACCCCGACGTTCACCCGCGAATAAAGCTCGAACCGCCCGTCCCGATAAGCGCCGTTCGCCCGCGGGAACTCCCGCAGCGCCAGCGCGCATGCCTTGACGACCATGTCGTTGAACGAAGGCACCACCTCGCCCTCTTTGGCAGCCGCCTTGACCCGCCCCCGCGCTTCCACCGCCCGGCTCATGTCCACCTCCGCTTCAAGGTAGAAGTGCGGCGCCGTAGCCTTCGACTCCGCCATCCGCCGAGCCACGGTCGACTGCAACTTCGAAAGCTCCTGGTAAGTGGTCTGCCCCTTGGCGGTCTCGATGGACCCGGGAGATGAGGGACCAACCGCGCCG
>Ga0207686_10000592_pt1 | contig 22655 bp, 25 predicted proteins | sample KBSM24metaG_FD_184396 | JGI IMG/M metagenome (GOLD analysis project Ga0207686, IMG submission 184396) | Miscanthus rhizosphere microbial communities from Kellogg Biological Station, Michigan, USA - KBS M2-4 metaG (SPAdes) (version 2) | ecosystem: Host-associated > Plants > Roots > Rhizosphere >...
AACCCGGGCGGCGAGGCGCTGGCCGCCCGCGAGGCCGTCGCCGTCGCCGAATAGCGAGCTGGGGTTCTCCGCCAGGTGGAGCTTCGCCTGGCGGGCCGGCTGAGCGAGAATCGCGCCGTGCTGATCCTGTTGCCCCCGTCGGAGGGGAAGACCGCTCCGGCCGGGGGCGCGCCGGTCGACCTCGGTGAGCTCGCCTACGCGACGGAGCTGCGCGATCGCCGCGAAGGCCTACTCGACGCGCTGGAGGGCCTGGCGGGCATGCCGGCGAAGAAGGCGATCGCGCAGCTGGCGATCTCGCCGGGGCAGGCGGGGGAGGTCGAGGTTGACACTGCCCTGCGCGGCGCTCCCGCCGGTTCCGCCGCCGAGGTCTACACCGGTGTTCTCTACGACCGGCTTGGCCTGCCGGGGCTATCGAAGCGGGCGCGTTCGAAGGTGCTGATCGCCAGCGCCCTCTGGGGCGTCGTCCGCCCCGACGACCACATCCCCTACTACCGCCTCTCGGCGAAAGCCCGCCTCGGCCGGATCGGCCCGATCGCCTCCTGGTGGCGCGAGGCGCTCGCCGAGGCTCTGCCCGACGAGGAGGGATCGCTGGTCGTCGACATGCGCTCCGGCGCCTACGCCGCCGCCTGGAAGCCGAAGCGCGCGGTGCTGCTGGCGGTGCGGGCCTTCAGCGAGCAGGGCGGCAAGCGGAAGCCGGTCTCGCACATGGCCAAGGCGGTGCGCGGGGAAGTGGCGCGGGCGCTGCTGCAGGCGAAGAAAGCACCGGCCGACGCCGAGGGTGCGGCCGCGATCGCCGAAGCGGCCGGCTTCCGTGTCGAGCTCAGCGACGGCTTCCTCGACGCGATCGTCGATCCCTGAACGCGCTTCTGCCCCAGGCCGTCGCGGTGGCGGCGCGGGTTAGCCGGGCAGTCGCAGCGGCGGCCAGCCGGCGGGATCGGCGAGGTCGAGCGGCGGCAGCGTCTCTACGGGCGCGCCTCCGAGTGCCTCGATCGTCTCGCGGTTCGAACGCTCGATCTCGCTCGGCTCCGCCGCCCAGGGCGTCAGCACCACCATCGCCACCTTGAGCCCGGCGCTCCGCGCCGCCTCCAGCGTCAGCAGCGTCTGGTTGATCGTCCCCAACTCCGGCGTCGCAACCACCACCAGCGGGTACCCCAGATCGATCGCAAGGTCGCGCACCAGATAGGGCGTGTCGCTTTTCTCTCGCATACCGTGAGAAAGGCGACACGCGAGCGGGACGAGCAGGCCGCCGACGCCCTCGCAGACGAGGAAATCGGCGCTTGCGGCGGCCCTGCGGGCGGTGGTGCGGAGGCGCTGCGGGTCGATCTGCTCGCCGGCTAGGGCGGCGGCGAGGTGGGGAGAGGCCGCCGGTCCGTAGCGGTAGGGGGCGATCTGCTCGTCGCTCTGCGACGAGCAGGCGGCGCGGCGCAGCAGGGCGTGGTCGGTCTCGCCGGGGTCGTCGAGGCCGGTCACGGCCGGCTTGAAGACGGCGGCCCGGCGGCCTTCGGCCGCCACGGTGCGGGCGATCGCGGCGGCGACCACGGTCTTGCCGACCTCGGTGCCGGTGCCGGTGACGAAGACGCCGCGAGGGCATGGGTCACGCGTCACGCGCGCCCTCGCTAGGCCGCGATGGGCTGGGATGGCACCAGGCCCAGCTCGCCCGCCGCCTCGCCGGCGAGGCGGCTCGCTTCGCGCAGCTCGGCCGGGTTATGCGTTGCCATCACGGTCAGGCGCAGTCGCGAGGAGCCGGCGGGGACGGTCGGGGGGCGGATGCCCTGGGCGAAGACGCCGCGCTTGAGCAGTCGCTCGCAGAGCTCCATGGTCGCTTCCGCGGCGCCGACCTCGACCGGGACGATCTGGGTCCGCGAGCGGCCCACGTCGAGGCCGGCGGCGGCGAGTGCCTGGCGCAGCGTCGCCGCGTTGGCCTGCAGCCGCTCGACCCGCTCGGGTTCCGCCTCCAGCAGTCCCAGCGCCGCCGTCGCGGCGCCAACCGCGGGCGGTGGCGGCGCCGTCGAGAAGATGAAGGGGCGGGCGCAGTTGACGAGCAGGTCGACGGTCTTGGGGTCGGCGCAGACGTAGGCGCCGTAGGAGCCGAGCGCCTTGCCGAGGGTGCCAACGACGACGTCGACCTCGCCGCTGAGGCCGGCGGCAGCGACCGAGCCACGCCCGCCGGGCCCGATCGCACCGGTGGCGTGGGCCTCGTCGACCATCAGCCGGCAGCGGTGGCGGCGGGCCAGCTCGCTGAGCCCAGCCAGCGGCGCCACGTCGCCGTCCATCGAGAAGACGCCGTCGCTGACGATCAGGGCGGCGCGCTCGCCGGCCTCGCGCAGGCCCGAGGAGAGGTGCTCGAGGTCGCCATGCCGGTAGACGAAGGTCTCTGCTCGCGCCAGGCGGCAGCCGTCGACGATGCTGGCGTGGTTCAACTCGTCGGAGAAGACGACCTGGTCACGGCCGGCGAGGGCGGCGATTACGCCGGTGTTGGCGAGGTAGCCGGAGCCGAAGAGGAGTGCGGCCTCGTAGCCCTTGAAGGCGGCGAGGCGTCGCTCCAGGTCGCGGTGCGGCTCCATGTTGCCGGAGATCAGTCGCGAGGCCCCGGCCCCGGCGCCCCAGCGCAGCGCCGCCTCGGCCGCCGCCTCGCGCACACGCCGGTCGTCGGCTAGGCCGAGGTAGTTGTTCGAGCAGAGCAGCAGCACCTCGCGCTCACCGAGCAGGACCCGCGGACCCTGCGGTCCCTCGATCAAGCGCAGGCGCCGGTAGAGCCCGCGCTCGCGGAGCTCCTCCAGCCGCTCCGCGACGTCGCTCATACGGCCTGCGGATAGGGCGGCGGCTTCTTCGCCTTCTTCACCACCCGCAGCTGTGACGACGGATCCCAGAAGTTGGCTTCGTCCTGGTGGTCGATCAGCTCCTCGATCGGCGTCACCGGCGTCTCGCCCTCGAGCCAGCCGTCGCGGTTGTCGGGCCGCGGGTTGGCGCCGTTGTCGGCCTGGCGCGCCACGTTCAGCCCTAGGTCCTCGAACATCGCCCGGTCGTCCTCGGGCTCGGCGCCAAGGGTGGTGAGGAAGTTGCCCATCATCACCCCGTTGAGGCCCGCCTTGACAGCCAGCGGCTGCAGGTCGCCGAGGTTCTCGACCCGCCCGCCGCAGAGCCGGAAGAGGGCGCCGGGGATGATCAGCCGGAAGATCGCCACCCACTTGACGACCTCCCAGGCGTCCATCACCGGGCGCTCGCCGAACTTCGTGCCGGTGCGGGGGTTGAGGAGGTTGATCGGCACCGAGGTCGGGTTGATCTCGGAGAGCTCGAAGGCCATCTCCACCCGCTGCTCCTCGCTCTCGCCGAGGTTGAGGATGCCGCCGACGCAGGTCTCCAACCCGGCCTCCTTGACCGCCTCGATCGTCCGCAGCCGACCCTCGTAGCGGACCGTGGTCGAGACCTCTGGGTAGTAGGAGCGGGCCGACTCGACGTTGTGGTGGACGCGCTGCACGCCCGCTTCTTTAAGCGCCTTCGCCCGTTCGGCCGACATGTGGCCGATCGAGGCGCAGCGCTTCAGGTTGGTCTGCTCGGCGACCAGCCGGGTGCCGTCGAGAATCTTCTGGAAGTCCCGTTTAGAGAGGCCCTGACCTTGGGTGACCATGCAGAAGCGGTGTGCGCCGGCCGCCTCGGCGGCCTTGGCGTGTTCAAGGATCTGCTCTGGCTCGAGCATCGCGTGCATCGGCGTGTCGGCCTCGGCGTAGCGGGACTGGGCGCAGAAGCCGCAGTCCTCGGCGCAGCCACCGGACTTGGCGTTGACCAGCGAGCACATGTCGGTCGAGTCGCCGAAGTTCTCGCGGCGCACCTGCCAGGCGCGCTCGACTAGCTCGCCGATCTCCTCGTGATCGGTCAGCCGACCGTAGGCGAGCGCTTCGTCAAAGGTGATCAGAGATGGCATCGACAGTCCTTCCGGGGTGGACGTCGAAGGCTAGGTTTCGGCCCGGACGTTCGAACTCCGTGCTGCCGTGCCCGCGCCGCCCTCTAGGGTGCCCGGCGTGGAGCGGGCAAAGCGCCGCCGCCGTCTCGTCGCGCTGGTCGTCCTCATCGCTGCCGTCGCCGCTGCCTTCGTCTTCGGAACGCGGCTTGGCGGACCGACTGTGCCGGCGCCGCGGCCAAGCGTTGCCAGCACCCTGCCGGCGCCGCAGCTGGTCGGTCAGCGCCTGCTCACCGGGATCCAGGGCACGGCGATCTCGTCGCGCCTGCGCGCGGCGATTGCCGAGGGGCGCCTCTCCGGAGTCGTCCTCTTTGCCGAAAACTTCCCCAGCCGCACCGTCGGGCGCGAGCTGATCGCCTCCCTGCAGCGAATTCGCCGGCCGCGGCCGCTGCGCGACCCGCTGCTGATCATGGTGGACCAGGAGGGTGGCGAGGTAAAGCGGGTGGACGGCCCGCCCGTGGCCTCGGCGGCCCAGATGGGCGCCCGCGGCCCGACCTTCAGCCGCCAGCAGGGCGCCGCCACCGCGGCCAACCTGCGCCCGCTGGGCGTCAACGTCGACCTGGCGCCGGTGCTCGATGTCGCCCGTCCCGGCGGCGTTATCGCCAGCACCGAACGTGGCTTCGGCCCCACCGCGGCCCGCGTCAGCGCCACCGCGGTGCCGTTCGCCCAGGGCCTGCAGGCAGGTGGCGTCGCCGCTACTGCGAAGCACTTCCCGGGGCTTGGCGCTGCCGCCGAAAACACCGACTTCGCGGCCCAGCGGATCGGCCTCTCGAAGCGGCAGCTGCGCGCGGTCGACGAGGCGCCCTACCGCGCCTTCGTTGCCGCCGGCGGCAAGCTGGTGATGCTCAGCACGGCGATCTACCCGGCGCTCTCGCCGGCTCCAGCGGCCTTCTCCCGAGTGATCGCGACCGGGGAGCTGCGCGGCCGCCTCGGCTTTCGCGGCGTCTCCGTCACCGACGCGCTGGAAAGCGTCGCCGTTCGCTCCTTCGGCGGCCCCGCCGCAGCCGGTCTCGCGGCTGCCCGGGCCGGAACCGACCTGCTGCTCTTCACTGACCTCAGTGCTGCTGAAGCGGCTTCGCGGGCGCTGGTCGCGCGGTTGCGCAGCCGTCGCCTGCCTCGCTCCGCCTTCGAGGCATCGGCTCAGCGGGTGCTGGATCTGCGCGCCGGCTTACGCTAGGCGCTGCGACCGTTGCGGACGACCTCGCGCTCGAAGAGCTGCACGTGGTCGCGGCCGGCGTCCTTCGCCGCGTACATCGCCGTATCGGCCTCGGAGACGATCGACTCGGCGCTGCGGCGCGGGTCATCGCCGAAGACCGTGATCCCGATGCTGGCGGTGACGCCGTCGCTGTCCCGTTCGCCGTGCTCGCGGATCGTGGTCACGATCGACTCGGCGACCAAGCGCGCTTCCTCGGCGTCGACGCCTGGCAGCACCACCGCGAACTCATCGCCGCCGAGGCGGGCGAGCACATCGCTCTGCCGCACCCGCCGGCGCAGGATCGTGGCGATTTCGCAGATCAGCCGGTCGCCGGCGGGATGGCCGCGGGTGTCGTTGACCTGCTTGAAGTGGTCGAGGTCGATCATCAGCATCGCCCCCGGGGTGCCCTGACGGCGGCTGCGCGCCATCTCACGCCGCAGGTCCTCCTCGAAGCTGCGGCGGTTCTTGAGGCCGGTGAGCGGGTCCGACCGGGCCTCGCGGCGCAGCTCCTGGAGGCGTTCGTTGCGGCTCCAGACGACGATCAGCGCCGCCAGCAGGGCAGCCATGGAGATCCCGACCCCGCCGAGCAGTAGCGGCAGGCTGGCGCCGGGCTGGTCGGGGTCACTGACGACCAGCAGCAGGGTCCGGTTGGCGATCTGGATCTGCGAGCGAGCAGCGTCTTCGAGCTGGCCGCGGTCGCCGACCGTGAGCGAGGGCCCAAGCCGCAGCTGCACGTCGACCGGCCCGGGCACGCTGCCGTTGGCGGCGGCGGCAAGGTCGCGGACGCGGAAGGCGCCGCCGACGACGCCGAGCAGGGCCCGTTCACGCTGTGCCACCGTGTCGGTCGGAGCACCGTCGCGGTAGACCGGCCGGTAGACGTTGATCCCGAGTCCGCCGAGCAGCAGCTTCAGGGGCGACGAGGCGACCGGCTGACCGCTGCGGGCTGCTTGCCGCAGCAGCGGCCCGCGCTCCGGGTCGGTGGCGATGTTGTAGCCGATCGGCGCCTGCAGGCCGGTGGCGCTGACGCCGAAGGCGACGGGGAAGTAGTCCCGGCGGGGGCGGGCCTTGACCGGGCCGCGGGCGGTCCGTTCGAAGATCGGCACCCCGTGACGGGCTTCGAAGGCCCGCCGCTGGGAGGCCGGCACCCGCTGGATGAAGGCGGCGCCGCTGAGGGCGCCGTGGTGCAGCAGCGGCGCCGCGACAACGTCGAAGGCGTGCTTGGTGAAGTGGCCCTCTGCGCGGAAGAAGGCGGCGGCGCTGGCGAGCTGGCCGATCGAGAGGTTGGCGAGCGACTCGGCCGAGCGCGCCGAGCGCGCCGCCTCGTCGCGCTGCATCTGGTGGAAGCTGTGGGCTTCGTTCTGGTGGACGATCAGCGCGGCTGCGATCGAGCCGCCTCCGATTAGGAAGACGGCAATCAGGCCGATCCAGAAACGAACGCGCATTCAGCTCTTGTCGGCACTTCGGCCGAGTCGTTGAGCGGCGAAATCGACCCTGCGGACGCCGACAGTCACTAGTCGGGCACCGCCGCCAACGACTCCCATAGGTAGAGCGAGGCGAGGCTGCGGTGCGGCTTCCATACCTCGCCGATCTCAACCGTCCGTTGCGGCGTCGGCATCTCCTCCAGCTCGAACTCGACCTGAATCGCTTTGCGGATCCCGAGGTCGCCACCGGAGAGGATGTCGGGTCGGCCGAGGTGGAAGAGCAGGAACATCTCCGCGGTCCAGCGGCCGAGACCGCGGACGGCGACGATCTCCTCGATCGCCTCCTCGTCGCTGAGGTCGTCGAGGCGGTCGAGCTCCAGCTCGCCGTCGAGGACGTGTTGGGCGAGGTCGCGCACGTACTCGACCTTGCGGCCCGAGAGGCCGGCGCCCCGCAGGTCAGCTTCGCTGGCTTCCAGCAGCCGCTCCGGCGAGGGCGTGGTGCCGTCGAAGAGATCGAGGACGCGCAGGTAGATGGTGCGGGCCGCTTTGGTCGAGAGCTGCTGGCCGACGATCGCCCGCAGCAGCGCCCCGTAGGCGTCGGCCGGCCGCTCTTCGGAGCGGCGGCGCAGCCGCGTCTCCAGGTCGATCGGGCCGATCCGCTCGATCAGCGCCGCTATCGTCGGCTCGGTGGCGGCGAGGGCCTTGCGGGCCCGGGCGCTCATCGCCCGGTCCAGACCGGCTTGCGCTTCTCGGCGAAGGCAGTGATCCCCTCGCGCAGGTCGGCGGAGCTGAAGCACGACTCGCGGAGGGCGATCAGGCCCGCCTCCTGCTGCTCGCCAAGCACCGGGTTACGGTCCAGCAGGTCGATCGCGTGTTTGTTGCCGCGCATCGAGATCGGCGCGTTGCCGGCCACCTCGGCGGCCAGCTCGATCGCCGTTTCCTCGAGCCGCTCGGCGGGCACCACCTCGTGGACGAGGCCGATCTGCTCGGCCCGCGCGGCCTCGAAGTTACGACCGGTGAGGAAGAGCTCCTTGGTGCGGGCGAGGCCGACCGTGTCGAGGAACTTGCGCAAGCCGGTGTGTCCGTAGACGAGGCCGAGCTTGGCTGGCGGCATCCCCAGCTTGGCGCCGTCGGCGCAGATCCTCAGGTCACAGGTGATCGCCAGCTCGAGGCCGCCCCCGAGGCAGTGCCCGTTGATCGCGGCGAGCACCGGCCAGGGGTGTTTGGCGAGCATCTCCATGGCGCTGTGGAAGGGGTGGGCGACAAGAGCCTCGGCGTCCCGCTCGAAGGTCTGCTCGGAGATCGAGCCGATGTCGTAACCAGCCGAGAAGACCGGCGGGGCGCCGGTCAGCAGCACACAGCGAGTCTCGATGCCGCGGTTGAGGCGGGGCAGCACCTCGGCGAGCGCGTCGAGGATGTCGTGGTCGAGGGCGTTGCGCCGCTCGGGGTTGTTGAGCCGCAACCTCGCAACCGCCTCGGCCGGACGATCGAGTAGCAGCTTCCCTGCCGCCAGCTCTTCCACGGAGAACCTCTACTCCAGGACGACGAGAACGTCGCCTTCGCTGACCGACTGGCCCTCCTCGCAGCGAATCTCTTTGACGACGCCGTCGTCTTCGGACTCGACCGGAATCTCCATCTTCATCGACTCGAGGATGACGACGGTGTCCCCATCGGAGACGCGGTCGCCGACCGCGACCTCGACTTTCCACACGTTGCCGGTGATGTGAGCCTCGATATCTGCCATGGGCGGGGACAATAGCCGCGCGTGACGCCGGAGCGAGAACAGCCGCTAGCCATTGTGGTCGCGGCGCGAAACGAGGCCGACCGGGTGGGGGAGACGGTGCGGGCGCTGCGGGGTGCCTTTCCGGGCGCCTCGATCTGGGTCGGCGACGATGCCTCCGAGGACGGCACTGCCGAGGTGGCGATGGCGGCAGGTGCGCAGGTGGTCAGCCGCGGTCGTCCGCACGGCAAGGGCGGAAACGCCGGCGCCGCCGCCGAGGCGGCGCTGAGCGCCGCGCCGCCCCCGGCGCTGGTGCTGCTCTGTGACGGCGACCTCGGCGCTTCGGCGGCGCGCCTGGCGCCGCTGGTCGAGGCGGTGGTGGCGGGCGAGTGCGACCTCGCGGTCGCCGCCTTCTCGCGCCGAGTCGGCGGCGGCTTCGGGGTGGCGCTTGGCTTTGCCCACTGGGCGATCCGGCGCCTCTGCGGACTAGATACCGAGGCGCCGATTTCCGGCCAGCGGGCGCTCAGCGCCGAGGCGCTGCGGGCCGCCCTGCCCTTCGCACCCGGCTTCGGGATGGAGATCGGGATGACCGTCGACGCGGTGCGGGCGGGCTTTCGCCTGCGCGAGTACGAGCTCGACCTCGAACACCGTGCCAGTGGCAGGAGCCTGGGCGGGTTCCTACACAGGGGCCGGCAGCTACTGGACTTCGCCCGCGCCGTCGCCCCCCGTTTGCGGCGTTGACTACTTGTAGATCGCGATCGGCAGGATCACTGTTCCTTCTTTGGCGATCTCGGTCTGGTTGTGGAGTTTCGTCAGCATTCGCTGGCGGGTTCTCTGGATCGCTTCGCGTCGTTCCTCCCCGACCTTTTTGGTGCGGACCACCTTGCCCTGCGCGTTGCTGCGTTCTTCGACTTCGCGGACGCACTTGGGGCTGGTCCGGCAGATCAGCTCCCCGGGAGCGTTCTCGAGTGGGTGTTCCCAGGTCTCACGAGTGGGCGAGTCGACGTAGGCGAGTGGTTCGCCATGCCGCCCGTTGACCCCGGATTCGATTCCTTCCTCTCCTTCCTCCGGGAAGATCCGTACGACCTTGCCGACGACCGTGAACCTGCCGCCGCCGAATTTGATCAGGCTGCGCTCGTCGGTCAGCTCACTCGCTTTCATGGGCAGCAGGACTTTCGCGCTTTCCGTTTCGCTCCCGCCCGCCATTTGTAGTGCGAACACGACCCGCGGGTCTTCCCCGACCTGCTTCCGGAACTGCCTCGACGCTTCTCGGCGTCGTTCGACTACGGCACGCTGGGCCGGCTTGTGGGAGGGCATCGGGAAGAGGGCGGAGAGCGTTCCGGCTTGTTGCACGGCGAGGTAGGGATTGAGGTACGTGGGCGGCCGTAGCGAGTCCGCCTGGAAGCGGACGAAGTCACCCTCCACGAGTTCGTCTTCTTCGCCGTCTTCGGCCGCTTCGGAGTTGGATTGGTCCAAGACGAGGTCGCGAGGGCTGAGCAGGTCGTTGAGTTCGATGAACTCGCTGGCGGCGGTTGGCGTCACCACCCGTTCGATGAAGTCTTCGGCTTCGGAGCTGCTGCCGGCTTTGGCGCCACTCGCGGCAACTTCAGCCGATTCCTTGTTGGTGACCTTGTGTCGCAGGCTTTGCTGGGCGAAGGTTCCGCGATCAAGCTCGGCGAGGTAGGCCTCCACCCGGGTGTTGTCCAGGTAGAGGAACTCGAGCGGGGTGTGCTTGACGGCGGTGGCGTCGGCGGGCCCGAACGGAGAGCGGAAGTGGAGCTTGGCGAGTACGAAGCCGCCGATCACCGCGGCTACGATCACCCCTCCGGTGACGAGTTTCCGTTTGGTACTCGTGCCGCCGTTTCCGTTCGCAGGTTGCGGGCTCACCGTTCGAGCCTGCCATAGCTTTTTGATGACACAAGCTTTTTTAACTAACTAGCCTTTTTCGGACCTTGATCCTCGCCATCGACCAGGGAACGACGGGGACGACCTGCCTCGTCTTCGACACCGAGGGCCGGATCGCCGGCCGCGCTTACTCGGAGTTCCAGCAGTTCTTTCCGCGGCCCGGTTGGGTCGAGCACGACGCGGCGGAGATCTGGGAGGTCAGCCGCGGCGTCGCCGCCGCCGCGATCGCCGACGCCGGCATCGAGGGCCGTGAGCTGGAGGCGATCGGGATCACCAACCAGCGCGAGACTGTGGTCGCCTGGGACCCGGCGACGGGCGAGCCGCTGCACCGGGCGCTGGTCTGGCAGGACCGCCGCACCGCGGCGCGCTGCGAGGAATTGCGCGAGGCCGGCCACGAGCCGCTGGTCCGCGACCGCACCGGGCTGACCATCGACCCCTACTTCTCGGCGACCAAGATCGAGTGGCTGTTGGCCAACGTCGAGGGGGTCGAGCGGGCTGTCTTCGGGACCGTCGACTCCTGGCTGCTCTTCAAGCTCACCGGCCGCCACGGCACCGACTACTCCAACGCAGCACGGACGATGCTGTTCGACGTTCGTTGCCTGGCCTGGGACGAGGAGCTCTGCGCGCTGCTCGGCATCGACCCAACGCGACTGCCGGAGCCGCTGCCCTCCGCCCACCTTTACGGCACCACCGGGGAGTTCGGCGGCGAGGTGCCGGTCTGCGGGATCGCCGGCGACCAGCAGGCGGCCCTGTTCGGGCAGGCCTGCTACCGCCCCGGAATGGCAAAGAACACCTACGGGACCGGCAGCTTCGTCCTCCTCAACACCGGTGCCGAGGCGCCGCCACCGCCCGACGGCCTGCTGACCACGGTCGCCTGGGGCCTCGGCGACGAGGTGGCCTACGCGCTCGAGGCGGCGATCTTCGTCACCGGCGCCGCCGTGCAGTGGCTGCGTGACGGTCTCGGCGTGATCGAGCGGGCCGAGGAGACCGAGGTCCTCGCCGCCTCGCTCGACTCCAACGACGGCGTCTACTTCGTGCCGGCGCTGACCGGGCTCGGCTCGCCGCACTGGGATCCCTACGCGCGCGGCACGATCGTCGGCCTCACCCGCGGCAGCGGTCGCGCCCACCTGGCGCGGGCGGCGCTGGAGGCGATTGCCTACCAGGCGGTCGACGCGGTGCGCGCCCAGGAGGCAGCGAGCGGCGAGCGCCTGGCGGTGCTGAAGGCCGACGGCGGTGCTACCGCAAACGGCTGGCTGATGCAGTTCCAGGCCGACGTGCTGGGGGCGCCCGTGGTGGTGCCGGAGGTAGCGGAGACGACCGCGCTCGGCGCTGCCTACCTGGCCGGCGTCGCCGCTGGTCGCTGGACGGTCGAGGAGGTGGGGGAGATGTGGCGCCAGGCAGCCCGCTACGAGCCGCGGATGGGCGAGGACCAGCGCCAGTCGCTGCTGGTCGACTGGCGCCGAGCGCTTGAGCGCTCCCGCGAGTGGGCAGCCTGAGGCCAGCCGTTGTCGGCCGCGAAGGATTGCTGCCCTTCAAGGGGCACTGTTCCTTCGAGCCCGCAGAGGCGTAACCGGGCCGGGCGCCCAGGGTAGGCACCCTCGGCGCCTGCGGCGCCGACGCCATGGAGGAGATGAGGCCACAGGTTTACCGCGACCCGCGACCGGCGGAGTTCTTCACGCGGTTCCACGAGCGCGCTCGCGCCCGCGAACCGGACTGGATTTACGGCCTCGCCCGCTTCGTCCTCACCCTGCCGACGATCCTCGTCTTCCGCACCCGCGCGATCGGGCTGCGCAACGTCCCCACGCAGGCGCCCGTGATCCTCGCCCCTAACCACTTCAGTGCCTGGGATCACTTCTTCGCCGGCGTCTACCTGCGGCGGCCGATCCGCTTCATGGCCAAATCGCAGCTCTTCACGAACCCGGTGGTCAAGTTCATCTTCTTCCACGGCGGAGTTTTCCCGGTGCGGCGCGGCAATCGCGACGAAGAGGCCTTCATCACCGCCCGCACGATCCTCGGTCAGGGCGGCCTCGTCCTCATCTACATCGAGGGTGGCCGCTCGCGCGACCGCGAGCTCGGCGAGGCGAAGCCGGGGGTCGGGCGGCTGGCGCTGGAAACCGGTGTGCCGGTTGTCCCGGTGGCGCTGCACGGCTCCGCCGGCGTGCGCAGCTGGAAACGTCTGCGCTTCCCGAAGGTGACCGTGCAGTTCGGCGAGCCGCTGCGCTTCCCGGTCGAGGAGGGCGCCAGCCGCGAGCGTCACCAGCAGGCCTCGGACGAGGTCTTTGCGCGGGTCCGGGAGATGTACGAGGCGCTGGAGCGGGACGGCCGCCGGGCGGTCGCCCGGCGCGCCCGGTCTCACTCGTAGCGCTTGCCGAGGTTCGGATAGAAGTCGGGGTCGTGCCCCGGCGTGATCATCGCGTCGGGGAACTGGCGCTGGAAGAGGCGCAGCTCCTGCAGCGAACGGCGGAAGTTGTGGGCGTCAAAGGGACGGGGCGGCGCCGGCACGTCGCCGTCGAGCTGGCCGCGTATATACATCGCGTCGCCGCCGATCACGAAGTCGCGCTCTTTGAGGCGGCAGATCACCGACATGTGCCCGGCGCTGTGGCCGGGGGTGAAGGCGAGGTGGATGGAGCCGTCACCGAAGAGGTCGAAGGTGCGGCCGAAGCTGGCGTAGGAGTCGATCCCGGCGCGGTCGAAGTCGACCGTGCGGTAGTCGAAGGCGTAGTCGTAGTGGGGACGCCGGTAACCGTTGATGAACGGTTTCGGCCCGGTCGCCGCCGCGGTCCACTCGGTCTCGCTGACCACGAAGGTCGAGTTAGGGAACTCGGAGATCGCCGAGGTGTGGTCGATGTGCATGTGGGTCATCACCACGGTCGGCAGCTCGCCGGGGTCGAGGCCGCGCTCGCGCAGCTGCGCCGGCACGTCTTCGCCGGGCGCTAGCGAGGGGTTGCCGTAACGATTTGAAAGGCCGCCGAAGTTCTCCTTGCCGTCGGTGGCGACCGAAGGGTGCAGCCCGGTGTCGACGAGGATCGCGCCGGCGCCTGGGTGGCGGATCAGGAAGGCGGGGACCGGCACCGTGTAGGGCGGCTTCCCGGAGAGCAGCGCCCGCAGCAGCTTCAGCGTCAGGAACGGCCCGCCGGGGCTGACCATCATCGCCCGCGGGAAGTCGACCGTGCCGGCAATCAGCGGCTCGACGGTGACGGTCGCACCCTGTTTGCCTCCCGGGAGCGGCTCGTGCAGCGGCTTCGCCTCCACGGTGACCTTCATTGCGCAGGCACATTACCGGCGATCGGGTCGCCTATAGGCTTGCTCGCGCCGATGGCTGAAAGCTCGCATTCGCAGGTGTTTCGCGATGGTCTCCTCGATGACCAGGTGGTCGTCGTCTCCGGGGCCGGCAGCGGCTTTGGGCGCGAGATGGCGCTGGAGCTGTCCCGGCTCGGCGCGGTGGTGGTCGGCTGCGGGCGGCGGGCGGAGCCGTTGGCGGAGACCGCCGACCTGGCGGCGGGGCTGCCCGGAACCTTCGAGCACGAGCAACTCGACATCCGCGACGAGGAGGCCGTCGAGCGCTTCTTCGACGGTCTACTGGAGCGCCACGGGCGCCTTGACGTCCTCGTCAACAACGCCGGCGGCCAGTTCCTCAGCCCCGCCGAGGCGATCTCGCCGAAAGGCTTCCGGACCGTGATCGACCTCAACGTGCAGGGGACCTGGCTGATGACCCACGCGGCCGCGACCAAGGCGTTCATCCCCCAGGGCGGCGGCAAGGTGCTGAGCGTCACCCTCTCGCCCCACAACGGCATGCCGGGGATGGTCCACTCCGGCGCGGCCCGGGCCGCGGTCGAGAACATGATGCGAACCCTCGCCGTCGAGTGGGCCCGCTTCGGGATCAGAACTTGCGCCCTGGCCGCTGGCCAGTTCGCGACCGAGACCCTGCTGACCAAGTATCCGCAGGTGGTGGTCGACAACCTCGAGCGCTCGATCCCGCTCGGCCGGGCCGGCCGCCCCGAGGAGATGGCCTGGCTGGTCGCCTACCTCGCCTCGCCCGCCGGCGACTTCTTCTCCGGGACGACGATCACGATCGACGGCGCCCGCGACAACTGGGCCGGCCCCTGGCCGCCGCAGGCGATCGTCGACGAGAGCGGCGACCCGGTGGCCGAGCAGCGCCGCCCGAGGGACTGACCGTGTCGCTTTAGTCGGCTATAGGCCGATTAACTCGACACACCGCGGGGCTCGAGCACCACCAGCGGGATCTCGCGGTCGGTGCGCGCCTTGTAGTCCTCGTAGCCGTGGTAGCCGGCGACCGCCTTGGCCCAGAGCTTCTCGCGCTCCTCCGGCTTGGCGACCCTGGCGTGAACGGCCAGTACCTCGGAGCCGACCTGGACGGTCGTGTCGGGATTGGCGATCAGGTTGTGGTACCAGGCCGGGTGCTGGGGGAAGCCGCCTTTGGAAGCGACGATCACCAGGTCCTCGCCGTCGCGGACGTAGAGCAGCGGCGAGGTGCGCCGCTTGCCGCTCTTGGCGCCGACGTGGTCGAGCAGCAGCATCTTCCCCGGCACGCCGGGGATCGTGTGCCCGAGCCGGCCTCCACTCAGCTGGTAGAGCCGGGTGTGGAGGCCCATGAAGCGGCGCGTCGCAGGCCAGATCCGATCCGCCACGTCGAGGTAGCGGGGTGGACGCCTGCGCTGCGCCGCTTCGCTGCTCATCTCAGGTGTACATCCCGCCGAACATGCCGCCGGTCACGTTGAGGACCTGGCCGTGCACGTAGTTGGCGAGCGGGGAGGCGAGGAAGAGAACCGGGCCCGAGGCCTCCTGGGGGGTGGCCGGGCGGCCGAGCGGGATGATCGCCGAGGCCATCGCCCGCATCTGCTCGGGGATGCCGAGCTCGATCTTCTCGCCGCTCGGCGAGGTCATCTCTTCGCCAGCCTCTTTGGCGGCGGTGAGGCGGGTTTCGACGAAGCCGAAGGCGACCGCGTTGACGTTGATCTTGAACTGGCCCCACTCCTTGGCCAGCGTTTTCGTCATCCCGACCACGGCCATCTTCGCGGCCGAGTAGTTGACCTGGCCGGCGTTGCCCATCGTCCCGGAGGTCGAGGAGATGTTGATCAGCTTGCGGAATACCTCCTGGCCCTCGTTGCGCTCCGCCTTGGCGGCCTCGCGCCAGTGCGGGGCGAGGGCGCGGGCGACCCGGAAGGGGACGACCGTGTGGATGTCGAGCATCGCCTGGAACTGCTCGTCGGTCATCCGGTGAGCGACGCCGTCCCAGGTGTAGCCAGCGTTGTTGACGACGATGTCGATCGCGCCGAAGGCGTCGACGCCGGCCTTGACGAGCTCATCGGCGGCGCCCTCCTTGGTGAGGTCGCCGGCGAAGACAGCGGTCTCCCCGTCGATCTCGCCGGCCGCCTGCTCGGCGACGTCAGCGTCGAGGTCGTTGATCAGGACCTTGGCGCCCTGGCTCACGAACAGCTCCGCGGTCGCGCGACCGATGCCGCGGGCCGAGCCCGTCACGATCGCCGATTTACCGTCCAGAAGTCCCATTGCTATGCGCTCTCCTTTGGTCGTGAAGTCGGCCGCGGAGGCTACCGGGATCGGCGCGAAACTGGTCAGTCGGCCAGTTTTCGCAAGAACGGGGCGGGCGGCTCAGGAGAGGCGGACGCCGCCGTCGGCGGTGATCTGCCAGTGAGGGTTGTGGGCGATCTCCCATGGGTGCCCGTCGGGGTCGACGAAGACACCGCTGTAGCCGCCCCAGAAGGTTTTGGCCGGTTCGCGCCCGATCGTGGCGCCGGCGGCACGCGCCTCCTCGATCACCGCGTCGACCTCGGCCGGCGAGCCGAGGTTGAGGGCGAGGGTGACGCCGCCCCAGCCGGGCGAGTCGGCGACGGCACTGTCCTCGGCGAGGCGGGCCCGGTCCCAGAGGGCGACGACCATCTCGCCAGTTTGGAAGAAGACGACGTCGTCGTCGGGCTCGGCACCGGTCCGCCAGCCGAGCGCTTCGTAGAAGGCGCGGGCGCGGCCGAGGTCAGCGACACCAAGGGTGACGAGGGTGAGGCGTTGCTTCATCGTCCGATTGTTCCAGGGAGAATGCTTTTGGGCGAGAGCCCGCCCTATGAGCGACGCCGCCAGCATCTTCGTTCTCGCCCTGATCGTGATGTTCACGCCGACGCTGCTCGCGGCGGTGACGATCATGATGCTGCTGCCGAACCCGCGGCGGCTGATGCTCGGCTACCTGCTCGGCGCTTACACGACGAGCATCACCTGCGGGCTGCTGATCGTCTTCTCGCTGCACGGCTCGGGGAGCACCAGCACCGCCCGCACGATGGGACCGTGGGAGGACCTGGCGCTGGGGGCGCTGGCGCTGCTAATCGCCTACGTGCTCGGTAGCGGCCGTGACGAGCCGATCCAGGAGCGCCGCCGGCACCGCAAAGAAGAGAAGGAAGCGTCCGGCAAGGCGAAGGAACCATGGCCGGAACGGATGCTGGGCCGCGGCTCGGCGCGGGTCACCTTCGTGGTCGGCGCCCTGCTCACCTTCCCGGGCGTCTCCTACCTGGCGGCGATGGACCGGATCGCCAAACTCGACGTCCCCGACCCGGTCACGGCCCTGATCGTGATCGCCTTCTGCCTCTTCCAGTTGCTGCTGCTCGAGGTGCCGCTGCTCGGCTTCTTCTTCGCGCCGGAGCGGACCAAGGTCGCGGTCGAGGGCTTCCGCAATTGGCTCGGTCGCAACGGGCGGCGGGTGGCGGTGCGGGTGGCGACCGTGATCGGTTGCCTCCTGATCCTCCGTGGCGTCATCGAGTTGATCACCCACTAAGAGCGTTCGTCAAAACGCTCCTGGCTAGTTGCGAGCGGCGGCGATCGCCGCCAGTTCCCGTGGACGCAGCAGGGCGAGGAGCGTCGAGCCGTCGATGACGGCGAGCCCGCCCTTCTTGAGCTTGACGTTGGCGCCGGTGAGGCGGCCGACCTCGGCGGAGAAGTCGGGCTCGTGGCCGACCAGGAGGGCGTCGCCGCGGCCGGCGCTGAGGGCGAGGGCGTCGAAGCCGCCGCCGCTCAGCTCGGCGGCGCTCTCCGGTTCGATGCCGAGCACCGCACAGGCAAGCCGGGCGGTCTCGGCGGCGCGCACCCGGGGGCTGGTGAGACAGGCGTCGATACGGGCGCCCAGGGCAGCCAGCGCCGCGCCGGCGGCTCGCGCCTGGTCCTCGCCCTTGGCGGTGAGGCGACGGGCGGCGTCGTCGCCATCGCCGGGCTCGGCGTCTCCGTGTCGGAGCAGGTAGATCACCAGCCGATCGTAGGGTGCATTGAGGGCTGGCGAAACATCCGTGATCTCTGTTTGCAAAGGTTTAGCCTTCTGTGAGTCGCCTTCACAAAGTCCTGATCCCCGTGATCGCGCTGGCAGCCGTGTTGGCCCTGTTGCTTCCGGCGAGTGCTGTGCCGGCGGGTCGGATCACGCTGTTCGGCGCCCGCTCCGGCTCCCACCTGCAGCTGCGTACCGACGGCGCGCGGATCCTCGTTCAGGGCAACCTCGGCCGGACCCGGCAGCCGGGGTGTCACCGCCTCCGCCGCGGTGGCGCCGTCTGCTCGCTGGCGGATGTCTACGGTCTCGAAATTGCCACCGGCCACTCCGGCGACCTCGTCCAGGTCCGCGATCCGCTGCCGCTGCCGGTGACGATCTACCTCGGCGGCGGCTCTGACAAGTTCGTCGGCAACGCCGAGGACGACTACTGCTTCCCCCAGGGCGCGCGCCGCAACCGCTGTATCGGCAACGGCGGCAACGATGTCTGCATCACCGGTCGCCACAACAGCGACTGCGTCGGCGGCCCCGGCAACGACTACTGCCACACCGGCGCCGGCAGCGACGGCTGCTGGGGAGGGCCGGGACGCGACGTCTGCGTGATGGGGTCCGGCGAAGACGGCTGCCACGGCGGCCCGGGCAAGGACCGCCTCTACGGCGGCCGCAATCCCGACCAGCTCTACGGCATGGGCGGCTTCGACTACTGCGACGGCGGCCCCGGCCGCGGCAAGTCGCACAGCTGCGAGGCCGGCCCTAAGCACTGAGCCAGCGCCACCTGCCTACCATCAGCTGCGTGCCGTTTGCTTTTGGCGGATACCTGCTCTATCGCGAAGCGTCCAAAGGCCACTGGCCCGTCGTCGCGGCGGTCGTCGCGCTCGTCCTCGTCATCCGCTTCCGGTCGACGATCGTCGCTTGGTTCCAGCAGCTCCGCTCGCGCTGAGCCGGGCCTAATGCGCCCCTCAGTCGATCGCGACCAGGACCACGGTCAGCAGTCCCAAGGCGATCCCGCCCAAGGCGATCGCCCCGTGCGCGATCCGCGGCTGTTCCGGGAACTTCCCCTCCGCCAATGCCCGCTGCACGGCCCGGTTGCGATACGACCCGTAGAGCATCACCGCAACCCCGTAGACCGCGAAGGCGATCCCCCCGGTTACGTACGGCCACCGCGTCGTCCGGTCTTCCAGCTCCGGCACCACCCGCCCGACCGCATAAGCCACCGCCATCGCCGTGAGCCCGGTCCGCCACCAGGCCAGCTCGGTCCGTTCGCTAGCCAGCCGCGTCCGCCGCGTCGCGTCGACCGCCTCGTCGATCGAGTCGTCTCTCGGCATCGGGCCCAGCCTAGCCCTCGGGCACGTCGCCCCTGCTAAAGGCCCAACTGGCGGCCGATGATCTCCTTCATCACCTCGTCGGTGCCGCCGCCGATCGGGCCGAGGCGGGCGTCGCGGACGGCGCGCTCGATGCCGTACTCCTTCATGTAGCCGTAGCCGCCGTGGATTTGGAGGGACTGGTCGGCGATCTCGAGGACGGCGCGTTGGGTGACGAGCTTGGCCATGCTGACGTCGCGGATGCAGTCCTGGCCCTCGTGGAAGCGGCGCAGGGCGTTGTAGGTGAGGGCACGGGAGGCCTCGGCCTTGGTCGCCATCTCGGCAATCTGGTGGCGAATCGCCTGGAACTTGCCGATTGGGCGGCCGAAGGCTTCGCGGTCGTTGGCGTAGGTGACGGTGACCTCGATCAGCCGCTGCATGGCGCCGACGGCGCCGATCGCCATCAGTAGCCGCTCCCAGGCGAAGTTAGCCATGATCAGTTTGAAGCCGCCGTTCTCCTCGCCGAGCAGGTTCTCGGCCGGGACCTCGACGTCGGTAAAGGCGAGCTCGCCGGTGTCGGACGAGTGCCAGCCCATCTTCTCCAGCTTCTGCGCCACCTCGTAGCCGGGCATCTCGCGCTCGAGGACGAGGAAGGAGATGCCGCCGTGCCCACCCTCTTCGGTCGTCTTGCAGGCGCAGACGAGGAAGTCGGCGCGGACGCCGTTGGTGATGAAGGTCTTGGCGCCATTGACGACGTAGCCACCGTCGACCCTGCGGGCGGTGGTGGAGATGCCGGCGACATCGGAGCCGGCGCCCGGCTCGGTGATTCCGAGGGCGCCGATCTTCTCGCCGGCGATCCCCGGCACCAGCCAGCGCTGCTTCTGCTCTTCAGTGCCGAAGTTGAAGATCGGCGGCATCGCAATCGAGGCGTGGGCGTTGAGCCCGGCGGCGACCCCGCCGGAGCCGCCCGAGCGGGCCAGCTCCTCGACCCAGACCGCGTCGTGCAGGTGGGTGCCGCCCTGGCCGCCGTAGCGCTCCGGGAACTTCAGCCCGAGGAAGCCGAGCTCGGCGCAGCGCGAGTAGAGCTCCCGGGGGAATTCCCGGGCGTCCTCCCAGGCGGGGACATTCGGCGCGATCTCCTTGGCGACGAAGCGGGCCACCGTCTCCCGCAGCTCCTCGTGCTCATCGCCGAACGGCGGCAGGGTGGCCCGCGAACCCGTGTCCCGGATCACCGTCATCGGAGTACCCTCGCACGGTGGCCGTCGTCGAGCGAGGAGAGCGGCTGACGTTCTGGCAGCGCCTGACGCTGCGGCGCCTGCTCCGCAAGGCCCGCAAGGGGGAGGGCGAGTCGCTCACCCCCGAGGACTGGACCGCTTACTTCAGCCTCATGGAGGGGTCGGGGCGGGTTGTCGGCAAGATCATCCGCTCGCTGCCGAGAAGTCCCCGCTGCGGGATTTGCGGCGCCCCCTTCGCCGGCATCGGCGGTCGCCTGGTGCGTCCGCTCGGCTACCGCCCCTCCCGCAAGAACCCGCATATCTGCGCGACCTGTGTCGAGATGGCGCCGCCCGGCGGCTTCACCACCGAGACCGGCGTCCTTTTCGCCGACTTGCGCGGCTTCACCAGCCTCACCGAGCGCAGCGAGCCGGAGGCGGTCAGCGCCCTGCTGGGCCGCTTCTACGCTTGCGCCGAGGACGTCCTCTTCCCGAAGGCGGTGATCGACAAGCTGATCGGCGACGAGGTGATGGCCCTCTACCTGCCGGTGTTCTTCAAGCTCGACGATCCGGCGACGCTGATGCTTGAGCAGGCGCAGGCGCTGCTGCGCCGGGTCGGCTACGGGACCCCGGAGGGACCGTTCGCCGAGGTCGGCGTCGGGCTCGACCTCGGCGAGGCTTTCGTCGGCAACGTCGGCGAACGCTCGCTCTTCGACTTCACCGCGATCGGCGACGTCGTCAACGTCGCCGCGAGGCTTCAGGGCCAGGCCCGCGGCGGCGAGATCGTCCTCTCGGGGCGGCTCGCCGAACGGCTGGCGGAGCCACCCGGCGAGCCGGTAGAACTCGCCCTCAAGGGCAAGGATCGACCGGTTTCCGCCTATCGCTGCCCGCTGCCGGGCGCCTCTCACAGCCCGTAGCTGCGGCCGATCACGTCGAGCATCACCTCGTCGGTGCCCGCCCCGATCCGGTTGAGGCGAACGTCGCGGTAGGCGCGCTCGATCTCGTACTCCTTCATGTAGCCGTAGCCACCGAGGATCTGGACGGCGTCGTCGGCGACCTCGCAGGCGATCCGCGAGGCGTAGAGCTTCGCCATCGTGATCTCGCGCACCGGGTACTCGCCATTGCCGAAGCGCCAGGCGGTGGCGTAGGTGAACTGCTTCGCCGCCTCGATCTTGGTTGCCATCTCGGCGACCTTGTGGCGGAGGGCCTGGAACTTGCCGATCGGGCGGCCGAAGGCTTCCCGCTCCTTCGCGTACTCGATCGCCTTCTCAAGCATCCGTTCCGCTCCCGCGTGGCAGCCGGCGGCGGCGACCAGCCGCTCGCCCTGGAGCTCCCAGGCGATGTGGTAGAAGCCCTTGCCGACCTCGCCGAGCACGGCGTCGACCGGGACGCGGACGTCTTCGAAGGCGAGTTCGCCGGTGTCGGAGGCGTGCATCCCCATCTTCTCCAGCTCGTTGGAGACGCTGAAGCCGGGGACCTTCTCGCCGTTCTCATCGCGCAGGTCGACGACGAAGAGGGTGATGCCGGCGTGGCGCTCGTCCGGGTCGGTCTTGCAGACGAGGACGATGAAGTCGGCGCGGGGGCCGTTGGTGATGAACGTCTTCGAGCCGTTGATCACGTATTCGTCGCCGTCGCGGATCGCGGTGGTGCGGATCCCGGCGACGTCGGAGCCGGCGCCCGGCTCGGTGATCCCCAGCGAGCCGATCTTTTCGCCCTTCAAGCCCGGTTCGAGGTACCTGCGCTTCTGCTCCTCGGTGCCGAGCAGGTGGATCGGGGGCAGGACCATGTCGGTCTGCACCGCGAAGCCCATGTTGGTGCCGCCGGAGCCGGAGTAGCTCATGCACTCGGCGCGCACCAGCGAGTAGAAGTAGTCGCCGCCCTGGCCGCCGAACTCCTCAGGGAAGCAGAGGCCGAGGTAGCCGAGCTCGCCCGCCCGTTCCATCGCCGAGGTCGGCCAGTAGGTGTCCTCCCACTCGTTGCGATGCGGCCACAGCTCCTTTCGGACCCAGGTCTGCATCGACTCGCGCAGGTCTTCGTGCTCCTGGCTGAAGATGAAGTGCTTGCGCCCGGCTGCGTGGTCGGGCTTGATGACGCTGGAGCCATCGGTCGCGGTCGCCATTCGTCTCTCTCCTCATTCGCGGTTTCGCCGGGGGTGTCTGAGTTTCGCGATGCATATGCCGCCGGAAACTCAGACACGTCTTGGGCGAGTGGACAGTAGCACTTCCTACTTTCAGCGAAGTCGGCTATGGTCCCCGCCCATGAGCGAGGAGAGCTATGAGCTGGTTAGTTACGAGGTCGCCGGCGGTGTCGCCACGGTGACGCTGAACAACCCCGAGAAGCGCAACATGCTCTCCGGGCAGATGCTGGCCGAGCTGGTCGCGGCGATGAAGCGGGCGAAAGCGGAGGAGGAGGTGCGCGCCGTCGTCCTCACCGGGGCCGGCGACAAGGTCTTCTGCGCCGGCGCCGATCTCGGTGGCTTTGCCGCCGACGTGCCGCTGGTTGCCAAACACTTCGCTTCCGACCTCTTCCTCGAGTTCTTCCGGCTGATGCCGCGGCTCGGCAAGCCCTCGCTCTGCGCCGCCAACGGCCACGTGCTGGCGGGCGGGATGGGGCTGGCGCTCTCCTGCGACCTGGTGATCGCCAAACAGGGCGTCACCTTCGGCACCCC
>Ga0207686_10000603_pt1 | contig 22489 bp, 24 predicted proteins | sample KBSM24metaG_FD_184396 | JGI IMG/M metagenome (GOLD analysis project Ga0207686, IMG submission 184396) | Miscanthus rhizosphere microbial communities from Kellogg Biological Station, Michigan, USA - KBS M2-4 metaG (SPAdes) (version 2) | ecosystem: Host-associated > Plants > Roots > Rhizosphere >...
GTATCGCGCCGCAAGTTCATGGCGCTGAGCGGCGGTTCCGCTGCCGCCGCTGCCTTCCTTGCTGCCTGTGGCTCCAGCGACGACAGCACCACGACGATGGCCACCAACTCCCAGGCGGCTGGCGGCAGCGAAACTGCACAGTTCGGCCAGGGCGACGTCGGCATCCTCAACTACGCACTCACGCTCGAGTACCTGGAGACCGCCTTCTACAACGACGTGATCAAGAGCGGCCTCTTCAAGGGTGCGGAATTGGAGACGATCCGCAAGTTCGGCTCCGAGGAGGACCAGCACGTCGCCGCGCTCACCGCCGCCGTCAAGCAGATGGGCGGCAAGCCGGCGCCGGAACCGAAAACCGAATTCCCGCTCAAGAACGCCAAGTCGGTGCTGGAACTGGCGGGCACGGTCGAGAACCTCGGCGCCGCCGCCTACCTCGGCCAGGCGGGGAACATCAAAAGCCCCGAAGTGCTGGCCTCGGCCCTGGCGATCCACAGCGTCGAGGGACGCCACGCCGCGGCTCTCAACACCCTGCTCGGTAAGTCGATCACCCCTGACGGCGCCTTCGCCAAACCGGCGACCGCCAAGGAAGTCCTCAAATCAGTCGAACCCTTCATCGTCGGCTGAGCCCGCGGCGAGAAGCGAAAGGAGAACGAACAATGAGTCAGGACAAGCTCGTACACCCGGAGCTGGCAGCCGTCGAGATCGTCGACGACAGTGAAGACCTTTCCCGCAGCGAGGTGATTCTCAAGGGTGCGCTGGCCGCCGGTGCGGTCTACGGCACCTTCATGGTGGGGCCATTCGTACGCCGGGCGCTGGCGATGTCAGGTGGCGGGGACGTAGGCATCCTCAATTTCGCCCTCACCCTTGAGTACCTGGAGTCGACCTTCTATAAGGAAGCGAAGAGCCGCGCCCACGCGAGCGGCGAACTGATGAAGCTGATCGACCTCTTGGCCGAAGACGAGCAGCAGCACGTCGAAGCGCTGACGGCGACGATCAAGAAACTGGGCGGCAAGCCCGTCAAGGAGCCGAAGTTCAACTTCGAATACAACGACGCTGCCGGCTTCCTGAAGCTGGCGCAGACCTTCGAGGACACCGGCGTCAGCGCCTACAACGGCGCCGGCCCCTCGATCAAGTCCAAAGAAGTGCTGGGCGCCGCCGGTTCGATCGTCCAAGTCGAGGCCCGTCATGCGGCGGCGATCCGGCTCCAGAACAAAGAAGAACCGGCGCCGGAAGCCTTCGACCCGGCGCTCGACGAAGCGCAGGTGCTAAAGGCGGTCGAACCGTTCATCGCCTAAAAGTTCGCTGAGAGGACCCGGGTTCTCATCCTGGTTTAAGCATCACGGCCCAGCCTGCGGGCCATGAACAGGCGGATGCTGAACAAGGTCCCGGAGATCACCCTCTTCTTCTGGGTGATCAAGATCCTCTGTACGACGGTCGGAGAGACCGCCGCCGACAACCTCAACGAAAACCTCGGTCTCGGGCTGAGCGGCACCAGTTACCTGATGGGCGCGATCCTGATCGGCGTCCTCGTCGTTCAGTTCCGGGCCCGCAGGTACGTCCCCGGTGTGTACTGGCTGGCGGTTGTGCTGCTCAGCATCTTCGGCACCCTGATCACCGACAACATGGCCGAACACGGCGTCGCCCTGATGACGACCAACATCGTCTTCAGCTCGGCCCTCGTCGCCACCTTCGCGATCTGGTACGCGAGCGAGCGCACGCTCTCGGTCCACACCATCTACACGAGCCGGCGCGAGGCCTTCTACTGGCTGGCGATCCTCTTCACCTTCGCCCTCGGCACCTCCGTCGGTGACTACCTTTCCGAGCAGCTCGAACTCGGGTACCTCGCCGCCCTGGGGATCTTCGCCGGCGCGGTTGTGGTGATCGTCTTCCTCCACTTCGTGCTGAAGCTGAACGCGATCCTTTCCTTCTGGCTCGCTTACATCCTCACCCGCCCGCTCGGCGCCTCGATCGGCGATTACCTCGCCTCGCCGACCGCGGAAGGCGGTCTCGGGCTCGGCACCAACCTGACCAGCTTCCTCTTCCTCGGCTCGATCCTAGTCCTGGTTGTCTACCTGGCGATCTCAAGGCGTGACGTGATCCGCTCCGGGCCGAGCCCGGTCGGGGTGGCGCCCGGCGCCCTGCCGGCGGTACTTGTCGTGCTCAACAAGGTCGAAGCTACCGCGGCGCTGCTCGGCGCCGTGCGTGAGCGTGCGGCCGCGGGGGCGGCGCGCTTCGTCGTGCTGGTGCCCAACCCGGGGCACGCCGGCTTCGACCGCAGTAGCCCAGACACCCGTGACGGCGACGCCCTGCTCGCCAAGGCGCTGCCCCAGATTCAGAGCTCGGCGGGCGGCGCCCCGACGGGCCTTGTCGCCAACAGCCCGAACGCCTACGACGACATCGTCGCCGAGCTGGAGTCGACCCCCTACGCGGAGATCATCCTCGAGACGCCGCCGAGCCACGTCTCCCACTGGCTGCATGCGGACCTCCCCCGGCGGATCGCCGAACTCGGCTACCCGCTGACGACGGTTTCCGCCACTGCCTAAGGCGCGCTGGCGAGGACGACGCCCTCGCTCGCGGGTGCCTTCCCGGCGCCGGCGAAGGCGAGGCCGCTGCCTTCGACGCCAACCCGGACCGATCGACCGGCCCCCGGCAGCTGCTGGCCGACCGCCCGGGCCAGCACCTCGATCCCTTCCGGGCCGTCAAGTCTGACCCGGGCGATCGCGTCGTGGCCGAAGAACGAGGTGCCGGTGACCAGCCCCCGAACGCCGGCCGCGCTGGAGGTGTCGTCGACGAAAATCTGCTCGGGACGCAGCATCACGGTCGCCGTGCCGCCAGCGGCGGCATCCCCGCGGACCGGGACCCTGCCCAGCGCCGTCTCGGCGAAGCCATCCGCAAGGCGGGCGGCCAGCAGCACCGCGTCGCCGACGAAGGTCGCCACCTCGACGTCGACGGGATCGCGGTAGAGCGTCCGCGGGTCGGCAACCTGGACGATCCGACCCTCCCGCATCACCGCCACCCGGTCGGCCAGCGAGAGCGCCTCCTCTTGGTCGTGGGTGACGAGGAGCGCGGTCGCCCCGGTCGCGGCCAGAGCCGCCCGGACCTCGGCTCGGACCTGGCTGCGCAGGCCGGCGTCGAGGGCGTCGAAGGGCTCGTCGAGCAGGACGAGGCCCGGCTCGGGAGCCAGGGCCCGGGCCAGGGCGACGCGCTGCTGCTGTCCCCCCGAGAGCTGGTGCGGCAGCCTGGGGCCAAGGCCATCGAGGCCGACCAGCGCGAGTAGCTCCTCGACCCGGCCGCCGCGGCGCTCCGCTCGCGGCAGGCCGAAGCCGATGTTGGCGGCGACGTCGAGGTGGGGGAAGAGGGCGCCCTCCTGCGGCATGAAGCCGATTGCGCGACGCTCGGGAGCGAGGTGGGTGCCGCCGCCAGCCAGCAGCGTTTCGCCGAGGTGGATCGTGCCCGCGTCGGCCCGCTCGAACCCGGCGGTCGTTCGCAGCAGGGTCGTCTTGCCGCAGCCGGACGGGCCGAGCACCGCGGTCAGCGTGCCCGCCGGCACCTCGAGCTCGAGGCCGGTGAGGACCGGCACGCGACCGAACGACTTCGAGAGTCCCTCGATCGCCAGCGTTGCGGCGCCCGTCATCGCTCGGGCGGCCGCACGACCGCGCCGAGGCGTCGGGTCAGCAGGTAGGTGGGGACGGCGGAGATCGCGACCATCAGGGCAGCGTAGGGGGCGGCCGCTCCGTAGGAGAAGGTCGACGCTTTCGCCCAGAACTGAGTGGCGAGGGTCTGGGTGCCGATCGGCGCCAGCAGCAGGGTCGCGGTCAGCTCGGTGACGGTGGCGAGGAAGACCAGCGCCGCGGCGGCCCCGAGCCCGGGGAGGATCCGGGGAAGCGTCACCCGAGCCAGCGCGACCAGCGGTCGAGAGCCGAGCGAGCGAGCGACCTCCTCGTGGATCGGCGGCACCTGGGCGAGAGCCGCGCGGGTCGCAACCAGCGCCAGGGGCAGGGAGAGGATCGCGTAGGCGACGATCAGGAGTGGGGTACTGCTGTAGAGCGCCGGCAGGTGCTGCAGGGAGAGGACGATCAGGGCGAGGGCAACAACGATTCCCGGCAGCGCGAACGGCAGGTAGGTGGCCCGCTCGATCAGCGTTGCGAGGCGGCTCGGGTGCCGCACCGACAGGACCGAGATTGGCAGTGCCAGCAGCGTCGTCAGCGCGGCCGCGCCGAGCCCGAGTTCCAGTGAGGTGCCGCAGGCGCTGAGCAGGGCGCTGACGTCGATGCCGGCCGAGGAGCCAGTGGCGACCCAGTAGACCAGCGTCGCCAGCGGCAGCCCCAGCGAGAGGCCGACGAGCGCGGCGAAGCCGGTCAGGGCCGGCCAGCGGGCGTGGCCCAGGCGCGCGGGAGGCGCCGGGCGGGCGGCGCCGGAGTCGACCCGCGCGTAACGCCCGCGCCCCCGCGCCGACAGCTCGGCGACGAGCAGGAAGAGGCAGAGCAGGACGAGGACCGAGGCGAGCATCGAGGCGCCAGCGCCGTCGAAGCTGAGCTTGTACTCGTCGTAGATCGCCGTGGTGAAGGTCTGGAAGCGCAGCATCGCGAAGGCGCCGAACTCCGAGAGCAGGTGGATCGCGACCAGCAGCATTCCGCCGAGCAGGGCGACCCGGGTTTGCGGCAGGGTCACCCGCAGGAAGGTCCGCCAGGGGCTGAGGCCGAGCGAGCGCGCGGTCTCTTCGAGGGCCGGATCCATGCCGCGCAGGACGGCTGCGACGGGCAGGTAGATCAGCGGGTAGTAGGCGAGGGTGACGATCGCGGTGGCGCCCCAGAAGCCCTGTACCGCCGGCGTGATCGAGACCCAGCTGTAGCTGGTGACGAAGGCGGGCACGGTGATCGGCAGCGCCGCCAGCACCGCCCAGAGGCGCCGGCCGGGGAGATCGGTGCGCTCGACCAGCCACGCAACCGCGACGCCGAGCACGGCGCTGGCAGCGGTGCCGACGACGACCAGCATCGCCGTGTTGACCAGCAGGTGGCCGACGAAGGGGCGGAACAGCAGGCGTTCCACTTCCGCCCAGCCGCCGGCGAGCGTCTGGTCGAGCAGAAAGCCGACCGGCGCCAGCGCCAGCAGCGCGATCGCCGCTGAGAGCGCCAAGAGGCCGACGGGCGTTCGCCCGCGCCCCCGGCGCGCCCAGCCGAGCGGTGCCGCGAGTGCGGCACCGCTGCGGCTGGCGTCTGCGACCGGCATGCGTCTAGAGCAGCCCGACCTGCTGCATCAGTTCCAGCGGGCCGCTGCCGTCGCCGAGGTCGGCGGGGGTGACCTTCGGCGGTTCGAGGCTGTCGAACGGCTTCAGCCCCGGCGGCGGCGCCACGGCGCTGTTCAGCGGGTACTCCCAGTCGCCGGAGTGCGTCATCGCTTCCTGGCCTTCCTTGCTGACCATGTAGGCGAGGAATTCCTGCGCCAGTTCCTGCTCGTCGCTGGAGGCGAGGATGCCGGCGCCGGAGATGTTGACCAGGGCACCCGGGTCTTCGTGGCCGAAGTAGTGGAGCTTGGAGGGGACCTTGTCCTTACCTTCCTCGGCCACGGCCTCGAACCAGTAGTAGTGGTTGATGATCCCGGCGGCGACTTGGCCACTGTCGACGGCGGCGATGATCCCCTCGTTGTCGTTGTAGTGCTTGGCGTTGGCGGCGAAGCCTTCGAGCCATTCCTTCGCGGCCGCTTCGCCGTCGAGCTTCTCGATCGCGCTGACGATCGGCACGAAGTCGGGCTCCGACGGAGCAATCGCCAGCTTGCCCTTCCATTCGGGCTTGGCCAGGTCGAGGATCGAGGCCGGCAGTTCACTGGGTGCGATCAGCTCGGGGTTGTAGACCATCACCGTCTCGCGGGCGGCGACACCGACCCAGTCGCCGGCGGGGGAGATGTACTGAGAGGGGACTTCTTCGAGGGTCGGGGAATCGACCTTCGAGAGCAGCCCTTTCTCGGAGAGCCCTTCCAGCGGCGGCGTGTTCTCGGTGAGGACGACGTCAGCCGGGGAGGCATCGCCCTCCTGCTCGATCTGACTGGCCAGCCCCTCGTCCTCGCCGTAGCGGATCTTCACTTCAGCGCCATTCTCTTCTTCGAATCCCTTGGCGAATGCTTCGGTGATCGGTTCGTGCTGGGCGCTGTAGAGGGTCAGCGAACCGGAGCCAGATGAGGAGCTGCTGCCACAGCCGGCCGCGACGATCGCCAGGAAGGCGACCCCTGCCAGGGCGAGGCTGAGCTGGGAAGAGCGAAACCGCACGGAAAAACCTCCTTGGTCATGGACGAGTAAGGACAGCCTAATTCGGTGACCCTAATACGGCTTGATCTTCGGCAGGGTTCATTAACCCCAGATGAGAGGCGCTGGTCGGCTGGCGGCATCGCTCTCATCTCCTCTTCATCTTCGGTGGCCATCGTCTCCTCCGTGCACGTCTTGGTGGTCGAGGACGAGGTGAAGATGGCGGCGTTAATCCGTCGGGGCCTAACCGAGCAGGGCCTCACGGTGGACGTCTCCGGCAGCGGCGAGGAAGCCGTCTTGATGGCAGCTGCGACGAGCTACGACGCGATCGTCCTCGATGTGATCCTGCCGGGGATCGACGGCTTCGAGACCTGCCGGCGGCTGCGGGTCAAAGGGGTCTGGACGCCGGTCCTGATGCTGACCGCCCGCGGCGCGCTCGAGGATCGCGTCGCCGGGCTCGACGGCGGCGCCGACGACTACCTCACCAAGCCCTTCTCGTTCGTGGAGCTGCTGGCCCGCCTGCGGGCGCTGGTCCGCCGCGGCCAGGCCGAGCGGCCGACCGTGATCGAGGTCGGCGACCTACGGCTCGACCCGGCCAGCCGCGAGGTGTGGAGGGGGGAGGAGGAGATCGATCTGTCGGCCAAGGAGTTCACGCTGCTGGAGGTCTTCATGCGCAACCCCGGCCATGTTCTCTCCCGCACCCAGCTGCTCGAGCAGGCCTGGGAGTACGACTTCGAGCATCGCTCCAACGTGATCGAGGTCTACATCCGCTACCTGCGCCGCAAGATCGACCAGCCCTTCGGGGTCGCCTCGCTGGAGACTGTGCGCGGCGCCGGCTACCGACTGCGAAAGGACGGGGGCCGCTGAGTCGCCTTCCCCTGAGTCGTCTCTCGATCCGCCTTCGCGTCACCCTGGTCTTCGCCGCGGTGATGGCGCTCGTCCTCGGGGCGATCGGGCTGTTCGTCTTCCTGCGGTTCCGGGCCGAGCTCGACAGCACGATCAATGCCGGCCTGCGCTCGCGGGCCGGCGACCTCGTCGCCCTGGTCAAGGAGGCGGACTCGGGCCTCAGCGAGGGGCGCGGGGGCTTGGTCGGGCGCAGCGAGAGCTTCGCCGAGGTGCTCGAAGCCGACGGCACCGTCGTCGACGCTTCAGCGGCGGTCGGTGACGAGGTCCTGCTCGAACCGGCCGAGCTGGCAGCGGCCCTGCGGGGACCGCTGATCGTCGACCGCGGTCCTTCGGCGGGGCTGGACGAGTCCTCGCGCCTGCTGGCGACGCCGGTGGCCGCCCACGGTCGCGAGCGGGTGGTCGTGGTCGGCACCTCGACCGCAGCCCGCGACGAGTCCCTCACCGACCTCGTGCAGCTGCTGCTGCTCGGCGGCCCTGTGGCCCTGATCCTCGCTTCGCTGGCGGCTTACGGCGTCGCCGCGGCGGCGCTTCATCCGGTCGAGGCAATGCGCACCCGGGCGAGCGAGATCTCGGCTGCCGACCCTGGCCAGCGCCTGCCGGTACCGCCGACCGAGGATGAGGTCGCCCGCCTCGGCACGACCCTGAACGAAATGCTGGAGCGGCTCGGCGAGGCGCTCGAGCATGAGCGCGCCTTCGTCGCCGACGCCAGCCACGAGCTGCGGACGCCGCTGGCGATCCTGCGCACTGAGCTGGAGCTGGCCCTCGCCGAAGGCCGCTCGCCGGAGGAGCTGCGGGCGGCGATCGCCTCCGCCGCCGAGGAGACTGACCGGCTCACGCAACTCTCCGAGGACCTGCTGACGATCGCCCAGACCGAGCGCGGCGAGCTGCCGCTGCGGACCGGGCCGGTCGACCTGACCGAGGTGCTGGAAGGGGTGCGGCGGCGCTTCGAGCGGCGGGCCGCCGAGGAAGGGCGCGCGATCGAGGTGACCGGCCCGGACCTGGTGATTCGCGCCGACCGCCTCCGCCTCGACCAGGCGATCGGCAGCGTCGTTGACAACGCGCTGCGCTACGGAGACGGGACGGTCTCGCTCGTGGTCGGCGGTGAGGGCGCGGCGGTCGGGATCCTGGTGCGGGACCGCGGCCCCGGCTTCCCGCCCGAGTTCCTCCCCCGCGCCTTCGAGCGCTTCAGTCGCGCCAGCTCGAGCCGTCGCGACGGTGGCAGCGGGCTCGGCCTGGCGATCGTCGACACCGTCGTCCGCGCCCACGGCGGCGAGGTCCATGTCGGCGACTGGGAGGACGGCGCCGAGGTCCGCTTCACGTTCTCATCTGCGCTTAATCAACGCGGTCGATGATGCCGCGCGCGTGGAGCCGATCTCTTACTTCCAGGCGGTAGTCCTCGGGCTCCTCCAGGGCATCGCCGAGCCGTTCCCGATCTCCAGTCTTGGCCACGGTGTGATCGCGCCGGCGGTCTTCGGCTGGAACATCCACCAGAACGACGACTACTTCCTCGCCTTCCTGGTTGCCACGCACTGCGCGACGGCGCTGGTCCTCTTCTTTTTCTTCCTCGACGACTGGAAGCGGATCCTGGCCGGGATCTGGAGATCGATCCGCGAGCACGGCCGGCTCGACCCGGAGGACAGCGACGCCCGTCTCGGCTGGCTACTGGTCGTCGCGACGATCCCGGCCGGCATCCTCGGGCTGGCCTTGGAGCACGCGCTGCGCACCCTCTTCGCTTCGCCCGAGGCGGCGGCGATCTTCCTCACCATCAACGGCCTGCTCCTGCTCGGCTTCGAGCAGCTGCGCCGCCGCCAACCGACGCCCGACGACTGGCAGGGAGACTCGGATCCCCGGATCGCGAAGATGAGCTTCCGCCAGGCGGCGACGATCGGCACCGCCCAGGCGCTGGCGCTGATCCCCGGTATCTCGCGCTCGGGGATCACGATGGGAGGCGGCCTGCTCGCCGGCCTCTCGAACGAGGACGCGGCCCGCTTCGCCTTTCTCCTCGCGACGCCGATCATCGGCGCCGCCGGCGTCCTCAAGCTTCCCGAACTCCTTGGCAGCGCCGGCGACGGGGTGCGCGGCCAGGCCCTGGTCGGGGCGCTGGCGGCGGCGCTGACCACCTACCTGGCGGTGAAGTTCCTGCTGCGCTTCTTCCAGTCCAACCGCCTCACCCCGTTCGGCATCTACTGCATCGTCGCCGGGATCGCCTTCAGCGTCGCCTTCGCGCTGTGATGGAGCTGAGACGACGGATAGACGGGTTGGCTGGCAATCGCCGAACCCTGTCCAAGGTGCCGGAAGTCACTGCCTTCTTCTGGATCGTCAAGGCGCTGACCACGGCGATGGGGGAGTCGACCTCCGACTTCCTCGTCCACACCTTGGTGCCGGAGCTCGCCGTCGTCCTCGGCGGCATCGCCTTCTGCGTCGCCCTCTACCTGCAGCTCACCAAGGATCGCTACGTGCCCTGGGCCTACTGGCTGGCGGTGGCGATGGTCGGCGTCTTCGGGACGATGGCCGCCGATGTCCTCCATGTCGGGCTCGGCGTCCCCTACATCGCCTCGACGATCTTCTACGCGATCGTCCTTGCCGCGGTCTTCCGCACCTGGTACCTGAGCGAGGGCACGCTCTCGATCCACAGCATCACCACGCGGCGCCGGGAGCTCTTCTACTGGGCCGCCGTGTTGGCGACCTTCGCGCTCGGCACCGCCGCCGGCGACCTCACCGCCGTCACCTTCAACCTCGGCTACTTCGGCTCGATCCTGCTCTTCGCCGCGATCATCGCGGTGCCGGCGCTCGGCTACTTCCGCCTCGACTGGAACCCGATCCTCTCCTTCTGGTTCGCCTATGTGATGACCCGCCCCTTGGGCGCCTCGGTCGCCGACTGGCTCGCCGTCTCCCACGCCCGTGGGGGCCTCGCTCTCGGTACCGGCCCGGTCAGCCTGGTTCTCGCCGCCGCAATCGCCGCCTTCGTCTTCCACCTTTCGAAGACCGGCAAGGACACACCACCCGACCAGCAATCGAGCCACCGCCAAGACAGGCCGGGCGACCACTCCCGTAGGGAAGTAGGCCGCCCGGCTTCGGCTGGCTAGACGCCGAGTCGGTAGAGGCGTGGCAGGTCCCAGGCCGCGACTTGCTTGCCCACTTTGGCCGCCGTCTCATCCGAGAAGCGGTAGTGGACTCCCTCCCAAACGCGACCGTCGATCGTCTCCTGGGTGATCTGTGACCAGCGCGTGTAGGTGTGGACGGAGCCGGGGGCAGTGACGCTGGTGACGTCGATCGGTTCGGGCGCCCAAGGGCCGGTCAGCGCGGTCAGCACTCCCTCCGCGGCACCGGCATAACCGGCGTGCCCGCTCGGATACTCGGGGTGGCGCGGGGTCGCCCAAAGGGGCGTCCACGAGGGATCCGGGTCAACGCTGCCGGTGCGGATCGCGGTCACGGGGCGCCAGAACGCGTACTGGTACTTGGCGTCGAAGATCGCGATCTGGGCATCGACCGTGATCACGTGGAAAGCCGCGACCGCCTTTGCATCCCAGGACAACGGGTGGTCGGTATCGGCCAACACCGCTCGCAGGACCTGCCCGTAGAGGGCGTAGGAGTCCTGGTAGATGAAGTTGGCGGTGTCGGTCTGGGCCGGCGTGCGAACGCTGCTCGTGTCCTGACCCACGGCACGGACCTCGGCCAGGGCATTGAGGAACTCCGGCGAGTTCAGGGCCGGAGGCGGTCCGGGGCGGAACTGGCTGTTGCTCGCCAGCAGGAAACTGCGCCCGTCTTTCTGGCCGGCCCGCACGGCGGGGCCGAAGGTCGGCGGCGTCGGCTGCCAGACACCCGGCGCGGCCGGGGGCGGCGTGTAGGGGATGTCGACCGAGGCGGTGTCGAGTCCGTCGCCGGCGCGTTGCGCGAGGACGCGGCTTGCCTCGTACTGACCGGCAGCGGAGCCGAGGCTCTTCTCCCAGCCGTTGGGGATCTCGGCCAGCGTCGAGGCCAGGCTGGCGTCGAGTTGGGCCTGCTGACCAGGAACCTGGGCGACGAGGCTGTCGTGCAATGCGGTCGCGAAGGCGGCCGTCTGGAAACGCCCTCCGAACCCGTCTTGCACCGCCCGCGCCGCCGCCAGCCAGCTGACGGCCCAGGTGCGACTCTGGGTCACCGGCTCGGGGAACCCGGCGGCTGCGACGGTCTGTTGGGTGAGGTCGAACCACTCGAGCGCGAGGGTCTGATCGCTCGGGGGGTGGAACCAGCTGGGGCTTGGCGGATGCCAGCTCGGGTGGTGCTCACGGGAATGGGCTGCTGCTCCTGCGCTGCTGAACAACGAGACTGCGAGGGTCGAGAGCAAAGCCAGAAATGCGCTCCACTTCATCCGCATTCCGGGGGTCGCTCGATAGCGGTTCATCGGATCTTGCCTCCTTGCCTGTCGGTCGTTGGGAGGCTCGAGCCCGCTGCCGACGGGACAAGGCCAGGCGACATAGTACATAAAGTTGATCAACTTCATCAAGAAAAAACAGGAAACTTCGTGAGGCGTCGACCTCGGGGTCTAGCTCAGCTACGGGTCGGCGGGCGCGCTGAGCTCGTCGAAGCGCCGCGTCGGTAGCCGGCGGGTGCCGAGCAGCGCGGCGACAACGAGGAAGGCGGCGAAGAGGAAAGCTAGCTTCAGCGCTTCCAGCTGGGCGTCTTCGTAGTCGCTGACGAGCTCGGTGGTGGTGGCGGGATCGACGCCCGCTTCGGCGGCCGCGACTTCGATCTGGGAGGCGGGGACGAAGCTGCCGCCGGCGCTCAGCCGCGTCTTCACTTCGGCGTGGACCTCGGCGGCGATCTTCGGGTTGTCGGCGACCTTGCTCTGGAAGCTGCCGATCAGCACGGTCAGCACAACCGCGCCGAGCAGGGCGGTGCCGAGTGAGGAGCCGAGCTGCTGGGCGGTGTACTGCAGGCCGCCCGCCTCGCTGCGGTCGCGGTCGCCGACCGACGACTGCACCACGTTCCCCAACTGGGAGACGATCAGCCCCATGCCGACGCCGAGGACGCCCATCGCGGTCAGGAACGAGGCGTTGTCGAGCTGCGGCTCAATCGTGTCGAGGAGGAGCAGGACGGCGACGAGAGAGATCAGCAGCCCGACCCGCACCAGCGTCCGCGCCGGGTAGCGCTTGGCCAGGGCCGAGCCGGCCAGGGCGCTGACGAACAGCCCCACCGAGGCCGGCAGCATCCGCACCCCGGTTTCCAGCGCGTCGAGCCCGAGAACGATCTGCAGGAAGAGCGGGACGGTGAAGAAGATGCCCATCAGGATTAGGTTCTGGGCCAACAGCATCGTCACGCCGCTGCGCACTCCGGCCGAGCTGAACAGCCGCAGGTGCAGGAGCGGCGCCTCGCCGCGGCGCTCGCGGCGACGCTCCCAGGAGACGAAGGCGGCCAGCACGACGGCGCCGGCGGCGATCACGAACGGCGTCAGCGAGAAGCCGAACGGTTCCAGCGGCGAGCTGCGCGGGTACAGCCAGCCCCAGTTGCTGGCCTGCAGGACGCCGAGCACGAGCAGGCCGAGGCCGGCCGCGGAGAGGACACTGCCGACCCAGTCGAGCGGTGGGCTGGCATCCGTCCTCGCTGCCTCGCGCATCTGCCGGGTCCCGAGCAGGATGCCGATCGCGACCACGACCTCGCCGGCGAAGACGACCCGCCAGCTCAGCTCGGTCGTCGCCCAGCCGCCGAGGATCGGCCCGACCGCGATCCCGGCTCCGGCGACACCGCCGAGCACGCCGTAGGCGAGCGCCCGGTCCTGGCCCTCGAAGTTGGCAGCGACCAGCGCCACCATCGCCGGCATCACCAGGGCCGCGCCGATTCCCTCCAACCCCGACCAGCCGATCATTAGCGAGGGCACGTTCCAGGACACCGCGGTCAGGGCGGAGCCAAGGCCATAGATGCAGAGGCCGATCGCAAAGGCGCGGCGCCGTCCCCAGAGGTCGCCCAACTTGCCGCCGGTCAGCATCAGCGCCGCCATCACCAGCGCGTAGGAGGCGATCACCACTTGGATCGTCGTCACCGTGGTGTCGAAGTCGTCGACCAACTGCGAGATCGCGACGTTCATCACCGCCTGGTCGAGGACCATCAGGAACTGCGCCGCGCCCAGCACGACAAGGACTCCCCACTTGGCCACGGCGGCAGCCTAGTCGCTGGCGCCGGAGCGAAGGCGCTCGCGCAGCCGTTCCTTCGCCGCCGGCCACTCCGCACGCAGGATCCCGTAGTGAACACTGTCGCGCCAGCTGCCGTCACGGCGGCGCATCTCGTGGCGGTGGACGCCCTCGCGGGTCGCGCCGAGCTCCTCGATCGCCCGCTGTGAGCGCTGATTGCGGATGTCGGTGCGAAAAGCGACCCGCTCCAGTCCGAGCGCCTCGAAGGCGTGCGTCATCAGCAGCAGCTTCGTCTCGAGGTTGCAGCCGCTGCGCCAGGAGGGACGGCGGAACCAGGTCGAGCCGATCTCGACGTGCGCGTTGCCGGCGTCGAAGTGCCAGTAGGAGGTAGAGCCGATCACAGCACCCTCCGTGGCTGCGAGGACCGCGAAAGGGAAGCGCCGGGCGGCGTCCCGGTCGGCAAGGGCACCGTCGATCCAGGTTTGGGCCTGGCCGAGGTCGGTCGGTCGCGGATACGGCAGCCAGGCGAAGACCTCCTCGGAGTCGGCGGCCGCCAGTAGCCCCGCTGCGTGCTTGTTGGCGAGCGGCTCGACCCGGACGATGTCGCCGCGCAGCTCGATCGGCTCGATCGGATCCACGCGCCGATCCTCTCAAGTCGGTGTACGGCCGCCGAGCGATCCGATCAGACTGTCGGCGCGATGGCACGGGTTGACCTGCCGACGATCGCCCGCGCCTGGACGCGGATCGGCTTCACTGGCTTCGGCGGCCCGCCGGCCCACATCACGATGCTGCGCCAGCTCGTCGTCCGCGAACGGGGCTGGATGGATGCCCGCTCGTTCGAGGACGCCAACGCCGCCTGCCAGCTGCTTCCCGGGCCGGCCTCGACGCAGCTGGCGATCTTCTGCGCCTACCGGGTCGGCGGCTGGCCCGGGGCGATCGTCGGCGGGCTTGGCTTCGTCGTTCCCGCCGTGGTGCTGGTCCTCTGCCTCGCGGTCGTCTTCCTGGCCGCGGCGCCGCCGGCCTGGATCCGCGGCGCCGGGGCCGGCGCGGGGGCGGCGGTCGCCGCAGTGGCGTTGCGAGCGGGCATCGACCTGCTCGGGCCGAGCTTCGCGCGGGTCCGCGAAGACGGCCGCGAGGAGCTTCGCTGGTTCCTCTACCTGCTCGCCGGCGGCATCGCCGCGGCACTGATCGGCGCCTACCTCGTCCTCGTCCTGCTCGCCTGCGGTCTGCTCGAGCTGCTGCTGCGTCGGCGGTCGTCGCCGTCGCTCGGCTTCGCGGCGCCCGCGCCGGCGCTTCTCCTCGCAGCCGTCGGCGCCAGCGGCGGCATCGGCGCCCTGGCCTGGACCGCTTTCAAGGTCGGCGCTCTCTCATTCGGCGGCGGCTTCGTGATCGTGCCGCTGATGCAGGGTGACGCCGTCCACGTCTATCACTGGATGACCAACGCCGAATTCCTCAACGCCGTCGCCCTCGGCCAGGTGACGCCGGGGCCAGTCACCGCCACGGCGGCGGCGGTGGGCTACGGCGCTTTCGGCATCGGCGGCGGCTTGCTCGCCGCATTCGTCGCCTTCCTGCCCTCCTTCTCCTTCATCCTGCTTGGCGGCGGGCGCTTCGAGCGGCTGCGTGCCAACCGCGGCGCCCGCGCCTTCCTCGACGGCGCCGGCCCGGCTGCGATCGGCGCCATCCTCGGCGCCGCGGTACCGCTCGCCACTGCTCTCAGCGAGGGCTGGCAGCTCGCTGTCCTCGCCGCCGCCGCGCTCAGCCTGCTGGCGCTGCGGAGGAGTGTGGTCCTAACCCTGTTGGGGGCCGGGACGATCGGCGTCGTCATCGCCCTCGCCGGTGGGCCATTGCCAGGCTGAGGCCCAGCTGTTCATCGATATCCATCGATGATTGAGCTACGGTCTCCGCTGATGGCAGAGCTACCGGTGATCAACTGCTGCACGCCGCTGGCCGGCTCCTCGCTTGCTGAGGACCAGGCTGGGGAGCTGGAGCTGGTGATCAAGGCGCTCGCCGATCGCCACCGGCTGCGGATCGTCAACATGCTGCTGCGCGCCGACGGGGAGGCGGTCTGCGTCTGCGAGTTCGAGCCCTTTCTCGGCCTCTCGCAGGGGACCGTCAGCCACCACCTCAAGAAGCTGGTTGAGGCGGGTCTCGTTCAGCGCGAGACCCGCGGCACCCGCAGCTACTTCAGCCTCGTGCCTGGTGCCCTCGACTCGGTGCGCGAGGTCTTCGCCCCCGCCGCCGCCTGCTGCTGAGCGACCGGATGGGCAAGAGGCCGAACCTGCTGCGCCGCGCTGCCGCCGAGGCGATCGGCACCTTCGCTTTGGTCTTCGCGGGCTGTGGTGCGATCGTCACCGAGGCCGAACACCCCGGCACGCTCGGGACGGTCGGGATCGCGCTCGTCTTCGGGCTGGTGATCATGGCGATGGTCTACGCCACCGGCCATCTCTCCGGCGCCCACCTCAACCCGGCGGTGACCTTCGCCTTCCTCCTTACCCGCCACTTCCCGCCCGCTGAGGCGTTCGCCTACCTGGCGGCGCAGGTTGCCGGCGCTCTCGTCGGCGCCGCCCTGCTGGCCCTGGCGTGGCCGGGTCAGCCGGCGGATCTCGGCACCACCCTGCCGAGCGTCGGCAGCGGCGCCGCCTTCGCCTACGAGGTGGTGCTGACCGCCTTCCTGATGTTCGTGATCATGGCCGTGGCCACCGACACCCGTGCTGTCGGCGCTGCGGCGGCGATCGCGATCGGCGGCACGGTGGGCCTCGACGCGCTCTTCGGCGGTCCGATCACCGGCGCCTCGATGAACCCGGCCCGCTCGCTCGGCCCGGCCCTCGTCTCCGGCGAGTTCCACGACCTCTGGATCTACTTGCTCGCCCCGCTCGCCGGCGCCGCCCTCGGCGCCCTCGCCTATCAGCTGGTCCGTGGGGAGCACGCGGCTCCGCCGGCCCCAGAGAGCGCCTGATGGCCCGCGTCCTCTTTGTCTGCCTGCACAATGCTGGCCGCTCGCAGATCAGCGAGGCGCTGTTCGCCCGGGCCGCGGCCGGCGGCCACGAGGTCCGCTCCGCCGGCACGACCCCGGCCGAGCGCGTCCATCCCGAGGTGATCGAGGCGATGGCTGAGCTCGAAATTGACCTCAGCGATCGTCGCCCTCGTCGGCTCTCCCGCGAGGACGCCGAGTGGGCCGACGTGGTGGTGACGATGGGCTGTGGCGACGAGTGCCCCTACATTCCCGGCAAGCACTATCTCGACTGGGACCTGCCGGACCCGCGGGGTCAGTCGCTCGACACGGTGCGCGCGACCCGCGACCAGATCGCCCGCCGGGTCGCGATTTTGGTCGCCTCTCTCGATCTGTCAAACCGCTGACCAGAAATACACAGAAGTTCTCAACTGAAAAATTAGGCTGGCGCGACGGGATCCATTCGAGAGAAAGGCAATGCCGATGTCGCCCATCGAGGCCGGGCGGTTCGTGAAGGAGATGAAGCTGTCGTTCAGGCGCTATGTCGACGACATCTGGGGGCCCTATCTCGGCCCGGGCGGGCCCCGGATGGGTCCGGCGCCGATCCCCTGGCGGGAGCTGGCGATTGCCTGGGACCTAGTCAAGCTCGCCGACTACCTCGAGCTGGCCCGCGAGGGCCTCGGCAAAGAGATGGTCAGTCGCTTGGCCGACGAGCCTCTCGATCCTTGCGGGACCCGCGTCCCGGGGCACCCCTTGCCACGCCACCACGGCGAAGGCCCGCCTCCCCCCGGCGAAGAACCGATCATCAGCCTCAGCCTGCTCGGCGCGGCGCTGATCTTCGTCGGCGAGGGGGCTGGCAGCGGGGAGGTGAAGGAAGCTGCCGTCGCCGCGGGGCAGAGCATTCTCGAGCGGGCCTAGGGACTCAGCCCGCGCCCTCGAATAAATACACAGAAGTTCTTAATCAAAAAGACTAGGGTGGCGCGACTGATCCCCAGTGAAAGGCAGTCGCACATGTCGCCAATCGAGACCGAGCGGTTCCTCAAGGAGATGAAGTCGTCGTTCCGGCGCCACCTCGAGGAGGCCGGTTCGCCGACCGTCCCCGACCCGATCCCGTGGCGGGAGCTGGCGATTGCCTGGGACCTAGTCAAGCTCGCCGACTACCTCGAGCTCGCCGCCGAGGGGCTGGGCAAGGCGATGATCAGCCACTTCGCCGACGATCCCCTCAACCCCTGCGGGACCCGCATCCCGGGACACCCCCTGCCACGCCCCCACGGCGAAGGCCCGCCTCCCCCCGGCGAAGAACCGATCATCAGCCTCAGCCTGCTCGGCGCGGCGCTGATCTTCGTCGGCGAGGGGGCTGGTAGCGCCACGGTTAGAGAGGCCGCCGTCGCTGCGGGGCGGGGAATCGTCGAGCGCGGCTAGCGGTCAGCCCTGCAGCCGCCGGTCCTCGTCGGGGATCTCCTCGGCGGTGGCGTCGAAGTCATAGGGGCGGCTAGCGGTGTCCCCTTGCGGGCCCGGGCGGCGGTTCCCGCCCGGCATCGCCCCGCCGAGGCCGATCACCGTGAAGCGCCCGAGCGTGAAGCGGCGCAGCAGCCGCCGTACCAGCGCCCGCGTTGGCGGAACCAGCAGGATCACGCCGACGATGTCGGTGAGGAAGCCGGGGGCGAGGAGGAGGGTTCCGCCGACCAGGATCAGCGCCCCGTCGACTACCTCCTTGCCAGGGAAGCGACGCTGCGCGAGCGCCTCGTTGAAGCGGCGCCAGGCGCTGCGGCCCTGGTGTTTGAGCAGGAAGGAGCCGAGCAGGGCGTCGGCAAGCAGGAGCGCCAGCGTGGGCCAGAGCCCGATCAGCTCGCCGACTTGGATGATCACGTAGAGCTCGGCGATCGGGACGAGGATGAAGAGCGCGATCAGGATCGGCACTGATCCAGCCTAGCCGCAGCGGCCCGCCGGGCTGGCTCGTGCCCGCCGCTTAGGCGGCCTTGGCGGCGGCGCCGGCCGCCGCTTGTAGCTCGGCCAGCGACTCGTTGATCCCGTCGCTGATGACTTCGATGTCCTCCATCGAGTCGTAGTCGGCGAGCAGGCCGAAGCCGACTTTGCCGTTGTAGCTCATGATCGCCACCGCGAGGGCGTGATTCTGCGGCAGGAAAGCGACCGGGAAGACCTCCTCCATCTCCCGCCCCAGCACGTAGAGCGGCAGCTGCGGCCCGGGCACATTGGTGACGATCGTGTTGAAGAGGCGGGTCGAGAAGTTGATCCGTGAGGCCTGGGCGAGCAGGGTCGGCGGCGCGAAGTCGTTGAAGCGGGAGATCATTTCCGCCCCGAGTGCCTGTTTGGAGCGCTTCAGGCCCTCCATCTCCTGGCTGATGATCCGCAGCCGCCGTACCGGGTCGCCGACGTAGACCGGCAGTGGCCCGCGCATCAGGGCGATCCGGTTGCCAAGGTCGCCCCGCTCGTCCTCGCTGCGGATCGAGACCGGCACCAGCGCCCGCAGCGCTAGCCCCTCGGTGCGGACGCCGCGCTGCTGCAACCAGTTGCGCAGCGAGCCGGTGACAACGGCGAGGACGACGTCGTTGACGGTGCCGCCGAGGGAGTCCTTGATCCCCTTGAAGGTCGAGAGGTCCGAGCGCGCCCAGACGTAGCGCCGGTGCGGGCCGATCGGCTGGTTGAGCGGCACGTCTGGAGCCGGGTCGGCAAAGGCGGTGACGATCTCGCTGATCCCCTCCAGCGCCTCGACCGCCCTGCGTGCCGTTGTCTCCGGCCGCCGCACCGCCTCGACCGCCCGCTCGGCCAGCTGGATCGGCGCCGCGGCGATGTCAGCGATTCCACGCGCGACCAGCTCGGTCGTGCTCGGTTCCTTCTGCGGCACCCACTCGTCTTCGACCGGCGCTGGCTCCGGCACCGGCTCGAAGTCGAAGAGCACGGTGCCGATATCGACGCCGGAGATCCCGTCGACCATCGCGTGATGGGTCTTGGTGAGGATCGCGAAGCGGTCGCGCTCCAGGCCCTGCGCCAGCCACATCTCCCAGAGCGGCTTCGAGCGGTCGAGCTGCTGGGAGAAGATCCGCCCCGCCAGCCGTTTCAGCTGTGCCTCGCCGCCCGGGGCCGGCAGTGCGGTGTGACGGAGGTGGTAGGTGAGGTTGAAGTTGACGTCATCGGCCCAGAGCGGCCGGCCCGCCTCCAGCGGTGGCACCACCAGCTTCTGGCGGAAGCGCGGCACCTGCTTGAGACGGCTGCGCACGTGCTCGACCAGGTCGACGTAACGGGGCGCCGGGCCCTCGAAGATCAGGATCGCGCCGACGTGCATGTGGCTGACCGAGCTCTCGTTGGTCAGGAATGAGGCGTCGACGGCGGTGAGGCGATCAAGGTGGCGGCCTTCGGTGTCCATCGTTGCAAGGCTAGCTTCGCCCGCCCTTCGGGACCACCCCGACCGCCGCGCCCGCAAGCTCGCCACCGCTACCCTGCATGCATGGCTGCCACCGCCACCGCCGCTCCCAAGCGCGTCCTGCTCGCCGCCCCGCGCGGCTACTGCGCCGGCGTCGACCGTGCTGTGCAGACGGTCGAGCGCGCCCTTGAGCTGCACGGGGCGCCCGTCTACGTGCGCAAGGAGATCGTCCACAACAAGCACGTGGTCGAGGAGCTGGCCAAGCGCGGCGCCATTTTCGTCGAGCAGGAGACCGAGGTGCCGGAGGGCGAGATCGTCGTCTTTTCCGCCCACGGGGTGGCCCCGGCGGTGCACGAGAACGCGGCCGCCCGGCAGCTGCGCACGATCGACGCCACCTGTCCGCTGGTCACCAAGGTCCACGTCTCCGCCCGTCGCTTCGCCGCCCAGGGTTACACGATCATCATGGTCGGCCACGAGGGCCATGAGGAGGTCGAAGGGACGACCGGCGAGGCGCCCGACAGCATCGTCCTGATCGAAACCGCCGACGAGGTCGAGACGCTCGAGGTCCCGGACCCGAACAAGGTCGCCTTCATCACCCAGACGACGCTCTCGGTCGACGAGACTGCCGAGGTGATCGCCGCCCTGCGCGCCAAGTTCCCCGGCATCGTCAGCAGCAAGTCCGACGACATCTGTTACGCGACCACCAACCGCCAGATCGCCGTCAAGCAGCTGGCCCGCGAGTGCGACCTGGTGCTGGTGATCGGCTCGACCAACTCCTCCAACTCCAACCGTCTCGTCGAGGTGGCCCGCGAACACGGCGCCGCCTCGCACTTGATCGACAACCACACCCAGGTCGAGGAGGCCTGGTTGGAGGGGGTCGAGACGGTCGGCATCACCTCCGGCGCCAGCGCCCCCGAGGAGCTGGTCGAGAGCCTCGTCTCCTTCTTCCGCGAGCGCGGCGCCGAGGAGGTCTCGGAGCTGCGCACCGTCCACGAGGACGTCCGCTTCATGCTTCCCAAGGAGATCCGCGAGGAGCTCGCGGCGCGGGCTTAGGCCTGTCTAGCTCTCGTACGGCGCGTAGCGGCTGTGCAGCATCACGTCGTTGCCGTCCGGGTCGGTGAACAGCGCCATGTGGCAGACACCGGTGTCGAAGGTCTCGCCGGCGAACTCGACGCCTTTGCCTTCCAACTCCTGGCGGGCCGCGGCGACGTCGTCGACGTGGAGGGCGAGGTGGGCGTTCTTCTGGGGCTGGAACTCGAAGCCCATTTTGCCCGGCTCCCAGATCCCGAAGCAGGTCTCGCCGACCCAGAACTCGAAGCGCGAGTGCTGGTCGGGCCGCAGCCCGAGGGTCTCGACGTAGAAGCTGCGGGTGCGCTCGGGGTCGGTGGACGGGACTCCCACGAAATCGAGCTTCTCAATCATGGACTTCCTCCTTCGCTGGTGGCTGGCCCGACAACGATCACACAAAGGCAAGTGGGTGACCAACTAAAGTCATTCGTCGGTGGGCAGGCTGATCGACAAGTACGTCCCGCTCGGAGTGCGCGCCGCGGCGCTGATGCCGGCGGCGGTGCTGACCGTGCACCAGCTGCGCTTCCAGCTCGCCTTTGGCGATCGCGCTGACCAGCGGCTGGCCGCAGAGGGCCACCAGTACCTGACTGCGCTGGCGCCGTTGGCGGCGATGCTGGTTGCGATCGGGGCCGGGCTCTTCCTCGCCGCTCTGGCACGCGCCCGTTCCGGGGTGGGGGAGGGGCGCCGGGCGCCTACCCTCGCCACTGTCTGGCTGGCCGCCGCAGTGGCGCTGCTGGCGATCTACTCCGCCCAGGAGCTAGCCGAGGGGCTACTGGCGAGCGGGCACCCCGGCGGCATCGCCGGCGTCTTCGGTTACGGCGGTCTCTGGGCGGTGCCGCTCTCTCTTCTCTTCGGCGGGCTAGTCGCGCTGGTGCTGCGGATTGGCTCGGCGACGATCGAGTGGGTCGCGGGACGAAGCGCGAAGCCGACCGCGCTCGCCCGCCCGCCCCGCGCCGCTCGTCCAGCGCTCGTACTCCTCGCGCCACCCGAGCCGCTTGCAGCCCTCGCGGCCGGCCGTGCGCCACCGCTGTCCCTGGCCTGACTCCCGAGGCTGTCCGCCGTCAGCGCGGACGCCATCCAAAACGATTGGGCAGTTGTGCGGCCTATGGGCACATAACGCCCCAGCGACCAAGGAGAACCGATGAGACGCGCCCGACTCGTGGCGCTGCTGGCAGCTGTGGCGCTGCTGGCATCCGCAACCCAGGCCCTCGCCCATGGGGGCAATCCCGACTACCGGTCGGTGATCAACGAAATCACGCCCCAGGTGCCCGGCGTCAGCTTCCAGGTGCTCGACTACGACAGCTACATGCAGCTGGTCGATCGCGGTGGCCACGCGGTGACGATCTACGGCTACGACGGCGAGCCCTACGCCCGCATCCTCCGCGATGGGACCGTGCAGGTGAACCGCCACTCGCCGGCCACGTACCTCAACGACAACCGCTTCGCCGAAGTGACGGTGCCGCCGATCGCCGATGCCAAGGCGGCGCCGCTCTGGAAGACGGTCGACAGCTCTGGGACCTTCGTCTGGCACGACCACCGCATGCACTACATGTCGCCGGCGACCCCGCCCCAGGTCACCGACAAGGGCAAGAAGACCAAGGTCTTCAACTACGCGATCCCGGTCCGGGTCGATGGCAAGAAGGGCGACATCAACGGCACCCTCTTCTGGGTGGGCAGCGCCGACACCTCGAAGCTGCCCTTCATCCTCGCCGGCGCCGCGATCGTCCTTAGCGGCATCGCCCTGGTCCTGCTGGTGCGCCGACGCCGCCGCGATGAAGGCGACGGGGGCGACGGTGCGGGCCCGGCGGCGACGCCAAAGGCGGCAGGGGAGGCCTGGTAGG
>Ga0207686_10000604_pt1 | contig 22462 bp, 18 predicted proteins | sample KBSM24metaG_FD_184396 | JGI IMG/M metagenome (GOLD analysis project Ga0207686, IMG submission 184396) | Miscanthus rhizosphere microbial communities from Kellogg Biological Station, Michigan, USA - KBS M2-4 metaG (SPAdes) (version 2) | ecosystem: Host-associated > Plants > Roots > Rhizosphere >...
GCTGCCGCTTAAGTTCTTCGCGACATTCCTCGCAGATGAACGTCATCGGCTCATTGGTCGCCGAGCCCTGCACGCACTCACGCCGCCCGCAGTTTGCGCATTCGATCGTGATCTCGAACGGCTTAGTCAGCGTCGGCGCTTCAGCTTCGCTCTGTCGCTGTTCAGCTTGCACGTCAACTTCAAGAACTGTTTGGCCACCTTGAATGCGGTCGCCGCTTTTCAAAAAACTTTCCTGCACCCGCTGACCGTTGACGTAGGTTCCGTTGGTCGAACCGAGGTCGCGCAGAAAACAGCGCGGCGGCGCAATCTCAAGCAGGCAATGATGGCGGGAAAAGAAACGATCTTCGGGAAGATAAAGGTGGGCGTTCTCGCTGCGGCCGATCAAAAACGTGTCGTGTTGATCGAAAACGAACTCCTGCCCATGGTAAGGGCCGGCCAGGACTCGCAATGTGACACGCATAGGAGGCAGATCATCTACTAATTTCCAAATCGTCGAATGCGACTTCAGTCGTGTCGCTGGAGTACAACCCGACGCGGCCGTTTTGCAAATTCTCGCTGTCAGTAATGGAAGTCACAAACTGACCATTGATGTAGAAGTCGAGCCGGCGATCGTGAATCCTAACTTCGAGCTGATTTGGTGTGGTGCCCGTGCGAATAGTGCTTGAGGCGGTCCAGTTGACGAGTTTGCTTTCGTTGCTCGCCTTGTGTTGCACGATCGCATATTGCGGGTTGTCGCCATTCTTAATCAGAAACCCTATGTCCTGAAACGACGTGTCCGTCTTCTCTCCGTGCACCAACAATCCATAGCCACTGTTCGGGGCTTCGCCGTCGACGCTGCGCGTGGTGATGCGCACGGTCGAATTCTCATCGTAATAATCTTTTCGATTCGGCGCGTACAAAACGATGTAGCCGGTCTTGGTCGAATGCATGTGGAACTCGTCGCCGTCGTACCAGCTTCGTCCAAACTGCGATGTCCCGCTGAACCAGTTCTCCGTCGAAAAGTCGTCCGTATAAGAGGACAACGTCGCGCGCGTATTCGCGTTTTCGTTTGCGTTTGTGTTGCCGTTTCGATTGGCTCCACGTGCATTCGCATTCGAGTTGCTGTTCGCGTTCGCGTTGTTGTTGTTATTGCTCATGCTGGCGAGCGCGATGATCAGGATCAACCCTCCGATTCCCATGAACACCAGCACCGCACCGATACCGAGAATCCACGGCCAGACGCTACGCTTTTGTGGTGCGATCGGCGGCATGGGTGACCATTGCGGCGGCGGAGTCGATGATGGCGGCATCTGTCCCGGGCCATAAGCGATGGTTGGCTGCGGAGTTGTTTCGCGCGACTGAGGATATTGAACGGTAGCACTCGGATCGAAAGACGATGGCGCGCTCGCGCTCACCAATGGCGAACCGTCGTCCAAGCAAAAACTGAGGGCATCGTCAGTGTACGTACGATTACATTGCGGGCAGCGCTTCATTCTCTGGCCTCGATTCGTGATTGGTGCTGCGGGTCAACGCCGCTGGCAGGACGATGAATCGCGCGGCCAGTCTACAAGACGCGCGAAGAGTGCTCAAGTAGAAGTTCCCTCTCCCTCTGGGAGGAGGTAAAGGTGAGGGCTTATGTCAGAAGCCCAACCGTGAGGGAGGGCGCACACACAGAGAACGCGCCCTTGCTTACGCGCGGGCTTCTGCACTTATCCAACGCGGCGCGCGTGACTCCCAAAAGGAAGAGGGAGTTTACAACGTGCGGCCACAGCGTCCGCAGAACTTCGTTCCTGAGGGATAAGTCACGCCGCATCGCGGGCAGAGAACTTCGACAGGACGCGGTGCTGACCAGGCGATCTGCGAGCCGCCGAGTGATGCGCCACAACGGCCGCAGAATTTTGTGCCGACCGGTTGGTCGGCGCCGCATCGCGTGCAGCGAAGACTTCCGCTCTGGGGAGACAACGGAGGTTTATTGAGGCTGGGGCTTGGAGTAATTCGCAAGGACGGTGTCGGCGTTGTGTGAATGTCCGCCCCGCCCGCGGTGACGGCTTCGAACACGGTATTTCCGCATCTGCCGCAAAACTTTGCGCCAGCAGCGAAACGCGATCCGCACTTTGTGCAAGCGACAATCGCCGGCGTTTTGATGTCGACACCAGAAACGCTGCCGAGGCTGCCGCCTTTGGAAGGACTCAAGCCGCTGGTCGCCGAGGATTTGAATTGCGCCTGGATGATTTGCTCTTCCGCGTCGGAACGAATTTCGATCACCCGCTCGTCGTCGTGGTCACCCGGATTGGCGATTCGCAAGACATGTTGTCCGGGCGGAATTGAAGTCAGAATCAAACGCCCCGATCGGCCAATGCTGCCGTGACGCTCGTCATCGACGTAGACTTCGGCTCCCGCCGGTGCCATCACCACGACACGCGTTTCGCCTTCTTCCTCTTCGCGTATCGAAGCTCCGCCGACGGCTGCATTAAATTCATGAAACCATTCGGCGACGCTCATCGGTCGCGCATCAGCCTCCTTGGCGAGCGCGTGCATCACAGATTTTTCGACAGGCGCCGGAATATCAGACCGTAGAGTATTCAAGGCGGGAGTCTCCTGCGTCAGCTTCTGCGCAAAGATCTGCATGATCTCGCCGGTGAACGGTGGTCGTCCTCCCAGCATGTGATAGGCAATCGCACCCAGAGCGTAAACGTCTGCGCGCGCATCGAGCGTCGCCCCTGCCTGCATTTGCTCGGGCGCCATATACTCCGGCGTACCGAGTATTCCGCGCGAAGCGGGTCCTGATCCGGATGTGAGTCCCGCCAGACTCTGATTGATGATCTTCGCCAGTCCAAAATCACCAACTTTGACGATGTCGTCGCCCGCGAGCGTCGTTCCATCTTTCTTCTTTTTCTGGACGATGAAGATGTTCGCCGGCTTCAAGTCGCGATGCAGGATGCCTTCGTCGTGTGCGGCTTCAACTCCCGCGCATGTCTGGCGCAAAAGCGTCAGCGCGCGCTGCACCGGTATCGTTCCCTCGCGTCGCAGCAATTGATAAAGCGATTCGCCTTCGACGTATTCCATCACCAGGAAAAAGACACCTTCCTCGCTCTTGCCGAAGTCGGTCACGCCAATCACATTCGGATGCTGCACGGAAGCCGCCGTGCGCGCCTCACGTTCAAAACGCGCGATCGCTTCGCCTTCCTGCAAGTCTTCGTCAGACAAAACATCCGGACGAATTGTCTTGACCGCAACCCGCCGCGTCACCAAATTTTCGTCACGCGCTACGTACACCTGGCCCATCGCGCCGCGGCCGAGACGCTTGTCGAGGCGATAACGACCATTCAACAAGGTCGTGCCCGGCAGCGTGCTCTTCGTTTTTGATTGATCGTCAAGACAGACGAGAATCTCGTCTTCGTAACAACGTTCGCAGCGGGGACATTCACGCATTTGGAGGTGTCTGGACTGTCTGATCTCGAACCGAAAGAATAGGATGCACAACTTGTCGGGTCAATTACCAAAAGCGCACATGACGTATGAATTTCGCCCGTTGACTTAATTATTTCAATAGTAATACTGTTCGCGACTCTGGATCGCGCCTCGCTATACAGCCACTCTCGACCTCGCGCTAGTTTCAAAACAGCGTGGCGCGATTATCAAACCTGGAGGATATATGAGTTCAGCTGTCGCTCGCACCAGCCCGCGAACCAATCAACTACTTGATCTTTCCCCGGAAGTTCGAACCCAAATCGTTTTTCTTGACGACAGTGATTATGCGTCCGCAATCGCTAAAAGAAGGCGATCCACCCGTACCAGGTCAGTACCATACGCTGAGTTGACATTCGCGGGAAACCTCCTGGCCGGACCATTGGGAGCAATTATAGGAGCCGGAATCGCGGTCGCGATCGACGTGTCGCACCGCGCAAGCAAGCCGTTGCCATCGATTTATCACGTCGTGAAACGTTCAATGTGCCGGAAGGTAAAGTTCCCTTTGGGTCACCCGCTGAACAAGGTGGTTTATATTAAACATCCATACGCCAACGACCTGTATTATCCAGTTTCCGATTTCCACGAGATGCTTATGGAGCACAAACACCTTGAAGCAGTGCGACTATTGGAATCACTGGGCGCCTCGACAATCAAAGTCGAACACGAAGTCGGTTCTTCCGGCGGTCGCTCAGTGGACGCCCAAGCGTCACTTGGCGTTTTCAACATCAAGGGAAAAATCGAAGACAACCGCTCTTCCGCAGAGAAAATCTCGACTGCACGTAAACTAAGCGGACGCCATGTCCCACGCATTCCCAAAAGGCTTGTATGGTATGACCATGAATTACAGTGGAAACAAATGGCGGCTGATGTGTTGGCTGGTCGTGTTTCTGAGTACACACTGACGGTTGAGAACAGTGAAACTTACGGTGTTGACGCTTCGATAAAGACGGAAGTTCTAAAATATGGCCTCGAGTTGGGCGGTGAGTTTCATGATTGCCAAACAGCCAAATATACCCTGACCGCAACCTTTCCTCAGAAACGGATTAAGAGGGCTAAACGAACCGCCTCCCGGTGAATGCCAAAGGCCTGATACTCAAAGCTGACAACAACATATTGCGGCCTGATCGCTATTGAACCACTGGAAAGTGGGTCAAAATAATTGTCTTTACTTGCCAAGCCAACTGGCTTCATAATTTCGCCCCCTCGCGAGATCAAACGAGGCTGGGCTGCCTAGCGGCCCAGAAAATGCGGGCGCGATGCCCGCGTTTGTGTCTATATCAGTAGCATAGACTTTAGTCTGTGATTCTTTTGCGCTGGTAACACCGACTGAAGTCTATGCTACTCCGGAGGATCCCGATGCGTTCGATTTGGAAAGGTCACATCAGATTTCTGCTCGTCGCAATTCCGATTCGCGTCTACAACGCCCTCGAAGCGTCTGAGCGAATTCAATTCAATCAACTTCACCGCGACGACTACGGTCCAATTGGCTACGACAAGCGCTGCAAGAAGTGCGGGCAGATTGTCAGCAACGATCAGATCACCAAGGGTTTCCAATACGAACCCGATCGCTACGCTATCGTCGAACCGGAAGAGGTCGCCAAAATCAAGATCAAGACAACGCGTGCCGTCGACATTCTCGGTTTTGTCGAGAACGACGAAGTTGCGCCAATGTTTTATGACGCGCCGTACTACATCGGCCCTGATGGTCCAGTCGCGGAAAAACCTTTCGCGCTGTTACGTCAGGTTTTGAAAGACACCGGAAAGATCGGTCTCGCCAAAGTCGTGCTGCGTGATCGCGAAGACCTCGTCGCGGTATTCCCTCATGGCGACGGTATCGTCCTGCAAAAGCTGCGTTACCCTGCCGAAGTGCGCAAGATTGAAGACGTGCCCGAGATCGATGCGGCGCCGAAGCTCGACAAGAAAGAGTTGGCGCTAGCTACGAGCCTCGTCGAACAAATGATCACGACTTTCGGAGACATCGATACTGTGGATCATTATCACGAAGCGTTACGCAAACTGATCGATTCGAAGATCAAGGGCAAGAAAGTCACCGAATTCGAGAAGTACGAAGAGCCGCCGCGCATGGACATCATGACGGCGCTCAAGAAGAGCTTGCAGGCTTCTTCACGCAAGCCGATGGTCAAAGCCGAACCCGCCGCGAAGAAGAAAGCCGCACTCACCCTGGTGAAATCAAAACCGGCGACGGCGAAGAAGCGGAAGGTTGGGTAAGCTCTTCCCTCGCCCAGCCGTTTTACGCTGGGAGCGAGTTTGCTTTTCTGTAGCCCAGCCGTTTACGCCTGGGACAAGAGCGTTTTCCTTACAGCCCAGACGTTCACGCCGGGATTCGAGTTCGTTTTCTGTAGCCCAGCCGTTTACGGCTGGGGATACGCCGTGAATAAAATGTTAGCCCCTTCAGGGGCTTTCACACCTTGGAGGAAACATCATGTCCCACGTGTTTCACCAACTCTACTACCATTTTGCTTGGGCCACTCATTCCCGTGAGCCCTTGATCGATCGGACTTGGAGGCCGCAACTTCTCGAAATCATCAATCAAGAAGTTCCCAGGCGCGGCGGATTTCCATTGCGACATAATGCCATGCCGGATCACGCCCACCTCCTTTGTCGGCTGCCGCCGACAACTGTTGTCGCCGATTTCGTTGGTCAATTGAAAGGAGCGGCATCGTTCCGCGTTAACAAGGAGATTCAACCAAAGTTCAAACTGCATTGGCAGGAAGGTTACGGTGTTCTTACCCTTCGGAAGGATGAGATTTCGAAAGTGTCGCGTTACATCGACCGACAGGAAGATCACCACCAGCGTGGTCGTTTGTCAGCTCTACTCGAGACTTTTGAAACAGAGGATGATGATTGGCTGAAGCCATAACGGAAGCCTCCTGAAGGAGGCTGGAATCTTTTATGAATCGTGACCCAGCCGTAAACGGCTGGGCTACAGAAAAGGCCTCTGCGCCAACCGACTGATATTCTTCGTAATGTGATCAGAAAACGCCAAGACTCTCAACGCTTGGGCGGTTTCTCTTTATTTCTGCGTAATCTGGTAATCTGCGGATGAATCCTTACACCGGCCGCACTGCTTTCTGAAACGCCTTCACTCCCAACGCATTCAGAACTTCTTTCTTGGTAACCCAGCCGCGGCGGGCGATGCCGACGCCGTACTGCACATTGTGCAAGGCATTCATGGAATGCGCGTCGACGGAAATCACGAACTTGATCTTGCGTTTGCGTGCTTCGCGAATCCAGCGCGGCTCCATGTCCAGGCGGTAAGGATCGCCGTTGATTTCAATCGCGGCGCGCGATTCGGCGATCACATCGAGAATTTCTTCCACGCGACACTCAAATGGCGGACGTCGCTGAATTAAACGCCCCAGCGCGTGCCCCCAAATCTTGAACACCGGCTGCTGCATGGCGGTGACGATTCTCCGGGTCATTTGATCAGAGTTCATCTTGTAACGGGAATGGATGCTCGCGACAATCACATCGAACTGTTCAAGAACCCAGTCGGGATAATCGAGTAATCCATTCTGAAGGATATCTGATTCAGTTCCCTTCAGAATCTTGACCTTCGTTTGTTCCTGCACGCGGTCGATCTCTTCCCATTGCTCCTGCAGCCGATCGATCTTCACGCCGCCGGCATAGAATGCCGTCGGAGAATGATCGGTGATGGTGATGTAGTTCATGCCCATCGCTTCGGCCGCGGCGACCATCTGCTCGACGCTGTGCTTGCCATCTGAATACATCGTGTGGCAATGCACCATGCCTTGAATATTTTCCGTCGTGATTAGGTCGTCAGGAAGTTTGCCTTTCAATGCCGCTTCAATTTCGCCGGCGTCTTCACGCATCTCTGGTGGCACGTATGGCAAACCCAGACGCTTATAAATGTCGCCCTCAGACTTCACGCGTGTCACAGAGCCACGGATGAAGTTGCCATTTCCGGAAACGATGTTCAGCTTCTTCTTCGTGGCAATTGGCTGAAGTCTTTTCAAATGGGCTTCCGATCCTGTGGCGCGCCACAATGTCAGTGGGAACTCCTCGGGTTTGACGACAATCAGGATCGCCTTGAATCCTTCACTTAAGACCACGGAACATTCCTCTCGCGTCTTCGATTCGGTGCGAATCACCAGGGGAAATTGCAGGAAGTGTTCGATGATCGCTTGTGGGTTCTGCGCGGCCGCGACGATCACAATCCGCGAAACAGTTTCCTGCCAGCGACGCGTAGCGCCGGCAGCTTCCGCTTTGATGAGACCGCGCGCCGTCTCGAGATATTCAATGATTCGTTCACTGATCCGCCACGCGTGATGAATGTGAATGAACTGTTCGCGCTTTTCGTGGCCGGCAATCGCGTCGAGAATTCTTTGTTCTGTCTTCGCGGTGAAGCCCTTGATGTCGCGCAGCTTCCCAGCCTCGCATGCGGCACGCAAATCTTCGACACTTTTAATGTTCAGTTCTTGCTGCAGTCTCTCGATCTTTTGCATCGACAAACCGGGGATGCGCGACAGCTCGATAATGCCCGCGGGCAGTTGCGCGCGCAGCTCATTCAGCATCGCAGACTGACCGGTCTGATAAAGCTGCTCGATCTGTTTCGCGAGCGCATATCCAATTCCCTTCACGAGCGTCAGACGGTTCTGTTTAATCAGCTTGCCGATATCTTCCGTCAGTTCAGACACTGATCGCGCGCCTGCTTTGTACGCTCGTGCTTTGAAGTACTGACCGCCCTTCAACTCGAGCAGCGCGCCAATCTCTTGCAGCGCTGCGGCGATCGCAAATTTATCGTTGAGTGGTTTCGCCATAACTTCGTTGGGTACCGTCGCTGCTTACCCCAAGCCGTTCTCAAACAGCATAACGTGGCATAGCTAATGCCTAAATCCAAACGCAAGGACTGGCTTCACTTTCGCGACAACAAATCCAGACCCTTGCGAGGATTCTGTAAGAATGGCGGACGAACTGCGCACCGAAGTCGAACAGGTAAAAGAGCGCGAAGACGTGAAGCAGGCGCTCAAGCAGACGACTGCCACGGCGCCAAAGGATCAGCCGAAGGCCAAAACCAAGGATAAAGTTTGGCTCGGAACGCATTGCATCGTGCTGATCGCGCTCGGTGTTTTTTATTACCTGCTGCAATTTCGCGTATTCGGCTTTGCAGCGCGATACGTTCCATACGTTCAGAAACTTGATAAGGCTGCCGTGGTGGTCGTGGTCCTGCTCGCGATTGCGAAGCTCGCGGATGTTTATTTGATTGGCAGCATCGGTAGCGCCGTTTCACGATACAACCTGCGCCGCATCGCCAAGCTGCTGCTCGGACTGTTGTTGTTGTTCACGGTCACCTCGATCGTTTTTCAGAACTGGTATACGACGCTCGTTTCGATCGGATTGTTCTCGCTGGTCTTTGGCCTGGCGGTGCAAACACCGATGACGAGTTTTCTCGGCTGGATTTACATTCTGGTGCGCGCGCCGTACCGCGTCGGCGATCGCGTAAAGATTGGCGACGCCACCGGTGACGTGATTGATGTCAGTTATCTCGACACGACTTTGTGGGAGTTCGGCGGCGGTGATTTGCTTTCGACCGATCATCCGACCGGACGAATCATCAAGTTTCCGAACTCCAAAGTTTTGAGTTCGACTGTTTACAACTACAGTTGGCCCGTCTTCCCGTATGTGTGGAACGAAATCAAATTCAGTGTGGCTTATGAAAGCGACCTCGAATTCATCTCCGAGACGATGCAACGGATCGCCGCCGAAGAAGTTGGCGAGCGCATGATGAAACAGGTGCGGGTCTTCCGGGAAATCCTGGCCCAGACACCGGTGGATCAACTCGAAGTGCGCGAATATCCATCGGTGCTGTTTCGCGTGAATTCGAACACCTGGCTGGACGCAATCGTGCGGTACCTTGTGCCGCCGAAAGAGGCGGGCCGGGTAAAGACGCGTTTGATCAAAAAACTGTTGGCGGAACTTAACGCCGCTCCGGATCGCGTAATGTTCCCGAAAAGCAACGCTCGATAAAAGGAAGAGACCCCAAAAACCGATGAACGAATTATTTCGCAAGTTTGCCCATAAGACGTCGCAGATCGTCGGCACGTCATGGGTCTTCATTCTCGCAGTGCTGATCATTGGGGTGTGGGGCGTCACTGGCCCGATGTTTCATTATTCGGACACGTGGCAACTCGTCATCAACACCGGCACCACGATCATCACATTTTTGATGGTGTTTCTGATTCAGAATACGCAGAACCGCGACGCTAAGGCGATCCACCTGAAGCTTGATGAGTTAATCAAAGGCGTGAAAGGCGCGCGCACAGGTTTCGTCAATCTCGAGGAACTTTCCGACAAAGAGTTGGAACGGTTGCAGCAGGAGTTCGCCAAATTGCAGAAGAAGGTGAACCACAAGGATCGCCCGAGTGCGCAGCTTAGCAAATACAAAGATGTTGTAGAGGCGGCAGAAGACGCGAAAGACGCTGAAGAAAATGTTGATTAGTTTCGAAAGCTGCGGTTGCGTTGAATTTTCATCATGCCGGTTGTCACGGCCTTTTGCGGCAGACGGACAAGGGAGATTTGAATGAAGAACTTAGTTTCAAAGACAAAAGCAATTATCGCGCTCGGCGTTATCGTCACGTTCGTTACTGCCACCGCGTTTGCGCGTGCGGGCAAACAGGATTTCGTGCTGCACAATGAAACCGGCGTGGAGATCCATGAGGTCTACGTTTCACCGGTCACGGCCGATGATTGGGAAGAAGACGTTCTCGGAAAAGACACGCTACCCGAGGGCGACAGTGTGAAGATCACCTTTGACGATCGCGACAAACACTCGCATTGGGACCTGAAGGTAGTTGACGGCAAAGGCAACAGCATTGAGTGGCACGACCTAAGCCTCGTCGACATTTCCGAATTGACGCTGCACTACAAAGACGGAAAAGCGTGGGCCGACGTGAAGTAGGACACCACACGCACGACCGCATTCCTCAAAGAGTCGTTCGCGTATCGCGATTGCTTTTCGTACCTCACCTCGTCTACTCGTCCGGCCTTTCTTGCAGTAGAATACGCGCGCTTTCTTGGGGCAGTAGCCCGACTGTAAGGGGGCGTAGTGCGCGTTGAAAGAAGCGCCCTCCCTGACGTTCGGGCTACCGCCCCTTCCTTCGAAAGGATTCCAAACATGCGTGCTCGCGTCATTCTTCTTTCTTTCGCCTTCTTACTGTTTGCTCAACCGCTGCTTGCGCAAAAGCGAAACATCACCGAACGAGACTTGTTCAGCTTTAATTGGATTGCCGATCCGCAAGTCGCGCCCGATGGTTCGCGCATCGCGTTCGTCAAAGTCACCGTCAACGATCGCAAAGACGGCTACAACACTTCGATCTGGATCGTTTCGACGGCCACAGGCGAAACGAAACAGTTGACCAGCGGCATACGCGATTCGACACCGCGCTGGTCGCCGGATGGAAAATACATTTGCTTTGTGCGCTCGCCGGAGAGAGATGGGCGTCCTGAGCCGCCGCAGCTATTCATGCTTTCGATGGATGGCGGCGAAGCGTGGCAATTCACGACCTTGGCGCGCGGCGCGGGCAATCCGCAATGGTCGCCCGACGGCATGATGATTTCATTTGCGAACGGCGCGACGGTTGCCGAGCTCGCACGACAGCAGAGAGAGACGATGCCCGTGCCTGCGCCATCAGTACAACCTGCGCCGTCACCGGCACCTGCAGCTTCGCCACGTTCATCTCCTGAGCGCGAGAGCGACGTACGCGTGATTACGCGGGCGGTCTATCGCAACAACGACGCCGGCTACTTGGACTTCAATCATCCGTCCCATATCTGGGTCGTCAAAGCGCCACACACCGGCGAAGACAAAATGACGCCGACGCAACTGACAAAAACTAAGTGGAGCGATGGAAATGTGACCTGGGCGAAGGACAGCAAGTCAATCTACTTCGTGTCGAATCACGATGACGAGCCTTACTATTCACTGCCCAAGACCGACGTCTACAACGTTCCCGTCACCGGCGGGCAGCCGTCGCGCATCACCATGTTCGGCATGGGCGCTGCAACTTTTTCCTTGAGTCCGGATGGAAAGTACGTCGCGTTCTACGCTTCCGTTAGCCAGCCCGTACAGTCATACACCGAACCCGATCTGTGGGTGCTTGATCTGACGAACATCAACTCTGAGCCGCGCAATCTAACCGCGAACTTTGATTGGGACGTTGGTTCTGGCGTGGGTGGCGACAACACTGCGCCGCGTGGCGGCGGGGGCACTCCGCCGATTTGGAGCAAAGACGGAAAAAATATTTATGCAGTTTACGGCCGCGAAGGTCGAGCGAACATCGGCATGTTCGATGCGACCACCGGCAAAGAGACCGACGTCACGACAGGCGATCAGGCAGTCGTCGCGTATCGCGCAACTCCTGATGCTGCGAAGTTCGCGTTGGTGATTTCAACGCCGACACGCATCGGCGATCTCTTCTGGCTCGAGAAACCGGGCACGACACCGAAACAACTCACCCACATCAATGACGATCTGTTTTCGAAACTGAACCTTTCTGAACCGGAATCAATCTGGTACACGAGCTTTGATGGACGCAAAGTTCAGACCTGGGTGCAGAAACCACCTAACTTCGATCCGAACAAGAAATATCCGCTCATTCTGAACATCCACGGCGGGCCGCACGCAGCATACGGCTGGGTTTTCGATCACGAGTTTCAGTGGATGGCCGCGAAGGGCTACGTCGTCGTTTATCCGAATCCGCGTGGGAGCACGACGTACGGTCAGGACTTCGGCAACATCATTCAGTATCACTATCCGGGCGACGACTACAAGGATTTGATGGTCGCGGTGGATGAAGTGATCAAGCGTGGCTACATTGACGAGAAAAAACTCGGCGTCACGGGCGGCAGCGGCGGCGGACTCTTGACCAATTGGACTGTCGGTCAGACAACCCGATTCGCGGCCGCCGTTGCGCAGCGCGACATCGCGAGCTGGGCCGACTGGTGGTACACGGCAGACTTCACTTTGTTTCAGCCGTCATGGTTCCGTGGTGCGCCGTTCGACGAAGAAGCGGATTTCAAGGCGCGGTCCCCGATTACTTATATCAAGAACGTGACGACGCCGATGATGTTCATTCTCGGCGAAGCTGATTGGCGCACACCGACTTATGCCGGCGGTGAAGAGATGTTTCGCGCGCTCAAGTATCGAAAAATCCCGACGGTGATGGTGCGCTTTCCGAACGAGACCCACGAGCTTTCTCGTTCCGGCCAGCCGTGGCATCGCATCGAGCGTCTGCAGCACATCGTCGGCTGGTTCGATCACTGGTTGATGGGTGTGCCCAAACCGGAATACGAAGTGACGGGGCAATAGACGATAGCGTAACCACGCTCTCTTGTTGGAAACCGAATTTCTTTTGATTGCCAATGGGCAGGCTGAATACAAGTACGTACATTTTAAGCATCGCTGGCATTATTGTTTGCGGAGGGATAAGCGTAAGACTACAGCAACAGGGTAAGAGTCTTTACGACATAATTTCCTCTGTAGGATCGATCGCTTCACTTTTCGGCCTTGCTATTGCGATCGTTCAAATATCCTCCCTAAAGCGAATTTCGGCCGAAACAAGAAAAGCCGTTCAAGACACGAAAGCTGAGTTGGTTCAAAGCATTTCCATCTCAGACATTTCGAAGGCCATCAAGATAATCGAACAGGTCCAGATGTACGCCGGACATAAACATTATGAATCGGCCCATCTTAGAATGCAGGACTTGCGTGTATTGCTGATCCAATTCCAAGGTAATACCCAGTTAGTGAAAGTCGCTGATGAAAACGACTTTCAATCACTACTAACCGATCTTAGTATTCATATTCTCAACATGTATGAAGCAGTTTACCTTCAAGGCAAGGAAATTGAGATTTCCACCGTGAACAAGACCTTAGAGAGCATTACTGCCGTCCTGGTTTCACTCGAAAACGCGCTCAAATATAGTAGGGGGATTTATGAGAGAGAGAGTGACTAAACTGCTAACCGATCTCCTTGTGAAAACACAAGCTAAGACTCTTGACTGGAAACCAACTGGCGTTTCTGATCAGTTTTCTCTAAAGCTCGCTACTGGCGCGATCGTGTTGGACTTCTGGCCCGGCCTTAAATACAAGGTGATAATTCTCGGAAAAACAGGATCACAAGTCGATAACATCGAAATCAGAACTAATGACAAGGAATTTCAACTCGTAGATGATCTATATAAGCTAATCGTCGAAACAAATCGAGCGGAAATATTGGACGATATACTGAAAGAGATCGAAAAAATCTAAGGGCACGGCACAGGCAGCGGGACAGTAATCGTTAGGGATTCGGAGAAGAAGATGAGGAAATTTGTAGTCGCATTGATATTCGGCTCGCTGATCGGATCGATGGTCGGCGCGTCAATTCGACCGCCCACCGCCGACGCCTCGACGAACGCTTTTTGGGACAAATTCAAAGCGGCAGTCACTAAAGGCGATAAGCAAGCGGTGTTTGGAATTACTCAGCTTCCACTTGGTATGGGTTACGGCCAGTCGCCCCTTCGCACACGCGCGCAATTCATGAAGAAGTACAATTACATCTTCGCCGGCGAGGTTAACGCCGTTAAGTGTTTCGAAACCGCGAAGCCGCAGGTTGATAAAGGGAAGACGAAAGAGTTTTACGTGACTTGTCCATTCGCGCAAAATGGCGGCGGCGACGAACCATTCGTTTACACGTTTAAGCTAACGCGAAGTGGCTGGCGGTTCGTCAGTTTTGAGAACATAAACGAGTAGTAATTTGCTTCCCCAGAGTTCTCCCTTCTCTGTGTCTCGGTGCGATCTCCGTGTCTCTGTGGTGAAATATTTTTTCGTGGAGAACTCACCACAGAGACACAGAGGTCACACAGAGGCACGGAAGTTCGATTTATCTCCCCCGACAAAGGTCTCTGTTTTACGACACAAAACCTATGACACTAATCAAGCGCTTTTCTCTTTCGTTCATCCTGCTCGCACTAACCACGACGGCTTTCGCTCAACAGTACGACCCGCAATCCTTCTCAGCGATGAAATGGCGTCTGGTTGGGCCACATCGAGCGGGACGCGTCACGACGGTGGCCGGCATTCCCGGGAATGCCGCCGTTTACTATTTCGGAACGCCCGGCGGTGGACTTTGGAAAACGAGTGATGGCGGACGCACGTGGAAACCAATCTTCGACGATGTTCACGTGGCGTCGATCGGGGCGGTGGCAATCGCGCCATCGAACTCAAGAGTCATTTATGTCGGAACCGGGGACCAGTTAGAGGGCGACGGCGTCTTCAAATCAACAGACGCCGGCGCAACCTGGAAGAATGCCGGCCTGCGAGATGTACACCATATCTCTTCGCTCATTGTCGATCCGCGCGATCCGAATATTGTGTTGGTGGGAACGTACAACTTCGTTTCTGCTGGAGAACAGCGCGGCGTGTTCAAAACAATTGACGGCGGCCGCACATGGAAGCGCGTGCTGTTCAAAGACCCCTCAACGGGAATTGCTGATATGTGCGCCGCGCCGGACAACGCGCAGGTTGTTTACGCCGCGAGCTATTCTCCTCAATTCGATCCGGCTACGCGCCGGACAACGCGCAGCGAAGCACACGTTTGGCGGTCGCTGGACGAAGGTAGCACCTGGCAACAAGTCGCTGAATCGGGTCTGCCCGACAATCCGCGTGGGCGCGTTGGCATCGCGGTCGCTCCGGGAACTCGTGGCCGACGCGTGTATGCCATCTTGAGTCAGGGCTTTTTTCGTTCGGACGATGGGGGAGCGACCTGGCAACAAATCACCAAGGACCCGCGCGTGCTGGGAAGTGGATACTTCAGTCGAACGTATGTGGATCCTCGCAATCCCGACATAGTTTACGTAATGCAAACTGCAACCTATCGCTCTGCCGATGGTGGAAAAACTTTTGCGGCATGGAAAGGCGAACCGAGCGGCGAAGACGATCATGTGATCTGGATCGACCCGACTGACTCTCAGCGGATTTTCATGGGCACCGATCAAGGCGCCGTAATCACATTGAATGGCGGCGACACGTGGACAGAGTGGTTCAATCAACCAACGGGCGAGATGTATCACGTCACTACCGACAATCAATTTCCTTATCGGCTGTATGCGGCCCAGCAGGACAGCGGCTCAGTTGCCGTGCTCTCACGCAGCGACTTCGGGATGATCACGTATCGCGATTGGTTTTCGACTGGCGCGTTCGAAAGCGGTCACATCGCGCCTGATCCGTCGAATGCAAATATTGTTTACTCAATCGGCTGGTACGGTACGGTGCTGCGGCTCGATCGGACGACGGGACAACTCGCGACTGTGTTTACTCCGTCCGCACAGCATCGTTACACATGGGAAACGCCACTCGCCTTTTCGCCGCGCGACGCCAGGACGCTTTACGTCGGGATGCAATCGATGCTGAGGACAACAGATGGCGCGAAGACGTGGAAAGAAATCAGTCCTGATTTGACTGAGCAGACTCCCACCAAAGACGCCTCGGGAGTGATCACCACCTTTGCGCTCTCGGCGGTTGATGCCGGCGAAATTTGGGTTGGCACCAGCACTGGCCTCGTGCAGTTGACGCGAAACGACGGCAAGAATTGGACGAACGTCACGCCGAGCGAAATGCCGGCCAACAGCAACATTATTTCGATCGAGGCATCAGCGACCGATGCCGACGTCGCGTATGTAATTTCGTCGGGTCGAAATGACGACAAGCCCTACATCTTCCGGACGCGCGATGGCGGCAAGAACTGGCAAAAGATTGTTAACGGACTACCCGACAACGCAATCGCGCGCGTAGTGCGCGAAGACAAAACGCGAAAGGGTTTGCTGTACGGCGGCACGGAACACGGAGCATACGTTTCCTTTAACGGCGGCGACACGTGGGAATCACTGCAACTTAATCTGCCGACCGTTTCGGTTCGAGATTTCGACGTTCACGGCGATGATTTAATCGCCGCGACTTATGGCCGGTCGCTCTGGATTTTGGACGACATTTCGCCACTGCGACAGATCGATTCGGTTGCGAGTGCAAAGCTGCTCAGGCCAGCCACGGCGACACGCACGCGCTGGGACAATCATCCGGACACGCCGCTGCCGCCGGCCACGCCGCACGGCGATAACCCGCCGGACGGCGCGATCCTTTATTACTACCTCGATGCGGCGCCCAGCGAGATCTCACTAGAGATTCGGGACGCAAAAGGCAATGTCGTCCGCCGGTTCACCGACAAAGCATCGCCGCGCGACGCGCGTCCGAAGAATGTTCCTGAATGGTGGTTTGAACCGCTCGACGCCCTGCCAACCAACCGCGGATTGAATCGTTTTGTTTGGAATTTGCAGTGGCCGCATCCCGACGCGCTGGCGTTTAGTTTTCGGGGCGCGCCGTTGAACTACATCGAATACACTCTGCCCGATCACGCAGTCTTCAGAAACACACCGATCAATCAACCGCCCGGACCATTCGTCGTGCCCGGGCAATACGAGGTCGTACTCACCGTCGATGGCAAAACCTATCGACAGCCACTGACCGTCAAGCTCGATCCGCGTGTCCATCTTTCGCAAAACGATCTCGAAGCGCAGGCTGATCTAGCGCGCCAAATGGACGAGTGGATGAACATTACTTTTCAGTCGTACAACGACATCGCTAAGTTGCGCGCACGTTTGAATGAGCTGAAGACTTCTCCAACCAAAAGCGTGAGCGACGCCGCCGCCGCTCTGGATAAAGATGTTGACAAATTGCAGAACGGCACCACCGCAGAGCCTGGCTTTGGCGCGATCAATCGCGACGCGAGCCGCTACGTGACGATGGTGCAAAGCGGAGATGCGCAGCCGGCGAGTTCCATCGTGCAAAGCGCGTTCCAGCTGTGTAGCGCGCTCGCAGGTGATCTCGGTCGATGGCGTCAGGTCAACGAAATCAACATACCGCAACTGAATGAGGAATTGCTGAAGAATAGACTCCCGGGATTGCCTGTCGTGGCGGTACATAAGCGACCGGTTTGTGCAAACTGAACATCGGGGAAAACTAATTGCCCTTCGCATCTGCCAGTGATGCCCTAGGTGGAAGAAATGAAAACTGTCGGACTCATCGGCGGCGTCGGCCCGGAATCTACGATCGAATACTACCGCTTCATCATCGAGGCTTACCGCGAGCGAAAGCAGGATGACACCTATCCGTCGATCATCATCAACAGCGTCGATGTAAATAAGTACGTGGCGCTCGCGACTGCCAACCGATTCGATACGTTTGCCAACGAACTCGTAATCGAGATCGAAAGACTGGCACGTGCCGGCGCGGATTTCGGCGCGCTCGCCGCGAACACACCTCACATCGTTTTCGACGAACTGCAACGCCGTTCCCGTATTCCCTTGGTCAGCATTGTCGAAGCGACGTGCCACAAAGCCCGCAATCTCGAACTTAAACGCGTGGCTTTGCTGGGAACTCGATTTACGATGACGGGGGGTTTTTACCAGGATGTTTTCGCGCGCGCAGGTATCGACCTCGTCGTTCCAAACGAAGAAGAGCAAACCTACATTCACGAGAAATACATCGGCGAACTGCTCAAGAACGTTTTTGCTGACGAGACGCGCGTCGGTCTGCTCGCGATCATCAATCAACTTCGCGAACGCGCTGCGATTGAGGCCGTGATCCTCGGCGGAACGGAACTCCCGCTGATTCTGCGTGGCGCCGAAGGAAAAGGCGTGATGTTCCTCGATACCACCAAAATTCACGTGGAAAAGATTGTCGAACGGCTGCTTTCATAGTTAGAATCCAGCGCCGTGAGATACCCGCCACCACGCGAGCTGCTGAAATTCCTGAAACCATACGACAAAGCGACGCGTGATCTCGCTCTGCAGCTTCGGGCCTTGCTGCTGGATGAGATGGCTCCGTGCTATGAAAATATTTACGATGCGTACAGCGCGGTCGCGATTGGCTATGGCCCAAGCGAGAAACTCGGCGACGGCATCTTTCACATTGCTGTTTATGCTAAGGGCGCTAATCTCGGTTTCAATGACGGCGCGACGCTGGACGATCCGAAAAGAATTCTCGAAGGCACCGGCAATCGCATTCGGCACATCAAGATTAGAAAACCCGAAGATCTTGAGCGGCCAGAGCTTCGCGCTTACATTCGTCGGGCTCGAAAGAAAGCGCTGGCAGAAGCGCGCAAGCTAGGTGAGCGATACCAGCCACCGGACGGCGTGGTTTCGACCGTGAAGGCAATCTATCCGAAGAAACGCCGGCCGACCTAGACTTGTATGTTTGGACTTGGGTAATCGCGCGACCGAACCAAAATCTGCAGCTCCTTTGGCAGCGCAACAAATCTTCTGCCCATAAATGGGCTAAGAAAAAATGATTTGAAACGATGGGTTCTACAAATATTTCGTCCCTACGGGACTCATTTTTGAGCAATAGATAACATTGGTGATAAGCGCGGAAGGACCACTCCATGACTAAACAATTCTCTTCTCTGCTGGCCTTGCTGGTTTTGCTGGCCACGATCGGCCAATCGTCGTACGGTCAACGCCACGTCCCGACGATCGATCAGCTGCTCACCGTCCAATCGGTCGGCGGCACACAGATCTCACCTGATGGAAAATGGACGGCCTACACGATCGGCTACGGCGACTTCAAACAGGACGCGTTCATCACGCAGATCTGCCTCGTCAATAATGACACCGGCAAGAGCTTTCAACTGACGCGCGGCGAAAAATCGTCGACAGGTCCGCGCTGGTCTCCCGACGGACAGTGGCTCGCATTTCTCAGCAACCGCGTCGAGGACAAGAACCAACTCTTTCTAATTAACCCCGAGGGGGGCGAGGCGCAGCAGCTCACCAAATCGGAAACTGCCATCAACAGTTTTGCCTGGTCAGAAGACGGCAAGATGATCGCTTACACCGCGACTGAACCGACGGCGCAACCGCTCAAAGATCGCAAAGACTATTTCGGCGATTACGATGTTGTGCGTGAAGGATACAGTTACGTGCATCTGTGGACTTTCAATCTGGCCGACGCGATGGGCGCGCCGATTGTCGGCAAACAACGAACCAGGAAGAAAGAATTCAGTATCGATTCGTTTTCCTGGTCGCCGGACGGGACGACGATTGCGTTCAGCGCCACCATCAATCCGGATCTGATTCAAGGGGGGACCGACGACATCTATCTGCTGAAGTTGAGCGACGACTCAGTGAAGAAAATCGTCGATCAAGCCGGGCCGGACAGTAATCCGCGATTTTCGCCGGACGGAAAACAAATTGTTTTCGTTTCAGCCATGGGTGACAAACTCTATTTTGCCAGCAATTCAAGATTGGCAGTCGTTAACGCTGACGGAGGACCTCCGCGCTCGATTTCCGATTCGTTTGACGAGAACCCTGGACTGCTGGATTGGAAGAGCGATGGAATTTACTTTACCGGCTTACAGAAAACCGCCTCGCATCTTTTTCGCGTTGATCCTGCGACGGCGAAAGTCACGCGCATCTCTCGGCCTGACGATTTGATGGCCGGATCGTTTTCGTTGTCGCGCTCGGGCAATCGGATGGGCTTCGTTGTGAGTTCTCCCACCACTATGAGCGAAGTTTTTGTGTCGAGCATGAAGGATTTCGCGCCCCGCAAGCTCACCGACTTCACCGCGCAGGCAAAAGACTTCATCCTCGGCACGCGCGAGGTCATTTCATGGAAAAGCCAGGACGGCGCCACGATCGAAGGCGTCCTGATCAAACCTGCCGATTTTGATCCGGCTAAGAAGTATCCGCTTCTTTGCATCATTCATGGGGGCCCAACCGGTATCGATCGGCCGGTGCTGTTAACTCCAGACGCGCGTTACTATCCTTCGGACATCTGGGCAGCGCGCGGCGCACTAATCTTGAAAGTGAACTATCGTGGCAGCGCCGGCTACGGCGAGAAGTTCCGCAAATTGAACATGCGCAATTTGGGAGTAGGTGATGCCTGGGATGTTTTGTCCGGGGTTGACTACCTGATTGCAAAAGGTTGGGTCGATAAGAACAAAGTTGCCTGCATGGGGTGGAGTCAGGGCGGTTACATCTCGGCTTTTTTGACAACTTCAACTGATCGCTTCGTCGCGATATCCGTCGGCGCGGGCATCTCGAACTGGGCGACCTACTATTACAACACCGACATCACGCCTTTCACGATTAATTACCTCGGCAACGATCCGGCGATGGATCCGCAGATTTACCAGAAGACCTCGCCAATGTCTTATATCAAGACCGCGAAGACGCCGACGCTGATTCAGCACGGTGAATTGGATCGTCGCGTGCCGATTGCCAACGCTTATGAACTGCGACAGGGCCTCGAGGATCGCGGCGTAAAAGTCGAGATGGTTGTCTACAAAGGATTCGGACATCCGATTACGAAACCGAAATCCCAGCGCGCCGTGATGCAGCACAATCTCGCCTGGTTCAACCATTACATTTGGGGAGATCCGCTGCCTGACTTCACCGCGCCGGAAGTGCCGAAGAAAGATGAGAAGAAGACAGTCCCGTAGGGACAGAATGTTTGAACAACCAGCTGACCCTGTCCAACAAGCTCTGTAAAAGCGAGATGTCGTTAGCGACCAACCGAAGCCTTCGCTCCTACGGAGCACTTTGTTAGAGTGTCTCCCCGTTGCTATAAATATTTCGCTCCTCGGGAGCGCTAATCCATCCCCAGATCAGGAGAGCCCATGCTTGCAAGCCGCCGACGAAGTATTCGACCGTCCATAGCATTAGCGATAGCTGCACTTATGTTGGTCGTTGTGCCCACCATCGTTGGGCAACAATACGATCAGTCGCTTTACTCCGGCCTGCACTGGCGGATGATTGGTCCGTTTCGCGCCGGGAGGACCAATGCGGTCTGCGGTGTCGTCGGACAGCCGGACACTTTCTATACGGGCTCAGTCGGTGGCGGTGTTTGGAAGACGACAAACTCCGGACGCACGTGGACGCCGATATTTGATTCCGCGTCTTCGGCATCTATTGGCGCCATTGCCGTCGCGCCTTCAAATCCGAATGTGGTTTACGTTGGCACGGGCGAAGCCGACATGCGCGATTCAATTCAATTCGGCGACGGCCTCTATAAATCGACTGACGCCGGTAAGACGTGGAAACACCTCGGGCTTGAGAATACAAAGCAAATTGGACGCATCATTGTCGATCCGAAAAACCCAAACATCGTGTTCGTTGCGGTGCTGGGCAATGTTTACGCTTCGAGCCCCGATCGGGGGGTCTATCGCTCGAAAGATGGTGGGGCCACGTGGCAGAAGGTTCTATTCAAGAACGATGACGTCGGCGGGATCGACCTCAATTTTGATTCGAGCAACTCACAAACTGTTTACGCCGCGCTGTGGAATGTGCGTCGTCCGCCCTGGTTCATCTACACGCCCGCAAATGGGCCGGGCGGTGGCATCTTCAAATCGACTGACGGTGGGTCGACCTGGAAAGAGATTGATGAAGGGATTCCGGCCGACGGCCGCGGACGCATCGGCATTTCGGTGTCTTCCGCGAATCACAATCGCATCTACGCCGTGGTCGATTCTTTTGTGAACGACAAGGAGCATCCGGAAGATTCGACCAGGACCAAGAAATACGGCGGCGTGTTCCGTTCAGACGACGCCGGCGCGACCTGGACGCGACTTTCGAGTGACGAACGTCTCTGGGGACGCGGCTGGTACTTTGAAAAGATCACAGCCGATCCCAAGGATGCCGATCAGGTCTATGTGATGAATACCTCGACATATCGCTCGAGCGATGCCGGCAAGACGTGGAAAGCGATCAAGGGAGATCCGACGGGTGACGATTTCCATCAGCTCTGGATCAATCCGGACGACGCAAAACGGATGATCCTGGCGAGTGATCAGGGAACCATCGTTAGTGTCGACGCGGCGCAAACCTGGAGTTCCTGGTACAACCAGCCGACCGCGCAGATTTATCACGTCGCTCCGGATTATCGTTTCCCGTATTGGGTTACGGGTGCGCAGCAGGACAGCGGCGCCGTTGGCTCGCCTTC
>Ga0207686_10000609_pt1 | contig 22313 bp, 23 predicted proteins | sample KBSM24metaG_FD_184396 | JGI IMG/M metagenome (GOLD analysis project Ga0207686, IMG submission 184396) | Miscanthus rhizosphere microbial communities from Kellogg Biological Station, Michigan, USA - KBS M2-4 metaG (SPAdes) (version 2) | ecosystem: Host-associated > Plants > Roots > Rhizosphere >...
GGTCTCCGGCTCCCCGGTCGGGATCCTCTTCCTCGACCTCGACCACTTCAAGCTGATCAACGACAGCCTCGGCCACCACGCCGGCGACGCCCTACTGCGGGCGGTGGCGCCGCGCCTGCGCGACCACCTCCGTCCCGGCGACATCGTTTCCCGCTTCAGCGGTGATGAGTTTGGGGTCGTGATCGATCGTCTCGCTGACGAAGGAGAGGCGGTGGCGATCGCCGACCGCGTTGCCGCCGCTTTCGCCCAGCCCTTCTCCCTCGATGGTGTCGACCACTTCGTCAGCGCCAGCATCGGAGTCGCCGTTGCCCGCCCGGCCGACCTTGGCGCCGCCGACGCCGAGCTCTTAATCCGCGACGCCGACGCGGCGATGTACCGGGCCAAGGAAAAGGGCCGTTCCCGCTGCGTCCTCTTCGACGCCGAGATGCGCGCCACCGCCAAGCGTCGCCTGGAGACCGAACGCGAGCTGCGCCACGCCCTCGACGGCGAGCAGCTGACGCTCCACTACCAGCCGGTGGTCGGCCTGCGGACCGGTGAGATCAGCGGCCTCGAGGCGCTGGTCCGCTGGCGCCACCCCGAGCGCGGCCTGCTCGACCCGGCCGAGTTCGTCTCGATCGCCGAGGACAGCGGCTTAATCGAGCCGATCGGCCGCTGGGTCCAGGAGCGCGCCTGCCGCCAGGTGATCGAGTGGCACGAGCAGCGGCCGGACGCCCGCCCCTTCGACGTCGCCGTCAACCTCTCCGCTCGCCAGGTCGCCCACCGCGACTTGCCGGCGACGATCGCCGAGGTCGTCGCCCGCACCGGCCTTGACCCCTGCCACGTGCGGCTGGAGATCACCGAGAGCGTCCTCGTCGAGGAGTCGGCGACGGCGATCGCCTCGCTGGAAGCGCTTAACGAGATCGGCGTGCGGCTCGTCCTCGACGACTTCGGCACCGGCTACTCCTCACTCGCCTACCTCAACCGCTTCCCCTTCCACGCCCTGAAGATCGACCGCTCCTTCGTCGACGGGCTGGGGATCGAACAGGAGCGCACCGCGATCGTCGAGGCGATCATCGGGATGGCCCGGGCGCTCTCGCTCGAGGTGATCGCCGAGGGGGTCGAGAACGAGGTGCAGCTGGCGGAGCTGCGGCGGCTCGGCTGCGACTACGCGCAGGGCCACCTCTTCCACCCGGCAATGCCGGCCAGCGAGGTCAGCCGCCTGCTGGCCGAGGGCACACTGGCCGGCTATTCGGGGATATCGCCGCGTAGATAAGCGTTGCTGAGCAGTTCCGCCGCCGTCGGCAGCGATTCGATCAGGCCGTTGTCCCGCATCCAGCCGGCGAAGGTGCTCCACTCGCTCGGGTCCATATAGCCGAACGGCTTGCCCTGAGTGCGGGCACCGAGCAGCGGCAGCGTCGCTTCCAGCTCGGCCGAGGTGAGTTTCGGATCGAGGTCGTGGTTGGCTTCGAGAATCGCACTGGCCGCTACCCCCGGCTGGGCGATGGCAGCGTCGGTGCCGCGTTCGAGGGCGGCGATGAAGAGCCGGTACTTCTCTGGGTCCGCTTCCAGCGCCTCGCGGTTGGCGACCAGGACCAGCTCGTCATAGGTCGGTACCCCGAGCTTGTCGACCGGCGTGACCACCGGGTCTTTGCCGCGCTGGCGCAGGTCGACGCCCTCGACGTTGCTGTAGCCGCCCAGCATCGCCTCGGCGCTGCCGCCGACCAGGGCGGGGAGGAGGCCGAAGCCGACGTTGACCAGCTTCACGTCGGAGAGCGAGAGGTTGACCCGGCCGAGGATCGTCTTCATGAAGGCTTCCTGGTAGGGGATGCCGGCGTAGGCGACGGTCTTGCCTTTGAGGTCGCCGACGCCTTTGATGCCCGATTTGCCAAGCCAGATCAGCGAGGTCAGCGGCCGGTTGACGAGCGCGGCCACCGCCACCACGTCGAGCCCCTTGTCACGGGCGATCGCCACCTCGGGCTCATAGGAGATCGCCAAATCGGTGCGGCCGGCGGCGACCTCCTTCAGCGGCGCCGCCGGGTCCGAGGGCGTCGAGATCGAGACGTCGAGGCCGGCTTCTTCGAAGTAGCCGAGCTTTTCGGCCGTGTAGATCCCGGCGTGGTCGGGGTTGGGATAGAAGTCGAGGGTGAGGCTGAAGGGTTCGGCTTCGCCCGTCACATCCTCCGACTTGCTGCCGCAGGCGGTGAGGCCGAAGGCGAGGGCGAGCAGGGCCAGCGCGGCGGCGAGCGCCGTGATCCGGGGCGGCTTCATGCCCTGTGTTCTACCGCCAAGCGACGACGCGCCGCTCGACGAGGGCGACGAGACCGATCAGGACCAGCGCCATTGCCGAGAGCACAGCGACCGCGGCGAACTCCCGCGCGACTTCGAGTTGGGCGTTGTCGGTGAGGATCATGTGGCCGAGTCCGGCGCTCGATCCGACCCACTCGCCGAACACGGCACCGATCGGGGCGACGACGACGGCGATCTTGGCGCCGGTGAAGAACGACGGCAGCGCCCCCGGCGCCTCGACCCGGCTCAGCAGCTGCCGCCGCGAGGCGTCGAGGCTGCGCATCATCTTGATCGCCTCCGGATCGGCCGCGCGCAGCCCGCCGAGGACGTTGACGGTGACCGGGAAGAAACAGATCAGCGTCACCACCACGACCTTGGGCCAAATCCCATAGCCGAGCCAGACCAGCAGGATTGGCGCGATCACGACCACCGGGATCGTCTGCGAGGCGACGATCAACGGGTAGGCGGCGTCGCGGAGCAGCCCCGAGAGGTGCATGAGGACAGCGACGGCGACCCCGAGGGTCAAGGCGCAGCCGATCCCGACGAGGATCTCGCGCAGCGTCACCCAGGCGTTTTCGGCCAGCAGCGAGCGGCTCTCCCAGAGCGAGCTGGCGACTTCGGCCGGCGAGGGAACGAGGAAGTCTTCGAGCCCCAGCACTTCGGCCAAGAACCCGGTCGAGGCGGCCAGCTGCCAGGCTCCGAGCAGCGCCGCCAGCAGCAGCGCCGGCAGTAGCCAGCGGCGCGTCGCCCTCACGCGATCGCCCCCTTCAGCGCTGCCGTCGCCCGCTCGCGGGCGGCGACGAACTCGGGGGCGGTGACGGCGGCGTCGCGGTCGGCCGCGCGCGGGGCAGGGGAGGGGAGCTCGGCGACGATCCGGGCCGGCCGCGCCGAGAGCACAGCGACATGGTCGGCGAGGTAGAGCGCCTCCTCGACGTCGTGGGTGACCAGCACCACCGTGCGCGGCTCCTCGCGCAGCGCCGCCGCCAGCCAGCCCTGCATCTCGGCGCGGGTGATCGCGTCGAGGGCGGCGAAGGGCTCGTCCAGGGCCAGCACCGGCTTGCCGGCGGCGAGGGTGCGCAGGAAGGCGACCCGCTGGCGCATCCCGCCGGAGAGTTCGGCCGGCCGTGCCCGCTCGAAGCCGGCGAGGCCGAAATGGGCGAACAGCGGCGCCACTTCGGCCCGCGCCGTGCCGCGTCCCTGGCCGCGGTTACGCAGCGCCAGCGCCGCGTTGTCGAGCGCCGAGTACCAGGGCAGGAGGGCGTCGCGCTGCGGCATGAAGGCGCAATGGCGGAGCCGCTCGGGCGGCGCCGTCGCCCCCTCGACCTCGATCGCCCCCGCGCCCGGCTCGCGCAGCCCGCAGATCAGCTCCAACAGCGTCGACTTGCCGCAGCCGGACGGTCCGACCAGGCCGACCACGGAGCCATTCGGGACCTCGAGATCGAGCCGGGCGATCGTCTCCAGCTCGGCGTAGGCGTGGCCGAGGCCCCGGATCGATACGGACATCGCTGGTATCCTGCCGCACACCGCGCTCCCGACCAAGGCAGTCGGGAAAGTCGATAAGCAACCCGCGCGGCAAAAATTTGCATGGACCCGGCAATCGTCCTTTTCGGATTGGGCATCGGCGTGCTCGTCGGCATGACGGGCATGGGCGGTGGTTCGCTGATGACCCCGTTGCTGATCCTGATCTTCGGGATCCAGCCGACCACGGCGATCGGCACCGACATCTTCTACTCGGCGATCACCAAGACGGTCGGTGGCTGGCGCCACTTCCGGATGAAGACGGTGAACATGGAATTGGTCCGCTGGCTGGCGATCGGCAGCGTTCCCGCCGCGGTCGCCGGCGTCGCGCTTGTCTCCTTCGTCCAGGACCAGGTTGGCGAAGATCGCCTCAACGAACTCGTCTACGCGGTGCTCGGCGGCACCCTGTTGATGGTCGGCGTAATCACCCTCGCCCGGGCCCTAATCCTGCGCGGCCTGATCGAGGAGCGTGACCGCTTCGAGGTCGAGCGCCGCCACAAACTGGCCGCGGTCGTGATCGGTGCCACCACCGGCTTCGTGATCGGCGTCACCTCGGCCGGCTCCGGCACGGTGATCGCGATCCTGCTGATCGCCGTCTACCGGCTGGCGCCGAAGAAAGTGGTCGGGACCGACGTCTTCCACGCCGCGGTGCTGCTCTGGGCGGCCGGGATCGCCCACTGGGTCGGCGGCAACGTCGACTTCGGCCTCGCCGGCGAAATCTTGCTCGGCTCGATCCCCGGCGTGATCATCGGCGCCGCCCTCTCCGACCGGGCGCCGACCGGCTTCATCCGCACCGCGCTCGGGGTCGTCCTGATTGGTTCTGGGGTCGTCACGATCCAGAAGGGCGACCCGACCGTCTGGCCGATCGCCGCCGCGATCGCCGCCGTCGGTCTTGGCCTTGTCCTCTACCTGCCGCACCGCATCAACCGCCACCGCGAGCTGCAGCGCCAGCAAGAGGAAGCCCAATCGTCCGCCCTCGACAAGACGCTCCCCGCGGATTGATTAACTAGCGCCTATGCGTGTCTCAGCAAAGGCTGATTACGCCGTCCGTGCCGCCGTCGAGCTGGCCGCCGCCGGTGAGGGCCCGACCAAGGGCGAGAAACTGGCCGAGGCCCAGGACATCCCCCTGCAGTTCCTCGAGCACATCCTCTTGGAGCTCAAGCACAGCGGCATCGTCCGCGCCCGCCGCGGCGCCAAAGGCGGCTACTGGCTGGCCCGCCCCGCCGACGAGGTCTCCGTCGCCGACGTCGTCCGCGCCGTCGAGGGCCCGATCGCCAACGTCCAGTCGATTGCCCCCGAGGCGATCGAGTACAAGGGCAGCGCCGAGCACCTCCAGGAGGTCTGGATCGCCGTCCGCGCCAGCCTCCGCTCCGTCCTCGAGGAGGTCACCATGGCCGACCTCGTCTCCGGCCAGCTCCCCACTATCGTCGGCGAGCTCACCGCCGCCCCCGAGGCCTGGCAGGCCAGCACCTCGACCAAGGAAATGGCGAACCCGAGCTAGCCGCGAGGTGGCCTACGGCGTCAGATCGTGACGCTGGGCTTTGAGCGTCCGTACGTCGACCCGGTCCTGATCGCGGCCGGCGGCGATCTTCATCCTCAACAGGTCCTCGTAGCTGCAGAAGAAGCAGTCGTGTCCGAGGAAGATCCGCTGCACGGCATGGGGCCGTAGCTCGGCCCACCCGCCACCGTCCTCGCCGAGACCCTTCAGGTGCTGCATCACGTCGAGTCGGCCGTGCTTGGTGGTCAGGACCCAGTTGCCGCCGAGCTTCAAACCCTCGAGGTTTGGCCGCAGCTCGAACTCACTGCCGAGCTCGTCGAGCCCGATCGGCTCCGCCTCCAGCTCCTCCAGCGCAGCGGCCAGGCGGCGCAGGTTCCGAGCGGAAGGGCGGGGGCAGATGTCGACGTCCTGGGTGGCGCGGGGGAAGCCGTGCGCCGCGACGGCGTAACCGCCGACGACGATGTATTCGACTTCGTGCGCGGCCAGGGCGGCGAGCAGGGCCTCCGGTTCAAGGCGCCGCATCTGCTCCCGCCGCGAGGTCCGTCGCGATTTCGCTCAGCTTTGCGGCCTGTGAGAGGCGCTCCTCGGGGGTCAGCTCGCGGTGGTTGGCGAGCACCTCCGCGAGCGATTGATTGCTACCCCCCGGCACGCTCTCGTCCAATCGTTGCGTGGAAAGCATCAACGTTTCACCCATCGCTTCCATGAGCCGATTCAGGGTCTCGAGGCTAGGAGAGACGACGTCGCGCTCGATCCTGCTGATCGCGGGCTGGTCGGTGTTCGCCCTGTTCGCCAGCTCCCCTTGGTCAAGGCCGTGGCGGAGCCGGGCCGCTCGCAGGAACTCGCCACATCTGAAGGTCCGATCCTCGCTCATGGAGAGAGGATATAGCAAATTTGTTATAGGACCTATTCTGTTTCGCTCAGGCCTTCACCGGCACCAAATCGAAGTCGGTTCCCAGCCGCAGCTCGCTGTAGCGGCGGGTCCAGTCGTCGTTGACGCGATCGGACTGACGCTTCATGCGGGGCTCGAAGGCGAAGTCGTCGGGCGGGGAGAGGTCGAGGCGGTTGAGGAGGTTGAGGGTGCTGGTCTCGTAGTCGGCGGCGAAGTTCTCGTAGAGGACGAGGATCGGTTTGATGCCGGCGTGTTCGAAGAAGGCGTCCCAGCTCGACTCTTCGGCGAGCAGGAGCTTCAGGAGATGGTCGATCGCCCGGTAGTGGAAGCGCAGCTGCGGGCGGTGCTCCTCGATGAAGCTGCGGTACGGAGGGGCGCCGTCGTCCTCGACCGAGCCGGTCCCGGAGCTGGCCTGGTCCTCGCGCCAGGTCGCCGTTTGCACCGCCTTCCAGAGCGAGACCGCCTGGCGCAGCTTGTTGGCGCGGACGACCCGCACGAAGGTGAGGTCGGGGAAGACCTCGGGCAGCACCTCCGCCAACGTTGTGTCGCGGTGGGTGGGGATGTTGCGGACGAGGCTGACGAAGTCGTTGAAGTAGCCCCACATCAGCTTCGCGCCGAAGACGCCGTTCTCGGTAGTCCCCGCCTCGAAGGCCCACTCCAGGTAGCGGTCGTAGGCGGCGCGGCTCCAGAGCGGCGAGCGGGGCGGGGGGTCGCTGCCGATGCCGCGCTCGCCGAGGTGGTCGCGGATCGACTGGTCCTCGACGCCGAGGAAGTATTCCTCCGGTCGCCGCGGCCGGCCGCTGTGGCGCAGCGCCTCGAAGTACTCCTCGGGCCGCCCGGCGACGCCGGTTTCGGCCAGGGCGTGGCAGACCAGGGTGCTGCCACTTCGCGGGGTGGCGCAGACGATGTAAGAGCGCTCGGGTTGCATCGCGTATAGAGATTACTGACTAAGTCAATCGACAAAGTTATTTAAAGACGCCTTCCCGCTAGGCTCTCCCTTAAGTACCCGTCGCCCCCGGGTCTATGCGATGCCCCGGGTCCACGCCCCCCCGAGCGAGAGGAAAAGCCTTGGACCGGCCGCCGAACATCCTCTACATCCACTCGCACGACACCGGACGCTTCGTGCAGCCCTACGGCTTCCAGGTGCCGACGCCGAACCTGCAGATGCTGGCCGACCAGGGGGTGCTGTTCCGCGAGGCCTTCTGTGCCGCGCCAACCTGCTCGGGCAGCCGCGCCAGCCTGCTCACCGGCCAGTACTGCCACAACAACGGCATGAACGGGCTCGCCCACCGCGGCTGGGAGCTCAGCGACTACGGCCACCACTGGGTCCACACCCTGCGCCGGGCCGGCTACGGCTCGACCTTGATCGGCGAGCAGCACATCTCCACCGACCCGACCGTGATCGGCTACGACGAGGTCCTCCACGTCGACTCCAACCACGCCGAGAAAGTGGCGCCGCTGACGATCGAGGCGCTGCGCGACGCCCCCGCCGACCCCTGGTTCATGTCGGTCGGCTTCTTCGAGACCCACCGCGACTTCTCCACCCCGACCTCGGTCCGCGACACGCTCTACTCGCTGCCGCCCGCCAACCTCCCCGACGTCCGCGCCACCCGTCGCGACATCGCCGCCTTCAAGGCCAGCGCTCGCTCGCTCGACCAGGGGATCGGCGCCGTCCTCCACGCCCTCCACGACTTCGACCTCGTCGACGACACCCTGGTGATCTGCACCACCGACCACGGGATCGCCTTCCCGGACTCCAAGGCGACCCTCTTCGACCGCGGCATCGGCGTGATGATGATCATGCGCGGCCCGGGCCTCGGCGGCGGCAAGGTGGTCGACGCGCAGGTCAGTCACCTCGACGTCTTCCCGACGCTCTGCGAGCTGGCCGGGGTGGATCCGCCCGACTGGCTGCAGGGCGCCTCGCTGATGCCGCTGCTGCGTGGCGAGGTCGAGCGCCTGCACGAGGCGATCTTCGCCGAGGTCACCTACCACGCTGCCTACGAGCCGCAGCGGGCGGCCCGCAGCGAGCGCTGGAAGTACATCCGCCGCTTCGACGACTACCGCTTCCCGGTGCTCGCCAACTGCGACGACAGCGAGAGCAAGGAGCTGCTGGTCGCCGCCGGCTGGGGCGACCGGCCGGTCGCCCGCGAACAGCTCTACGACCTCGTCCTCGACCCCGGCGAGGGCGCCAACCTCGCCGCCGACCCGGCGTTCGCCGAGGAGCTGGGGGAGATGCGCGACCGCCTCGAGGACTGGATGCGGGAGACCGACGATCCGCTGCTCGCCGGGCCGGTGCCGCCGCCGCCCGGGGCGCTCGTCAACGAGCAATGGCAGCTCTCCCCCGACGAGCAGCCGCGCGCGATCATGGCGGATCCCACGGCCGCGCCATCCAGGTGAGGCAGGTCCAGCCGGGGATCGGCAGCCCGCCCGGGTAGCGGCTCTCGCCGCGGGCGAAGACGCTGAGGCCGCAGTTGTGCGAGCCCATCTGCCAGATCCGCTCCAGCGCCCGCGCCGCGCCCCGCTCGCCGAGCCCGTCCACCAGCTCCTCGCCGAGCACGGCGTCGAGCAGGAAGACGCGGAAGAAGATCCCGTGGCCGACCAGTAGCGGCAGGCCGTCACCCGTCGCCTCCAGCTCCGCCCGCAACCGCCGCGCCCGTCCGAGCAGCGGCGCGAAGGCTTCGCCCGGGCGCCACTCACCGACGTAGTCGAGCGGCTCGGCCGTCAGCCCCAGCTCCGCCTCCAGCGCCGCCGCGGTTTCCCGCGCCCGCCGCATCGGGCTGCAGAGCAGCCGCGTCACGCCCTCCTCGCTCAGTCCCACCGCCGCCGCCCGCGCCTGCTCGACGCCCCGCTCGGTCAGCCGGTCGCCCTGCTCCTCGCTCAGCGCCTCGGCGCCGGTGTGGGCGTTGTGGGCGGACTCGCCGTGGCGCAGGAAGAGGATCCGGCTCACGCGTGCTGCTATTCGGCGGCCGGGACGCCGCCGGCGACGATGTCGACGAAGTTCTCCAGGTGCCGGGTCGTCCAGCACTCGAAGGCACCGTCGCAGTAGCGCTCGTAGGCGGCCATCACCGAGTCGCCGTAGTTCCAATACAGCTTCGGCTCCGGGTTGAGCCAGAACAGCCGCCCCGCCCGCTCCGCGACCTGGGCGAAGACCTCGGCGTGCGGCTCGCGGCCGTTGGTGCGGGCGTCACCGAGCACGATTACGGTCGAGCGGGGGTCGAGTTCGTCGGAGATCTCGGTCAGGAACTCCTGCCAGACGCGGCCGTAATCGGTGTAGCCGGAGACGTCGGCGACGCCGCCCTCGCTGGAGATCTTCCGAGCGATCGCGGCGAAGTCGCGCTCCTGCTCGAAGACCTCGCTCACCTCCGAGATCCGCTCGATGAAGACGAAGCTGCGCAGCTTGCGGAAGGAGTCGTGCAGGGCGTGCAGGACCGAGAGGAAGAAGACGCTGGCCGAGGTGACCGAAGTAGAAACGTCGCAGAGCACGTAGATCTCCGGCCGCCGCGGCCGCTTTGGCCGGTAGCGCAGCCGCAGCGGCACGCCGCCGGTCTCCAGCGAGGCGCGCATCGTCCGCCGCACGTCGACCAGCTGGCCCTGTTTGCGGCCGCGCTGCTCGTGCCCGAGCGTCGCCAGGCGCCGCTTCATCTGCGAGACCGCCCGGTGCACCGCCGCCAGGTCCTGGGTCGGGCTGGTCGGCAGCGCCCGGTCGAGCTCGGCTAGGGGGCGGGACGGCGGCAGCGCCTCAGTGCGCTCGATCAGGTCGCGTTCGAGCTCGCGGCGCAGGTGCCGCTCGAAGGCGTTGAGCTGCTCGCGGCTGATCGACGGCGGCGGCTCGGCGCCCTCCTCGGCCGGCGCCGGCTGCGCCTGCTGGCCGGTCGAGAGCCCCAGCGTGCGGCGGATCCGCTGCACGTCGACGCCGACCACCCCGGAGCCCTCGGCGCGCCCGAAGGCGGCGATCGAGAGCCGGGCCAGGTCGCGCATCCGGTCCTCTTCTTCGGCGACGATCGCTTCCCGCACTTGCTCGCGGAGGGCGTCCATGTCGAGCCGCTCGCTGCTTTCGAGCTCGGACCCTTCGCCCCCTTCGGCTTCCACCTCGGCCTCGTTGATTCCCTGCTGCACGGCCTCCGCCTCGGCGGCGCGGAAGAAGAAGCGGTCGAAGAGCAGCTCGAAGACGCGGCGGTCGTCCTGCGACTTGGCGATCGTCGCCGCCAGCGCCTCACGGAAGTCGGCCTGGTCGGTCCAGGGCACCTGTTCGAGGGCGGCGAAGGCGTCGAGGATCTCCGAGGTCCCGACCGCGACCCCCTCGCCCCGCAGTTCCTCGCAGAAGGCCAGCAGCTTCGGCGCCAGCCCCGGCGGACCGGGGTCGGCCTGCGGCCCGTAGGGAGAGCTGGGGGTCACGGGTCGATAATAGGTCGATGCGGTCAGGGGCAGAGGCGCTGCGGGAGTTGCGACGGGCGCGCAGGCGGCACTACGTCGATCGGCTCGACAAGATGGAGCTGCTCTACCGGGTCTACGTTGCCGCGATCTTCGGGGCGATCGTCCTCGGAGTCGTCGCCGGGGCGATCCACGAAGCGCCGGCCACCGCAACCGCGGTCGACTCGATTCGCTCCCAGGCGCCGGCGCTGATCGGCCTTGCGGTCGCCTTCGCCATCCTCGCCGGCTTGCGGAGCGGCGCCCGCGGCGGCCCGCTGGCGATCGAGGAGGCCGAGCTCCGCTACGTGCTGCTGGCGCCCCTCGACCGTGGGACGGCGCTGCGGCCGGCGGCGATCGCCCAAGCCCGAATCGCCGCGATCGTCGGCGCCGTTACCGGCGCCATCATCGGCAACTTCGTCTTCCGGCGCTTCCCCGGCACGGCGCTGGAGTGGATCGGCTGCCTGGCCCTGTTCGGGGCGCTGGTTCCGCTCTGCGTCCTCGGCGCCGCCCAGCTCGCCTGCGGGCGGCGGCTGCGAGCGCGGCCGGCGAGCGCGGCCGGGCTCGCCCTCGTCGCCTGGTCGGTCGCCGACGTCGCCTTCGGCTCGACCAGCTCACCGGCAACGATGCTCGGCGAGCTGGCGACGCTGCCGCTGCGGGGCGACGGCTCGCTCGCCCCGGCGGCGGTTGGGGCGGCCCTGGCGCTCGCCCTCGTCGTCGTCGGGCTGCTCGGCATCGGCGGACTGCTGCTCGAGGCGGCGCGGCGGCGGGCGGCGCTGACCGCGGAGATGCGCTTCTCCGCCTCCGTCCAGGACCTGCGCACCGTGATCCTGCTGCGCCGCCAGCTCGCCTCGGAGCTGCCCCGCCGCCGCCCCTGGCTGCGCCTCGCGCCGGCCGGAAGAGCCGGCCACCCGGTCTGGCGGCGCGGCTGGCAGAGCTTCCTGCGCTGGCCCGTCGCCAGGGCCGCCCGGGTAGCGGCGCTCGGCGCCGCCGCCGGCGCGGTCGCGGTCGCGGCTTGGAGCCAGACCCCGGTCCTCTTCGCCTTTCCCGGCCTACTCCTCTTCGTCGCCAGCCTCGACCTGATCGAGCCGCTCGCCCAGGAGGCCGACCATCCGACCCGCCGCAGCCTGCTCCCGGTCGCCGGGGGCCGGCTCTTTCGCCACCACCTCGTTGCCCCCGCGAGCGCGCTGGCGGTAGTCGTGGCGCTGGGCGCCGTGGCCGCGGCAGCGATTGGCGCCGACCCGGGGATCGCGCTCGGAGTGGGGGCGGCGCTGCTTGTCGCCTCGCCGGCGCTGCTCGCCTGCGCCGCCGCCCTCAGCGCCACCAACGATCCCTACGAATTCATCCTCACCCCCGAACTCGGTTACGTCTGGAGCTCGCTGCCGCTGGTCCTGGCGGCGGCGGGGGTGGGGGTTCCGCTCGTCGTGGCCTGGAGTGTGTCGCGTCACGGCGGCAGCCCGGTGGGGGTCGCGGTCGCCGCGGAGATCGCCCTGTTGCTGGTCGCGGCGGGCCTGGTCGCCCTGCTCCAATTCCAGGCGACGAAGGGCGATGAGGTGACGGCGTGACCCCGGTCCTCCGCGCCCGTCACCTGACCCGCAGCTACGACGGGTACCTTGCGCTCGACGCCTTCCAGCTCGACCTCGGCGCCGGCGAGCTGGTCGCCCTGGTCGGTCCCAACGGCGCCGGCAAGACGACCTTCCTCAACCTCGCCGCGGGCCTGCTGGCGCCGAGCTCCGGCCAGGTCGACGTGGGGGGCGCGCTCGCCGGCTCGATCGAGGCCCGCCGCGCCCTCTCCTACCTGCCGGACACCCCCGTCTTCTACGAAGACCTCAGCATCGGCGAGCACCTCCACTACGTCGCGGCGCTGCACGGCGTCGAGGACCCGGCACCGCGGGCCGAGATGCTGCTCGAGCGCCTCGGGCTTGCCGAGTGGACCGACGCGATGGCCTCAGAACTGAGCAAGGGGATGCGGCAGAAGGCCTCGATCGCGCTGGCGCTCGTGCGCCCTTTCTCCGCCCTCCTCGCCGACGAGCCGTTCGACGGCCTCGACCCACCGAGCCGCGACGTCCTCTTCGAGCTGATCGCCGAAGCACGGCAAGCGGGTGCCGGGATAGTCGTCTCGACCCACCGGCCCGACGTGATCTCCGCCGCCAGCCGCTGCGTCGGGATTCGCGACGGCCACCTCGCTTACGACGGCGCCCCCGACCCGGCGGCGATCGCCGACTTCTTCGAGCCCGGCACCGAGCCTGTTGCTTAGGAACTAGGCGGCGGGGCTGGCGTTGGCGAGTTTGACGCCGACCCGCTCGGCGACGAGGTCGATGTCGGTGCGGTGCTTGATGATGATCGACATCGACTGTTCGAAGGTCTCACGGTCGATGTCCTCGGCGCCCATCAGCAGCAGCGTCCGTGCCCAGTCGATCGACTCGGCGATCGAGGGGGGCTTTTTCAGGTCCAGCGCCCGCACCATCCCGATCACCTCGACCAGCCGCCGGGTCAGGGTCTCGGACAGCTCCGGCACGTGCAGGCGGACGATCTCCATCTCCCGCTCGACGCCGGGGTAGTCGAGCCAGAGGTAGAGACAGCGCCGCTTCAACGCCTCGGTCAGCTCCCGCGAGTCGTTCGAAGTGAGGACGACGATCGGCATCGTCTTCGCCTCGATCCGGCCCAGCTCCGGGATCGTGATCTGGAAGTCGGAGAGCAGCTCGAGCAGCATCGCCTCGAACTCCTGGTCGGTCTTGTCAATCTCGTCGATCAGCAGCACCACCGGCTCGGGGCTGGCGATCGCCTGCATCAGCGGCCGCGTCAGCAGGAACTCCTCGCTGAAGATGTCGTCCTGGACGTCGCCCCAGCCGGACTCGCCGCCGGCCTGGATCCGCAGCAGCTGCTTGCGGTAGTTCCACTCGTACATCGCCTTCGACTCGTCGAGGCCCTCGTAGCACTGCAGCCGCACTAGCTCCCGGCCGGTAGCCCGCGAGAGCGCCTTCGCCAGCTCGGTCTTGCCGACCCCGGCGGGGCCCTCGACCAGCACCGGCTTGCCCAGCCTGCCGGCCAGGAAGGAGACCAGTGCCGCCGGCTCGTCGGCCAGGTAACCGACACCGCCCAGCGCCTCCTTGGTCTCCTCGACGGAGCCGAATCCTTGCCCTGCAGCAGCCTCGCTCATCGGCGCGATGATAATCACCGCTCCGTGCTCGCCATCGCCATGCCGCTGGCCGAGCTGCTCCCACGCAGCCCCGGCCCCTACGTCGCCCTGATGCTGACCGGGTTCGGCATCGGGATCCTCGGCCACCTCACCCGGTCCCGGATCCTGGTTGCCGCCGGCGTCATCCTGATCTTCCTCGGCGCCCTCGTCTTCCCGCTGGCGGCCACCCTGACCAGCGGCGAATCGACCGCGCCGATCGAACAATCGCGCGGCGACAGCGGCGAATAGGCCGCCGCGGTCCTCGGCCGCGTCTACGATCGCCGCATGGGCCGCCTCGACGACGTCGACCTCAGCCTGGCGCTGACCGCCAAGGAGGAGGAGCGCGAGTTGAAACGCGCCTGGAAGCGGCTCTCGCAGTTGCGCCTCACCCTCGCCGGCTTACTCGACGGCCACCGCGAGCTGGGCCCGCCGGTCTGCGTGCTTTTCGAGGGTTGGGACGCTGCCGGCAAGGGCGGCGCGATCAAGCGGCTGGTGGCGCCGCTCGACCCGCGCCACGTCCGCGTCGCCCAGTTCGGCCCACCCAGCCCCGATGAGAAACGGCACCACTTCCTGCACCGCTTCTGGCCGGCGCTGCCGGGCTGGGGCGGGATGGCCGTGCTCGACCGCAGTTGGTACGGGCGGGTCCTGGTCGAGCGGATCGAGGGCCTGGCCAGCCACGAGGAGTGGGCGCGCGGCTACGAGGAGATCGTCTCCTTCGAGCGGATGCTCGCCGAAGAGGGGATGGTGCTGGTCAAGTTCTGGCTGCAGATCTCCCCGGCCGAGCAGCTGAAGCGCTTCGAGCGCCGCGCCGCCGACCCACTGCGGGCCTGGAAGCTGACCGCCGAAGACTGGGAGAACCGCGCCAAGCGCCCCGAATACGAGCTCGCGGTCGAAGAGATGCTCGACCTCACCGACCGTCCCGAGGCCCGCTGGCAGCTCGTTTCCGCCGAGTCCAAGCGCCATGCCCGAGTCGAGGTGGTGCGCACCGTCAACACTGAGATCGAAGCCGGGATGCGACGGGCGGGGCAGGAGCCGCCTCCCCAGCCCTAGAATCCAGTGCTCACTGTCTTTCGAGCGTGAGGAGCCTTCTCTTGAGCCGCATCCGCATCATCGCCTTGCTTTGCGCCCTGCTGGCGCTGGCAGCCACCCTCGCCGCCTGCGGCAGCAGCAGCAAGAGCGATGAAGACCCCCAGAAGGTCGTCGAAAACGCGACCCTGGAAGGGGTGAAGAGCGGCAATCTCGACCTCTCCGTCGGGGTCAAGTCGGAAGGCAAGGAAGGTGGCGATCTCGACGTCAGCCTCTCCGGTGCCTTTCAGACCAAGGGCGACAAGGAAGCGCTGCCCGAACTCGACATGACCGCCAAGGCCAACGGTTCCCTCGAAGGCAAAAAGGTCGACTTCGAAGGCGGCCTCACGGTCCTCTCCGACCGCGCCTTCGTCAACTACAAGGGCACCGAGTACGAAGTCGACCCGACCACCTTTGGTTTCGTCAAGTCGAGCTTCGAACAGGCCCAGCAGGGCAGTGGCGAAGAAGCCGGCAAGGCCGACGTCAGCGCTTGCCAGGAAGCGGCCGAAGGTCTCGAATTCAACGACTTCTTCCAGGACCTGCAGAACGAAGGCAGCGCCGACGTCGAGGGCACCTCGACCACCAAAGTGAGCGGCGACGTCAACGTCGGCAGCGCCATCGACGCGATCATCAAGCTGGCTGAAAATCCGGCCTGCGCCTCGCAGCTGGAAGCGGCCGGGGGACTGCCGATCGCCGAACTCGAAAAGGCGAAGGGCGAAGTCACCAGCGCCGTCAAAAAGGCGCACGCGGAAATCTACGTCGGTGACGACAACATCGTCCGCAGGCTGACCGCCGACCTCACCGTCGAACCGAAGAGCAGCAACGAAACCGTCGAAGTCGAACTCGACCTCACCCTCAGTGGCGTCAACGAAGACCAGACGATCAAGGGTCCCTCGGGCGCCAAGCCGCTCGAAGGCCTCTTCCAGGAACTGGGCGTCAACCCGCTCGAACTGCTCGAAGCGGCGCAGGGCGAAGGCGGCTTCGAAGGGCTGCTGGAAGGCCTCACCGAAGGCGCCCTCGGCGGCTCCTCGGGCGGCGGCTCCTCGGCGGGAGGCGGCTCGGGCGGCAGCCAGCAGGAATACCTGAACTGCCTCAAGGGAGCGAACACCCCGTCCGACCTGCAGAAGTGCGCGAACCTCGCCGCCTAGCGAGTTCGCGCCACTTCACTTGCGCCTAGACGCCGCCTTCCTCCGGACCCCGCAGGGGTGGCCCTACCTGCTGGCGCCGCTGATCCCGGCGGCGCTGGCGCTCGACCTCGCCGGGGCGCCGGCGACGGTCGTCTTCGCCGCCTCAGCGCTGGGGATCGTGCCGACGGCGGCGCTGATGGGCCGCGCCACCGAGGAGCTGGCAGCCCGCTCGGGGCCGGGGATCGGGGGCCTGCTCAACGTCACCTTCGGCAACGCGCCGGAGCTGATCATCGCCCTCTTCGCGCTCGGCGAGGGTCTGCAGGAGGTGGTCAAAGCCTCGATCGTCGGCTCGATCATCGGCAACATCCTGCTCGTCCTCGGCGCCGCGATGCTGGCCGGCGGGATCGGTCGCGACAAACAGCGCTTCAGCCGCACCGGCGCAAGCATCCAGACCTCGATGCTGATGCTGGCCGCCGCCGCCCTGGTGATGCCGGCGATCTTCGAGCTGGTCGAGGGCAAGGGCCTGCCGCAGCCCGGCGCCGAGGCGGTCCACTACGGCGGCACCGTCGAGCACCTCTCGCTGGCGGTGGCGATCGTTCTCATCGCCACCTACGTCGCCGGCCTCTTCTTCTCGCTGAAGACCCACCGCGAGCTCTTCAACCCCGAGTACGAGGACGAGGACACCTGGGGCTGGTCGACCCGCACCTCGGTGATCGCGCTGGCGATCGCCGGCGTCCTCGTCGGGGTGATGTCCGAGGTCCTGGTCGGCTCGATCAGCGAGGCCTCGCACGCGATCGGCCTCTCCGAGTTCTTCATCGGCGTGATCGTCGTTGCCATCGTCGGCAACGCCGCCGAGCACTGGGTTGCGGTCCTGGTCGCCCTCAAGGACAAGATGGACCTCTCGGTCAACATCGCGATCGGCTCCAGCGCCCAGGTGGCGCTCTTTGTCGCCCCGGTCCTGGTGATCGCCTCCTTCTTCCTCGGCCCGCACCCGTTGGCCCTTGTCTTCAATGGCTTCGAGCTCGGCGCGATTCTGCTGGCGATTCTGATTGCCAACTACGTGACCCAGGACGGCGAGTCGACCTGGTTCGAGGGGGTCCAGCTGTTGGCGGTCTATTTCGTATTTGCCCTAACGTTTTACTTCGCCTAGGGCGGCCCCGGGGCGGGGCTCGCCTGCGCAACAGCGGGGAGGCTTGGCGAGCCCCGCCCCGGGGCCGCCAAGCCGCTGGATAGCCTCAGGCGATGGAATTCGTCCTCCTGCTGGTCAGTTTTGCTGTTGTTCTGACCGGGGCGTTGCTGTTTACGAACGCGGTTGAGTGGAGCGGGCACAAGCTGGGACTGGGGGAGGGGGCGGTTGGGAGCATCCTCGCCGCGGTGGGGACGGCGATGCCGGAGACGCTGATCGCGATCGTTGCCTTGATCAGCGTCAGTGAGGGGAGCGAAGACGTTGCCGTCGGGGCGATCGTCGGGGCACCGTTCCTGTTGGCGACGCTGGCGATGGGGCTGGTCGGGCTCTTCGCCTACTCCTACCGGGAGCGCCGCACCCAGGGAGTCCACCTTGAGGCGCACGGGCCGACCCTGGAGCGCGACCTGCTCTTCTTCCTCGCCTTCTTCACCCTCGCCGGCCTGCTTTCCTGGGGACCGCCGGCGGCGCTGCGGATCCCGCTCGGCCTCGTCTTTCTCGCTGCCTACCTCGTCTACGCCGCCCGCACCCTGCGCGGCTCCGGCGCCGTCCAGGAGGAGGAGACGCTTAACCCGCTGCTCTTCGAGCGCCGCCCCGAGCGCGCCGGCGACCCGGCGCTGGCGCTCTGTGTTCTGCAGTTGCTGGTCGGCCTGGGGGCGATGGTTGGCGGCGCCCACCTCTTCGTCGAAGAGCTGCTCAAGGTCGCCGGAGACCTCGGCGTCGACGCCCTCGTTCTCGCCCTGATCCTCGCCCCGCTGGCGACCGAGCTGCCGGAGAAGGTGAACAGCTTCTTCTGGGTGCGCGAAGGCAAGGACGCCCTCGCCCTCGGCAACGTCAGCGGCGCGATGGTCTTCCAGTCGACGATCCCGGTCGGCATCGGCCTGCTCTTCACCGACTGGTCGCTCTCCGCCAACGCGATCCTCTCCATCGCCCTCGGCGTCGCCGGCGGCCTCGTCGCCTACCTCAGCCTCCACCGCGCCGGCCAGTTCAACCTCCCCTCCGTCCTAGCCTGGTTCGCGCTCTACGCAACCTTCTTACTCGTCGTGATTGCGAGCGCTTAGAGAGCTATCCCGGTAGGGCTGGAACGTCTTGTACTTTTTCGGCGCTTCGGACCTCGGACGGCGCCGGCCGACGGCGAAAAAGTTAAGTGAAAGCCCTACCGGGATAGCTCTCGGAGAGCTTTCAACACCAGCTCGTCGTGCTTTTTCGGCTGCACCTTCGGGAAGGTCGCGACGACCTTGCCATTGGGGCCGACGATGAAGGTCGAGCGGATGATTCCCATGTACTTCTTGCCGTACATCGAGCGCTCGCCCCAGGCGCCGTATTTCTCGGCGACCTTGTGGTCGGGATCGGCGAGCAGGGTGAAGTCGAGCTTCTGGTTGTCGGCGAACTTGCGCAGCGCCTCCGGCTCATCCGGCGAGATCCCCAGCACCCGCGCCCCCAGCTCCCGGTACTCGTCGCCGCGGTCGCGGATCCCGCAGGCCTGGGTCGTGCAACCCGGCGTTTCCGCTCGCGGGTAGAAGTAGACGACGACCGTCTCGCCCTTCAGGTCGGTCAACTTGACCTTCTTGCCGTCCTGATCGGACAGCGTGAAGGCGGGCGCCCTGTCGCCTGGCTCCAGCATCGACGCCGCGCTCAGTCCTCGCGGCCGGGGTCCTGCCCGTCCTCGTCCTCGTTGACCTCGTCGTCGGCCTGTTCGAGCGCGGTCTCCGAGACCGAGCCGCTGGCACCGGGGTGGTAGTGGGTCTGGAAGGTCTCGAGGATGCGGTCGCGACCGTCTTCGTCGATCGGGGTCTCCTCGGAGAGCCGCACCCACTCGGCACCCTCGTAAGCCTCCATGTTGAAGACCTCCTGGTCGATCGAGGCGGAGTCGTCGACGACGACCACGACCTCGGTCTGGGGGTTGAAGTAAGTGCCGGGTTGGACCAGCAGCTCCTCGACCTCGTACAGATTGTCGTCGGCGCCGTCGGGCATCTAGCTCGATCCTATGAGATCGGCGAGCTGACGCTCGGTCTCGGCTTCGACGTCGAGCGGCTCCTCCCCAGCACGCATCCGCCGTTCGTTGCGGGCGACCACCAGCTGGCGCACCTCGGCGCGCAGCTCGGCATCCATCCGCCCCTCGCGGTCGACCTCCGGCTCGGCCGTGGCGAGCAGCCGCTCCGCCTCCACCTCGACGTCCAGCGGCGCCTCGCCGCGGCGCTGGCGGCGGTCGGACTTCGCCTGCAGCATCTGCCGCACTTCGGCTGCCTGGATCGCCGGGTCGACCCGCTGCGGTGGCCCACCCCGCCGCGGCGCCGAGTCGTGCAGGAGCGAGAAGGGGCCGCCGCCGACCCGCTCCCAGCTGCCACCAACGCGGCGGAAGAGGATCCCGGCCAGCGGCGCCACGACGCAGGTGAGCGCGAGCACGATCCCCGCCTTTTCCACAGCCGACAACGCCAGCGGCAAAGCCATGCGCCAAGGGTAAACCCGCCCACATGGGGGGAGGTCTTCCGCTAACCTTCTCGGTGGTTGACTGACCAGTCAATCGGCGGAACGTCAGCCCGGCCAGGCGGCGCTCCATACAAGACTGCAAGGCCCGACAAAGGAGCACCGACCGGTGGTTGACTTCACCCTCAGCGACGAGCAGAAAGACCTGCGCGAGCTGGCCCACAGCTTCGCTGACAAAGAGATGCGCAAGGTCGCCTGGGAGTACGACAAGGACGGCACCTGGCCGCAGGACGTCATCGACAAGGCCTTCGAGGTTGGTCTGATGAACACCCACATCCCCGAGGCCTACGGCGGCCCGGGCCTCGACTACCTCTCCGGTTGCATCATCGAGGAGGAGATCGGTTGGGGCTGCTCGGGCATCGGCACCTCGCTGATGGCCAACGGCCTCGCCTCGTCCCCGGTCGTTCTCGGCGGCTCCGAGGAGACCAAGAAGAAGTACCTGGGGATGCTGGCTGAAGAACCGAAACTGGCCTCCTTCGGCCTCACCGAGCCGGACGCCGGCTCCGACGTCTCCGGGATGAAGACCCGCGCCGTCAAGCAGGGCGACAAGTACATCCTCAACGGCTCCAAGTGCTTCATCACCAACGGCACCTACGCCGACTGGTTCACGGTCTTCGCCAAGACCGATCCGGACAACGGCCACCGCGGTATCTCCGCCTTCGTCGTCGACGCCAAAGCCCCTGGGGTGACGGTCGACAAGAAGGAGGACAAGATGGGTCAGCGGGCTTCCAACACCGCGACCATCTCCTTCAACGACGTCGAGGTCCCGGCCGAGAACCTTCTCGCCGAGGAAAACAAGGGCTTCAAACTGGCGATGATGACCCTCGACCGGACCCGCCCGGGTGTGGCGGCAATGGCCACGGGCATCGCCCGCGCGGCCTTCGAGTTCGCCGTCGAGTACTCCAAAGAACGGGTCCAGTTCGGCGTCCCGATCGCGATGCACCAGGCGATCCAGTTCATGATCGCCGACATGTCCACCAAGGTCGACGCGGCCCGGCTGCTGACCTGGCACTCGGCCGTCCTGCTCGACCAGGGCAAGCGCGCCTCGCTGGTCTCCTCGGAGGCCAAGCGCTTCGCCGCCGACTCGGCGATGGAGGTCACCGTCGATGCCGTGCAGGTCTACGGCGGCTATGGCTTCATCAAGGAGTACCCGGTCGAGAAACTGATGCGCGACGCCAAGATCATGCAGCTCTACGAGGGGACCAGCCAGATCCAGCGTCTGGTCATCGCCAAAGAAGTGCTGCTGCCGCGCCAGGTCGACGAGCCCTCCCCAGAGGCTCAGGCCAAGGCCAAAGCCTCCGAGGACAGCCAGTCCGAGCAGGCGGCCGCGACCGTCTGAGGTTCCGCTGACCGGCCGGTTTCCCGCCTTCGTTGTGGGAAACCGGCCGGTCGCGATGTACGGTGCCTGGCATGGACGTAGCCGCCAGCGCCGCAGCCGGTAAGGAGGCGCGCAACAAAGCCCGACGCTCCGACCACGGTGTCTGGACGCCCGGGCCCGATCGCGACCCGCTCGCAATCCTCGAGGCGCAGGAGCGGACCCGGGTCCCCGAGCTGGTCCCGATCCGCCACGGGCGGATGGCCGCCTCGCCCTTCGCCTTCTTCCGCGGTGCCGCCGCGGTGATGGCCGCCGACCTCGCCACCACGCCGGACTCCGGCCTGCGCGTGCAGGCCTGCGGCGACGCCCACCTGACCAACTTCGGCGCCTTCGCCGGCCCCGACCGGCGCCTCCTCTTCGACCTCAACGACTTCGACGAGACGCTCCCCGGTCCCTGGGAGTGGGACGTCAAGCGGCTCGCCGCCAGCTTTGCGATCGCCGGCCGCGAACGCGGCTTCAAACGCAAGCGCCGCGGCGCCGCAGTTCTCGCTTCCGTCGCCAGCTACCGCGAGGCGATGCGCGCCTTCGCCGCCCAGACCAACCTCGAGGTCTGGTACGCGCGTCTCGACGTCGAGGACGAGCTGGCCAAATTCGAAGGCGAGACGGACCAGGCCGAGCTAAAGCGGGTGCGCCGCAACGTCGCCAAGGCGCGCGGCAAGGATCACCTGCGGGCGCTCGGGAAACTCACCCACCTCGTCGACGGGGAGCTGCGCTTCCGCAGCGAACCGCCGCTGCTGATCTCGGTCGGCGAGCTGCTCCCGGCAGCGGAGGCGGCCGATCTCCGCGAGAGCCTGAAGGAAGTGACCGAGCATTACCGAGAGAGCCTGCCACCCGACCGCCAGCACCTCTTCGACGGCTACCGCTTCCGCGACATCGCCCGCAAGGTCGTCGGCGTCGGCAGCGTCGGTACCCGTGCCTGGGTGTTGCTGTTCACCGGCGCCGACGACAGCGACCCGCTCGTCCTCCAGGCCAAGGAGGCCGAGGCCTCGGTGCTGGAGCCCTACGTCGGCGCCAGCCGCTACCGCAACCACGGCCGCCGCGTGGTCGAGGGACAGCGGTTGATGCAGGCGGCCGGCGACATCTTCCTCGGCTGGTGCCCGGCGGTTGGTGTCGACGGTCGCCAGCGCGACTTCTACGTGCGCCAGCTCTGGGACTGGAAGCGCTCAGCCGACGTCGACTCGATGTCGCCCGAGGCCTTCGAGGTCTACGCGCGGCTCTGTGGCTGGACCCTGGCCCGGGCGCACGCCCGCTCCGGCGACCGTCTCGCGATCGCCGCCCACCACGGCGGCGGCGACAGCTTCGACCTGCCGATCGCCGAGTT
>Ga0207686_10000613_pt1 | contig 22232 bp, 26 predicted proteins | sample KBSM24metaG_FD_184396 | JGI IMG/M metagenome (GOLD analysis project Ga0207686, IMG submission 184396) | Miscanthus rhizosphere microbial communities from Kellogg Biological Station, Michigan, USA - KBS M2-4 metaG (SPAdes) (version 2) | ecosystem: Host-associated > Plants > Roots > Rhizosphere >...
TGGCAAGCAGTCTACGGCGATCACATCGTCGGCACCTTCGACCTGCGCGACAAGGATCGCGCTCAATCCGCGCTTGACCGTTTCGTATATGAGGAGCTGAGCCGATGAACATCGAAATCACCGAAGACCGCGCCCGATGGCGCTCAACCGACTACACATGGAACGTACGGATCGACGGCGTGCTGATCGCCGTCGCAAAGACGCCGGGCGCCGGCGACTATGTTGCGAACGAAGTCATCGCCCGCAACGATGTCGCGATGCTCAAACAGGCGATCAGCGCGCTCGACGCCGTTGATCAGCTGCTGACTGCTGAACTGTCCCGGCCGGTCGCATACTGTGCCGCCTATGGATGCATTGAACTGCGCACACATCGCGATACGGGCTTCTGCTGCGCACACGATGCCGAAGCGACCGGCAGTCAATGCAATTGCGCGGCCATGCGCATGCCTGAAGGCGACTATCTCGACGCCGACGGCATGCGCGTGCCGGCCCCAGAGGACCCCTGCTGCCCATGCGGTCGACCGGCGCTGTTCTTTGTTCAGTACCCCGGCAAGACGTACGCCTACTGCCCCGACTGCTACCGCGAGCTCAACGCCGGCCGGCCGCCGCTGCTGGCCCAGTGTGCCGCCATTATTCGCCGTTGCCTGGGCAGCACGACCGGCGCCGGGTCGATCATTGACGAGCTGCGCCGGGTCGACCGCGCGCTGAGCAGTGAGGGTTGGTGATGAAGTGGCACACTCCCCCAGCCGATCCGTTGCCCGACGATGGCCCAGGCGATCCGATCCCCGGCGATCCGGGCTATGAATACCCATAGGAGTCCCCCACAATGCAGCACAACGTTACACCAGACATCACGATCCGCATGACAGCCTGGGATCACCTCGCAGCACACAAGCAAGCGCTACGGGCTGCACAGCAGCTCCTAGCGGCAGCTCAGTCGAGCCGCGATAAAACCATGTACAAGGTTTGGATACTCAACGCGGAGCGCAACATTATGCACTGGCAGGCCCAGGCAGAAAGGGAAACAGCATGAGCCTAACAACTGCCGCGCTCGACGCCATTCGCTGTGAGCTTAGCGAAGCCACGCGCAGCACCGTTTATGACAGGCCACACATCGATCATATCGTAAAGGCAGTTGAGAAGCTGACGGATCTGGTTGAGAAGTTGCACGCGCGTGTGCTGTTCTTAGAGCAGCAGCAGCAACGCGCGGAGAATTACTAACATGCCCAGCTTCAAGCGGTTTCTACTCGGCTTCGTCGTCTACCTGCTCTTCGCGGCAGTGGCAGCAGGCGTGATGATCTACGCTGGACTGCACGACGCTTTTTATCCTGTGCTGATCATCTTCCTGCTGGGGTATGTCGGGGGCCGCATATCGAAGATCATCGAGCAGGGTCGTTAACTTTGGCGCTTCTGGGCCTGGCGCTCATCTCAGGCCCATCCAATCATAAAGGGGTATCACCACCATGGCAGACTTCGATCAGGACGATGGCAGTCAGTACGGCAGCTATCAGGACGACGCGACGCACGGCGATGGACTGACGCGCATTCAGTGGCGGCATGGCGACAAGAAACATCAGTCGCCGGGCTTCTTCTTTCTGGCGGCCGAGTCGGCCCCCGAGGGCTTCAGCCCCAGCGGCAGCGCCTGGGCAAAACACAGCGAATACTTCGAGTCGAGCGATAAGACGCTCCATGGCTGGAAGGCTGACAAACTGCAAGTGGCGATCATCTGCGCCCGCGTGCAGCCGTACGTCAGAGGCGAGAAAGGCGACGCGCCGATCTGGCTGGACGCCTGGGATGCGTCGCGCAACTGCGCCATGCATGCCGATGTGTTGCTCGTCGCCGATGGTCTCCAGGATCTGGGCCCGGTGAAATGGTCGACCAACGGATCGACGATCGCATTCGCGATTATCGGTCGAGCCGACCCGAAGCGCGATCCGCAAGGCGGCATCTTGCACCGGCAGCGGGAAGAGGTGCTAGCAGCAGCTGACGCCGTTTCGAAGGTCGCCTATCGCAAGAAGAAAAATCTGTATTGGCTGTTCTGGGCAACCATCGGCACGGAGCGCGACGCCAAGGGCAACATCGTGTACACGGCAACCAAGGGCCCCATGGTCACGCTGCCACGCCTCCAGCTGCCGGCCACGATTGACACGGCCTGGCTCAAGGCAAACTTCGTCGGCACTGACATGGCCACCTACGGCGAAGAGATGCGCGGACTGTACGACGAGTGGAAACAAACCAAGTTTACCAACGATGGGCCCCAGGCCCAGACCACGCCGGGCCGCAACGTGCCGCAGCCGGTCGAGGATTTACTCTTTTGATGGGAGGTGATCAGTCTATGAAGTGGGCAAGTTGGTCGACCTAGCATAGCAGTCGAGGGGCCCAGGCTCAACACTGGGCCCCACTATTAGCAAACCTTATACATATTGTCATTATATATAAACTATTCTTTCTTGTTTACCGCACGTTAAGGCCTTATACTGTTATCACACCGTTACAACAGGAGTCACACCGATGCCCAGAACAGAGAGTATCCGAATCCGCGTCAGCCCTGAAGAGAAAGAGCGCGCCGAAAAGATCGCCCAGGCCCTGGGCCTGACGATCAGTGACTATTTGCGGCAGTGTATCCGCCGCAAGCCTCGACAGCAGGCAGCATAGATCGGCCCAGCCGATCACCCCTTCGACTGGGCCATGCAGCACGATCGAAGCGTCGTCGCTCTCTTTCGTGTTGCCAAGAATAGGAGCATGGAGTATGCCATCAAAGCCGATAAACTATCGCGTTTCAGCTAACCTTGACTGGGCCATCTGCATGGTCGAGGCGACGCGCGGCAGCAGGCGCATGTACTGGCGTCTCGTCAAACGATTCTGGGAGCTCTGGACATGACAAACGCAACCGCAGCGCTCAGCTATGCGACTGACTATGGATGGGCAGTGCACCCCGTCGGCGTCGACAAGGTGCCGACAACCAAGCACGGCCGCAACGACGCCACCAAAGATCCGGCGATGATCGATCGGTTCTTTAGGAACGGGGCCCAGATCGGGATCGCAACCGGCCCAGAGTCTGGGCTATTTGTCTTAGATGTCGACCTCGATCCCAAGAAACAGATCAACGGGTATATCACACTAGAACACCTTGAGAAAACGCATGGCCCGCTGCCGCTGACGCCATGCCAGAAGACCGGTCGAGGCGGAGCCCAGTATCTGTTTCGCTATGTCGAGGGGCTGAAGAATAGCACCGGCAAGTTAGGCGAGGGGATCGACACGCGCGGCGATGGCGGCTATATCGTGGTAGCACCTTCCCGCAACAGCGCCGGGCCATACACATGGGTGATACCGCCCGATGCGGTGCCGCTTGCCGATGTACCGCAGTGGATAATTAAGGCCCTCAAGGCCCCTGAGAAGCCGCTACAGCCCCGACAGCCCTCGACCGGCGATAATGAGCGCGCCTATCATCTCAAGCTCTTAGGACAGGCCGTGGCGAAAGTCGCAACGTCGAGCGATGGCCAGAAGCATGACGTACTGCTGAAGATGGCTACATGGATGGGCGGGCTGTCGAGCCTGAGCGATACTGAGATTGAAGCCGCGCTATGGAGCGCGATCGCGCTCAGAGCTGACGATGAACAGAACGCGCGCAAGACGATCGCTGACGGCATCGCCTACGGTCGAGCGAAGCCGCTGCACACGCCGGCCCCGCGTCAGTCAGTCGACCGCTCGACCGGCGAAATATACGACGAGCCCAGACCCCAGGCCAAAACAGAATACACGGTCAACCATCTGAGTGACGGTATCACGCTTGCCGATCTTCAGTATAAGGAGTTTCCGCCCGAGCGCTGGATCGTCGAGGGGATTTTACCTGAAGGCGCGCTGTTGTTCGCAGCGAAGTATAAAAGTAAGAAATCATGGATGGTGTTAGCGGTTGGCCTGGCTGTCGCCATGGGCGGTATTGCGCTGGGCCGGCTGCCAGTCGTGCAAGGCGATGTCCTCTACCTCGACCTCGAGGGGCGGCAGCAACGAATCCAGAAGCGCACCCGCGCCATGCTGGGGGTGCGGCAGTGCACATGGCCAGCCAACTTCACCGTGTTTACCAAGTGGCGTCGCGGCGACGAGGCGCTAGAGGATCTTGAGCATTGGCTGATGGCCCATCCCAACGCCGCCATGGTCGTGATCGATGTGCTGGCCAGCTTCCGGCGACCGATGGACAAAGCCGAGGGATTCTACGATTACGACCGCTCGACCGTCGACCCGATCAACGAGCTCGCCGAGAAATACCATGTGGCGATCATCCTTGTGCATCACTTCAACAAGGGCAAGCACGACGATATCATGGATAGTATCACCGGCTCGACCGGGCTGCCGTCGGCTGTTAATACCATGTGGGCCCTGCGGCGCGACGTCAACGACAGCAGTATTCAGGTACTGGAGATGCGCGGCCGCGATCTGGAAAACGACGACCCGCTTGCGCTGAAGTGGGACAGTTATCTTAATCAACATATCATCGAGGGCCCAGCTGCTGAAGTCGCGACAAGCCATGAGCGTCGCGCCATTCTAAAGATCCTCGACGACGATGAGCCCAGGATGCCCAAGGACATCGCAACCGAACTTGGTCGACCGGTCGCAACCATACAGCAACTCATGCGCAAGCTGGTAAATGATGGACTTGTCGACAAAGTAGGGTATGGAAAATATGCCAAAGTGAGGCATCGCGATCAGAGTGATCATACCGATCATACCGATCATACCGATCAGAGTGATCAGAGTTTGAAGGGTAAAAGCGATCAGACTCTGATCGATTCTGCCAACTCTGATCGGTCGAGCATAGACCGATCAGAGTTGGTGGCAGCAGCAGGAAGCCCCAAAGTACCCCAAAATGCCAACTCTGATCGGTCTGATCGGTATCTTAACGCGCGCGAGGAAATGGTAGATCCGCATACCATTTCTGAACCTGAGCTCTTCGCAGCTGACGTGCCGCAAGGGCTGACGCCTGCCCAGTGGGAGCAAGCCCGCTATACACTCGCCCTAGGCCGGTTCGCAGCGTTTGCCGATGTCGCGCGATCGATCCCGATGGACTATCACGAATTAAAAAAGCTAGTAGAAGGGTCGACAACATGACGCCTGAGCTACCGCAACCGATCCCGATCGGATCAGCGTTTGCAAGTATTGGTTGGCCCAACCTCGCATGCTCCATGCTGTATAACGGGTTGCGCTGTAACAACAGCAGCGACGCCGCGATCATCATTCCAACGGCTATAGGGTATGAAGTGATCGTGATCTGTCAGTATTGCTTTGATGTGCTGCCGTCCGACTGGAAACGCGAGTTTGACGCCGTTATCAAGGGAGAGAAATTTGATGAATGACAAACTGATCTCAGTCAGTCGACTGCGCCCGGTGCCGCCGGCCGGCCGGTGCATCGTGTGCAACTTGACACGTACCAGTATGCTGGTATGCGACGAGTGCAAGGCGCGGCCCGAGGCGTCGATCGCCTGGCTGCTACGCCTGCCAGTGTCAGAGCGCACCAACGCCGCGATCGACCTGCTGAGCGCGCTATGCTAGCCATCCCAGAACAGCGAGCCATTATCAAGATGATCTATGCAAACGAATACCAATGGTTGAGCAGTCGCACGCTGCCGGATACGCCCGATCAGGTCTATACCGACTATGAGATCATGCTGGTACGATGCGCGCTCGGGTTAGCAGGCGAGGCAGGCGAGGTTGCCGATACACTCAAGAAGGCGGTATTCCACCAGCATGGGATCAATCGCGATCAGCTGATCGACGAGCTCGGCGATGTGCTCTGGTATATCGCAGCCCTCTGTACCAAGCTCGACGTCAACATGTCCGAAGTAATGGAGCGCAACGTAGCCAAACTACGCGAGCGCTATCCGGATGGGTATAGCAGTGCCGCCAGTGTGGCGCGCACTGACGTAAAAGGAGAATAGCACCATGGCCAAAGACACAACGAAGGCAACGATCAGCCTCAAAGCCGAGAGCCTGAGCGATCTGATCGACGCGCTCGAAGCCATCGCACTGGACGCCGGTATGCAGATCGTGATGCAGGCGACTGTCAGCACCAGTATAGCGCTTGAAGCTGACGACATCAGCGACCTGGGCACCGCGATCGGCGACATCGCAGCGGCAGTCAACCGATCCGAAGGCGTCGAGTGCAAAGTAAGCGCGCCCGGCTCAGTGTGGCACCTTGCCCGGCTCGACCCGACGCCCATGGAGCGAATGATCAACAGCGCGACCGCACAGGAGCCATTCTAAGCGATCGACCATACGAATATACCTGAGCGCGGCCCCAGGCACCTTGCAGCCGCGCTCAGGGGCCTTACAGGAACAGATTATGCCAATGCTTCAAGCCGACATTCTGACATGGGCCCAGACCTATACCGGGCCGAAGTTTCATGCCCTGCTCTGCGATCCGCCGTATCACCTGACAAGCATCGTTGACCGCTTCGGCAGCGACACTGCCGCACCTGCCCAGTTTGGCACAGATGGCGCATTCGCCCGAGCATCAAAAGGTTTCATGGGTAAAACCTGGGATGGCGGCGACATCGCGTTTCGCCCCTCGACCTGGGCCGCCATCGCTGAGCACCTCTACCCTGGGGCCTGGGGTATGGTGTTCGCATCGTCGCGCGGCTGGCATCGCCTGGCTGTCGCGATCGAGGATGCCGGGCTGATTATTCAGCCGACGATCTTCGGATGGAGTTACGGCTGCTTATCAGACGATACTGAGATACTGACAACCGATGGATGGGTGCGCTACCATAAATCCATTGCAAATAGCACAGCAATGTGCTATAATCCTGATACAGACGCCTTAGAATGGCATCGCGTACAGGAGCTTGTATCGTATGACTACAACGAAACGGCATACCACATCCACAGCGACAACACCGATCAGCTCGTCAGCCGTAATCACCGCTGCCTCGTCGAGCGCGGCGGGCGATGGAGTTTTGAGTATGCCGAACGGCTCAACCCAACCGAACGAATCCCCATCACAACCGAAGCGCAAATACAAGCCGCGCAAGCCCTACCCGGCCGCAAAGAGGACAGGCAAAGTGATCACCTGTCCGATATGTGGCTCGCAAGTCTACAAGCCGCTGGCATGGCTCAAAAAAATACAGGGCGATCCGACCTGCGGCAATGTGTGTCGAGGGATAGCGCGCGGTCGCAATCCCCAGATCCGCGCGCATCTCAAGCGCATCAGCAGCAACAACGTAGGCGTAAGGAATCCAAAAAAGGGCAGTCCCGGCGCGTCCAACCCAGCATGGAAAGGCGGCGTGACATACTTCAAAACACACGGCAACTATACCGGCGTGAAGTATATCCGCTGCCCAGTCGCATATCTGAGCATGGCCCGCAAAGATGGTTACGTAATGGAGCATCGGATCTTAGTGGCCCAGGCGATCGGGCGATGTCTGTTACGCGTCGAAGTGGTACACCACAAGGATCACAACCCATCCAACAATCAGTTGGACAACTTGCAGTTGTTTGCGAGCAACCGCGATCACAAGTTATTCGAGCATCACGGATTGCCCGCCCCGATCTGGCAACTGTAACGCCTGTCCATTATCAAGGCATGGTGTGGTGTATTCGTGTGCCGACTGGGGCCTTTGTCGCGCGGCGTAATGGAAAGATATTTATCACCGGCAATAGCGGCTTCCCGAAGGCAACCAACATAGCAGCACAGATCGACGATCGCGCGTTTCGCGCATGGATCGACGAGCGGCCGGAATTACGCGATCAGCTTGAAAGACTGCGACAGTACACAAGAACAGCACCGAAGGCTGAGCGCGTCGCAGCCTTGCGAGCCTATCAGAACGCGCGAAAGACAATCAAGGCTGCTGCAGGCTTTGCGCCGGTCGCAGGAAGCAAGAAACAGACCGGCGCAAAATTCAAGCTGACGCAAGAGATCATGGACAATGGCGGTTTCAACGCCAGCGATCGCGAGTCCTTCGACGTGCATGGCCCGGCGACAGCAAGCGCAGCCGACTGGGCCGGCCATCGGTATGGCGGGCAGGCGATCAAGCCCGCGCTCGAGCCAATCATTGTCTTTCAGAAGCCGTACGACGGATCGCCGCTCGACAACATCACCTCGACCGGCGCCGGCGCGCTGTGGATAGATGGGGGGCGGATTGGCACGGATGAAATGATCCCGCGCAACAACATGCCGGGGCAGAATGGCAGTTTCAACGCCAGCGGTGGGATCGGCAATGGCGGCATGGGCCGATGGCCCGCGAATCTTGTGCTGACGCATGCGCCCCTCTGTAATGGAGTATGTGTCGAGGGCTGCCCCGTCGCGCGGCTGGGGGCCCAGAGTGGCGAGCTGACAAGCGGATCGCGTACGAATGGCATGCCGCGCAATGGCGTCACCGATCACCTGATCGGCCTATCGCAATCGGCAAGCAATCGCGACTTCGACGGATCGAGCGGCACCGCGTCGCGCTACTTCTACGCCGCTGATTGGATGCTCGACCGACTCGAAGCCGCCGATCCGGTCGCCTACATCGCAAAGGCGTCGACGGCTGAGCGCGAAGCCGGGCTCGACCCGCGTCAGACCGCGCTCATGCGGTTGCTCGACGAAGATGCGGCAGACTTCGAGGATCACGGCAGCATGCGTATCAGCAGCAGCCGCGATCACACGTTACGCCGTTGCCCCGAGCATGACAGTCCGATCCCATCCGGCAGCAATAGCTATAGCTGCGGTTGCGGCATCGTACGCGGGGCTCAGTTCGATCCCTCGACCGATCAGCGAGTTTACAGCGGCAAGCGCTATACCGTGCGGCGTTGCCCTGAGCATGACAGTTCGATCCCATCCGGCAGCAACGCCTATAGCTGTGGTTGTCAGATCGTCAGCGGGGCTCAGTTCGATCCCTCGACCGTCGACGACGGGCGCGACGTGTCGATCGACAACCCGTATCAGCGCGGCGAAACGACCCGGCGCAACATTCACCCGACGATCAAGCCGATCAGCCTGTCGCGCTACCTGGCAACCCTGCTGCTGCCGCCGGCCGCCTATGGCCCGCGTCGACTGCTGATCCCGTTCGCTGGGGCCGGCAGCGAAGCCATCGGGGCGATGCTGGCTGGCTGGGAAGAGATCACCGGCGTCGAGCTCGAAGCCGATCATGTCGCCATCGCCAACGCGCGACTCGCCTATTGGAAACAGCGTGCATGGGAGTTATCAGATCCTGATCGTAAGCCGACGGTTGTCGGCGCAAGCCCGGTGCCTGCTGGGCAGCTTGATATGTTTATGGAGGATTAACATGATCGACGAGCCATGGGCCTTCGACGGCCCCCCAGGCGAGATCACCGACTATGAGAAAACGTATGTCCCAGGTCGACAGGCCAAACCGATCCGACGCGGCGCGACGCCTGAAGCCAAAGTATCGAAGGCGATCGACGACTATCTAGCACTGCTTGATTTTTACGTGCTGCGCACGTCAGCAGGCATGGCCCAGATCGACGGCCGCAAGATGAGCATGGGCAGGGTTGGCACCCACGATCGTACCTGCTGCGCACCCAACGGCCGCTACGTGTCAGTCGAGATCAAGAGCGCCAAAGGATCACCCTCGACCGCTCAGCTCCGCCAGAAGGAATTTATACAGCGGCGTAACGGTATTGTCATCATTGCGCATAGCGTCGACGAGCTGAGAAGCAGCCTGGCTGACGCATTTGGAGCGCAGACGGTTGACGACTGGGAGAAGCTAGGCAAGGCGCGCAAGCGCAGCGGTTGACAACCTATGATATAATGCCGCCATGATGATAAATATCGACTGGGCTTCATGGGGTGAAATCGTTCACTTGCGCCGCCGCCGCAAGAAAATCACCCAGCGACAGCTAGGCGTTATCGCCGGCTGTAGCAGTACGACGATCGGCGACATCGAGCGCGGCGAAGCCAACCCAGCCTACTGCATTGTAGTGGCAGTCTGCGCCGCGCTCAATATCGCCCCGCCGGATCACTCGACTGTTGAGGCATAAAAAAGAGCCCTGATCAGCCTGCCCGCGAAAGCTACTGATCAGGGCCGGAAGCTAGGAGTCTCCATGGCTATCATAACAGAGAAGATCGAACAGCGCAACGTTGAGACAATACGCCTCGAGGTGCAGGCCTCAGCGGTCGAGGTGCGCGACATCCTGATCGGTGCCGGGCTCGTCGTCGGCGGCGCGATCCTGGGCTGGGTTGGTCGAGCAGCCTTCTTGCCGTACGACTATTATCAGCTGGCATGGTTGGTGCCGGTCGTGACGCTGCTGATCGCCTGGGGGAATAGACATGAAACAGAATGAGAAGCCCATGGAGCGCTGGGAGTCATGGCCCCTCTGGGCTCTGGGTCTGAGCAACGGATTAAACATCGTCCTATGGTACGTGCTGAGCATGGCCCGCGTCGACAGCCCCGAGCTACCGATCGGTATTCTCGGGGCCCTGTCAGCCTGGCTGCCGCTGATCGTCGTCGGCGGGGCCATCGCGCAAGCGCTGAGCCTCGACGGTGCGCTAATCGCCACCATCGCCGGGGCCCGCCATGGTCGCGTTGGGATCTGGACATGGGCGACCATCGTCGGGGCTGGACTGTTCTCAGCCGCGATCAGCTATGCGGTGCACAGCGGCAAGATCAATCAGTTGCCTGGGCTGCACGTGGCATCGGCTGTAATCCTGATCCTGTACAATTTGCACCTTGCCCAGCCGCGTAAATTGTTGACAGCACCTTCCGGCGCTGCTTTGGATCTGCCTGCCAGCGACGCCAGCGCCTACCGTATAACGGATATAAAAACGCCAGCGTTGATCGCCGGCGACAGCCCAGCGCTGAAGCCGTGCAAATACTGTCAGCAGCCGGTTAGCCTGGCGATGGCGGGGCAGCACGGAAAGCACTATAAGCAGCATGGGATCTGCGTCGCTGGGTAACTGTCGCGACGCAGCATAAAATGCAGTGCAGTAGAATCAAGGTAGCTTAGGTGTAAGATGTTCTCAGGACGTACGACAACAACGATCAGCAGCCCGGCGCATGGCCCGCTCGACTATAACAGTCTGCGGCCCAGCTTTGCGACGCTTGCGCCGCTCTTCGGGCTGACGATGATCAGCCTGTTGCCGATCGGCGTTGGCGCGCTCTTCGTCTACTGGGCCATGCCGCTGTCGACCGGCCTGCAACTGATCAGCGCAGTCTTCGGGGGCCTGTTGGTGTTGGCTGGGGCCCGGTTCTTTTGGCCCCTGTCAGCCGACATTCCTGACGCCATCAAGCAGTATCATGCCATGGTCTATGCGTGGCACAGTGCCGAGCTCGACAAGTACCAGACCGGCGACGGTATGATCACCGCACAGCAAATGAGCGAATGGTCATACACTGAGCGCGACATGCGCCATGTGGCGCTGGCAGCCCTCTGGCTGATCTTAGAACAGCCCCGGTCGTTGTCGATCGAGCGCCTGACCAAAGGCCCGATGCAACTGAATATTGGCCATCGTGCCTTTAAGCTCGTCGACATGACCCAGGATGGCGCGGCGGGCTTCCTCGACCTTTGCGCTAGGGCTGGCGTGATCAGCGGTCGAGGGCCGCGAACCGCCGGCACCATCGCGATCTTGGATAGCAGGCAAGCTGCACTGAAAATCCTGAGCGAAGCAAGCCGCAACCCGGCCATGTTTGGGAGTGACGGCGATGGAAACTGACGCCTTGAATCGCCTCGACGATTGGCAGGCGCTGTGCGATTGGCTTGAAGATCGCGCCTACAATGCCAGCTATAACCCGAACTGTCGAGGTGCATACCTGCTGAGCGGGTATTATCCGGCTCGACGTACGATCCCAGTCGACGACCCGAACAATCCACCGTATATCATCGCCGGTCGAGCCGTGCCGCGAAAGACTGACATACCAAACCCCGAGTATCAAGCCGAGCGCAAGCGGGCCCAGTTCTATACGCTGATCGTCAAAGAGCGATCACGCCTTCAGCTCGTGTACTGGGCAACCGGATACGGCTGGCGACTGCGCAAAGACTACCAGGCAAAGATCGACGCTGAGCGCGAAAGACTGTCGAAGGAAGGCCCGTAATGCTCTATCTCATAACGTTTCTCGTCGGCATTATCGCCGCTAGATGGCTCCTGAAGCCACTGGCGGCGCTCTGGCGTGCGGCGCTGTTTGTCCTGAGCATTATCATAGCTTTTCGCATAACGGCCCTTATAGCCCCGCTCAGCCTCGATCTGGACTGGCATGGCTTCTGGGGCAGCGCGGCGCTGGGCCTGCTATTTATGCTGTTCTTTGGCGGGGCATGGTTCTATCTGCTGGGATGGCGCGGCCGGGCTGCCGCAACCGAAGCCGAAGAGATTGATCGTGCTCGACAGAAGGCGATCAGGGATCGGAAGGTTGCCTAAGCATACCCCACCAGCTGAAGCCACACCACTGGAGTCCCCTGGGCCGGGCTGACGTAACACAGCGGCCCCGGTACCCAGCCCTGATCCATGTTGTCAACCCCAGCAACCTGCGAATTAACCGTAAAGAAAAACGGAGTCGCCGTCGTTCCGCACCTTGCGCGTACGTTGGCGATCGGCGCGTTCATCGTCAGTCGCACAAGATAGCTACTCGCAACCGGTACGCCAAACGTCGCCGGTATGTCGAGCATAACCCCAGCCGTCAGGCTGCGAGCTTCCCATGCCGGATTCGTCCGAACGCCCGGCAGCAGCGTAACGCCGCCGGCCGCCCATGGGTCGTCGACGCCCGGAATCGGATCCCAGTATCCGCCGACGAAGCCGGTTTTTGTAATCGTCGGCGACTGTTGCGGCACTGCCGAAGCCCAGGCCCAGAGCGATCCGTCTTGCATAATGCCACAGCCCCCAGCGGCGATCTGGGATACGGCGTCGACGCCGCCGCCGCGAAACGTGTGTACCAGTTCTCTGCTCAGGCTGCCGGGCCTGACGCGAAACACTTGCAGATCCTGCGAGGTGCCGCCCTTCTTTGCGATGGCGATCCCGTAGATGTTGCCGTTGGGATGATAGAACGTCGGCATGGCATTCAGCACATGCTCATAGCCTGCATAGTTCATCAGTGGGGTGAATAGTGCCATGTTATGGCCTCATTGCTTCAAATACGTCGTCGAAGTTCTGATTTTTGAAGGCCGCGAGCAATGTCGGGATCGCTGCAAACATGGCGTCGATCGTTGCCTTGTCGACATGCTTCAGGCCCTGCTGTCCTAAAAAAGTCGCTATCCAGAAACGCAAGCGGCGTGCCGCCCGGGCCGCCGCTGTCGCGTCGAGCGCGCAAGGCGTCGAGGTTATACAGCGCTTCCATGAGATTCGGCGCTAGTGCCGTTGCGTCGCGCGCAACCTTCTGGCGTTTTTCGACCTGATCGACTGCCATGCTCTTTTCCTTCTTTTTAGGCAATAAAGTAATTAACCGTAAACACAATATTACCTGCCGCCTCGACCGCTACCGTCGTCGACGCCGCATTCGTCAGCGGGCTTTGCATCTCAAAGAATGCGCTATTATTTACAACGATGATCTGCGGCGTGCCATTTGCAAACGTGACGTTGACCGTACGCAAGCTGCCACTATAATTCTGATTCGCTACGTTTGCCGACGCAAGCGGGAGACTGATCCGCGCGTTGCCGGTGCCGGTTGCTGCTGTCCACACGACGGTGCCGGTTGCAACCATGAGCGCACCCACGCGCACCCATGCGCCTGATTGTGTTGTGTAGGTCGTTACACCGGCCGTTGTGCCGCCAACGTATGTCGGCACATAGGTGCCGAAATCATAAAACTGAGAGAAGCCCGGCACATTGCCCGGAACCTCGCGAGTCTCTGTCTGCTTCAGGCGCTGATTATTCTCATAGAGCAGCTTGAGCATGTCATTCTGATCGCTCATGTGACGCTCCTGAGCCCGCACGCGACACGCCGGCCGCTCTCGTCGATCCGCTCGCGGATCAGGTCGAGCCTAACATCAAACTGCAAACTATTCTTCTCAGCTGTCACGATGTCGCCTAGGTCGAAGTCTATGCCGCGCGTGAGTGCAGGCGTCTCGACCAATTCGCCCGTAAATAGGATCAGTGGGCGCGACGCGCGCAAACCGCTATCCGCCTCATCGTCGACCGCTGCTTGACTCGCAACATTTGTCGCATCGCGAAACTTCTCGATCCGCCCAAACGGACTCGCGCTTGCGCGCGTCGCGTCAAACGCCGTCCCGATCAGCCGATCGGCTTCTTCGCCCTGTCCCCCAGCGACAATAAAATTCGCCGCTTCGGTATAGTCGATCACAAGATGCGCGTCGATCAGGTTGCCCCGAGCTTCAGATAACACAACCGGGCTTGCGGTGCCAACCCGCCGATCGATCCCGCGCTGGGTTGCGTAGGTTCTGAGTTCTAAGGTTGACTCGGTTGGCGCGAATACTTCAAAGGTCAGGTAAACGCCTGCCGTTGTCGACGCCTGGGCCAGATCGGTGCACACGTCGAGCAGGTTGCGCCGGGCCGCCGACTTTGCGATCGACGCCCCCAGGCCCAGGTTGACCTGCTTCGTAAGATACGCGCTCACATCGGCATACGTCTCAACCCCATCACGATCGGCCCCGACGATGCCGGCCAACATATTTTCGTTGACAAAGGTTTTGATCTGGTTGTCGGCTGCCGCCGCCGTCTTCGTCGTATAGGTCGACCCGGCCGCATAGGCGATGATCCGCCGGTCGAGCAAGTTCGTCGCGTGATAGGCCCGCACGAAGATCGAGGTTGGGCCATAGTCCAGATACCTGATCTGATAGATCGCCCCGTTGTCGAGGTATGGCGGAGCTCCGTTGATCGAGCGCCAAACACCGATCCGCCCATCCTCGATCAGAAACTGGGTGTTAAAGCTGTTGGGAAGCGTCGTCTCAAGCACCCCGATCGCGCCCGGACTGCAATTCAGCGTCACGTCGAGCGGCACCGTCGCAGTACCTGCCCCGCCCGGCGTGCCGTACGTTGCGCACTCGACGAGCGGTACGCCAAACGGATCGCCGAATCGCAGTGTCGTAAATACTGCCATCTAAGGCACATCGTCGAGGCTGGCATAGGCCGGCCGATAATACAGCGTCGCCGTAACGGTGCTGGCTTCGCTCAGCACATTGATCACGTTTGGCCCAGGCTGTAAGAAAAAGTCAGCTGTATTACTGCCGGCCATGATGTTGCCCGCGACATCGCCCAGGAACGTAGATTGAAACGATAAGTTATCCGGCGTAAAGCTCAGGGTAACGGTTTCGCCCGGCAGCATCGTCAGGCTCGTATAGATCGCCCGGCCGGTTGTCGTATTCACGATCTGATAAATGCGCGATGTGCCGCTCGTCGGCCCAGTCAGAACAACGACCGGATAAGATCGCGCGGTGCCTGGGTTCGTGATCGTCGTCGTGCCGGCCGCCGTTGCGGTGCCGGTCGTACTAAAGCCGACATACAGCGTCTGATTCTGATCGTAGGCGAGCGCGTTGATCCGTGGGGCCCCAGGTAGATTAACATCCGGCGACAGGAACTGCGCGCCATTCCACAACAGAAAGTTGTCGATCGGTGTGACGCCGCTTGCGCTTGCGAAGGCGTCGCCGCCAACATACAGTAAATTGGCGCTCGGGCTGTAGAGCATGGCGAATACCGCAGGCGTCCCAGCGGCAGCCGTAATGCCGCTCGACAGCGGGGCCCACTCGACCCGGTTATTCTGCGCGATCAGGCTTGCGGTGATCGACCCGGCCGCCGTAAAGCTGCCGCCCGCGAAAAGGTTGGTCGAGCTGTTAAAGGCGAGCGAGTATACCGCCGCGTTGAGCGTCGAGCCCAGCGAACTGAATGCAGTCCCGTTCCATTTTGCGGCGATCGGCACCGCCCCGCCAAAGGTGCCGGTACTGCCCGCATAGATGTTGCCCGCGTTGTCAGCGATGATGGCATTCACGTCAGCTGATGCGCCGGTCGACAGTGCAGACCAAACGCCAGCCGGCGTCATTTTCGCAATACGATTAGCGGCGACGCCGTTGATCGTCGTAAAGGTGCCGCCGACGTACAGGTTGCCGTTACTGTCGAAGGCACACGCCGCAACAATTCCATTCGGCGCCCCCGAGCCGGTGATCGACTCCCAGTTACCGCCAGTCCAACGCCCGAGGTTGGCCGTATTCGCGATGCCGCCAAAATTCGTCGCGATGTCGCCGCCCGCGATGATCTTGCCATCTGGCGCGACAGCCAGGCAGTAGACCGCATTGCCGGTCGATCCGCTCCCCATGGCGGCCCAGGTGCCTGCTGACGGCGTATAGACCGCGACATGGTTCGTGCTGCCGACGCCGCCCATGCTGGTAAAAGGCCCGCCCGCGTATATCTTGCCGTCGAGCCCGGTCGTAATCGCCAGCACGCCGCCGCCGGCCGCGCCGCTGCCGAGTGCCGACCAAACCCCAGCCGATGAACGCTGTATGATCGCGTTGGCGTTCGTAACGCTCTGCTGCACGCTGAGCGCGCCGCCTGCCTCGCCATCGGCCAGCACGACGCCTAGATACTGGGTAAACGTGATCGGGGCAACCGACGCGATGTGGTTGTCAGTCTGCCCATCGAGTCCGCCTTGATACTTGCCGATCAATCGGCATGTCGTTGTCTGCACCGCGTCGCACTCGTCGACGACCTCTCGCAGCAGCATCAGCCGCTGATCGAGCGCAACAAGATCGCGGTCGAGCAATCGCGACAGCCCCCCACGCTGCTGCCGCAGGCCGAGATATTCGGCTCGACTTTCGAAGTTGCCCTGAATGGTAAATTGTCGACTGGGCTTGCGGGTATAGTCGTCGTATCCACCGTCGATCCGCGCGTATTCAGTTGCGACGTTTTGTGGCGGGGCCAAGCCCAGGCCGATCAGGGCTGTCAGGAAGAAGCCAAACGATTTGAACGGTATCACCATACCCCCCGCGCGTGTCAGGCCCGATCGCACGCTCGTCGAGCCGTGCGGCGTGCCATTCCAATAGTAGGCGACGGGATTCTGATTCGGCACAAAGCCCGGCTGACTGCCGTCGAGGTAGGTCGACACCGTTTCGCCTGCTGCGATGGCCTCGACCTGCGCCCCGTCGACGTAAAACGGCAGCGTGCTAGCGTTGGTGCCGGCCTTCTGGACTGCCAGGCGCCTACTTGCCGAGCTCGTCTCAGTGTAGTATCCATACACCCACTGCCAACGCCCGGTTGCGGTGAATGTTCTTACACTCAGCTGCACATTGCCGGCCGTGTTGTTAATACTGATCGAGTATGTCAGCCCGGCAACGCCCAGAATCTTGATGCTGTAGGCATACGTTGTGCCGCTGACGAGCGCAACTGTGTCAAACTGGGCCCCATCCGTTGTTGTCGCTGATACTGTAACCTGCAAACTATACGCGCCGTGGTACTGCTGAAGCGTCGATCGCGCGATGCTGCCGCCGCCCTGAGCAGCCCAGCCGGTTGTATTCGTCTCAAGGCTGGGATTCGACACAAGGTTGATCCGCGCAACCGGCACAACAACGAAGATCCGATCGTCGAGCGGATAGCCGTTGACGATCGGCGGCAGCGTAAAGTAGTTGCGTGTTTGAAACATCATAGAAGCGCTGCCCCAGCTATGGCCATGCTGTCATGAATGGCGCGCGGGCTGTTGTTGGTGTAGACCGGCATGTTGACCGTTGTGCTTTGATTGTAGCTGGTTGTCGCGCCGGTATAGGCCGGGTTGGTTGGCACACTCGACGGGTTTGCGATCTGATTGTACATACTGCCGAGTAGGTTGACGATCGCGATCTGATCGTCAGTCAGGCTCAGCCCAGACAACGCCGCAATAACATCGTTGATCTGATTCGCGATATCCTGAGCAGGGCTCGTCGCGCCCTGCTGTTTTTTGTAGAATTGATCGAGCTCAGCATCCTGGGCGCGACTGATCAGGATCAGTTGCTGATTGAGCCGGGCCTTGTCTTCGTCGGTTGTGGCGTCGGCGATCTGTTGTCGAATCTTGAGTAATTCAAACTCATGCGCTGACGCCATCTTGAAGTAATCCGCCTGGGCCTTCGGATCGGCGAAGAGCTCTTGTGCCTTCTTCAGCTGAGCGTCAAGATCCTGTCCAACGATCTTTTGTTGGAACGCATCTTCGATCTTGGATACGTCGTCGAGGTTCTTTGCGATCTGGCGATCGATGCTGGCAGTCGCGCCGAAGCCCCCAGCGATCGCATCGTTCATCGCTCGGCCAATGTTTTCCATTTCGTCGACCAGATCCGCGCTCAGGCCCCCGATCAGGTTGGTCATCTCGGGCCATGTGTTTTCGACGCCTTGCATCAGGCCCAGGACAAGCATCTGACCAAAGTCGGCAAACATCTGCGACGGCGACTTGATCCCAAAAAACGCTTTTACGTCGTCCTCGAGCCCGCTCAGCAGGCCCAGCACCCACGATACGAAGCCATCCCATGAGTTGCTGATACCCGAGCGAATACCGGCGACGATGCTTGTGCCGATTGCGCTCCAGTCGATCCGCTGCACGATGTCGACCATCGAATTCCAGTTGTTTTCCCAGGTCTTAATAATATCGGCGATCGACGTATCAAACAGGCCCGCGATCACGTCAAGAAAGCCCTTGAAGGCCCCGGTGATCGCGTCCCACTGGGCTTTGCCGATCGCCTGTACGTCTTTCCATGCCTTGTCCCAGTCGCCATGGATCAGGTCGAGGGCCAGCTTCAGCACGCCTTTTATGGTTTCGAGCGCGCCCGTAATGATCGACGTGATCATGTTCCATGCGCCGCTCAGGATCTTTTGTATCTCGCTGCCGTGCGCATTGATAAAGTCGGCGATGGCGTGCAGGATGGGCGGCACTACCGATCGGTAGACTTCAAGAGCCAGGTTGACGATCTGTATAATATCGTTCCATGCGGTCTGAAAGAAGGCGCTGATCTCAGTGCCATGGTCGTCGACAAATTTCGCGACGACCGGCAGCACCGCCTGGGCAACCGCCATATAGCCCCCGGCGACATCCTCGATCACGCCTTGCGCGTTCTCCCAGGTATCAGACAGGTCGACAACCGCACTGTCCAGCGCCGCGCTGCTTGCGCCGCCCTCGCCAAACCACTTGATCAGATCCTGCACACCGCCAACCAGATCTTGAATCAGATCGCCCGGCAACCCTAAGTCAGTCGCCAGTCCCCCGATCGCCTCGGCAAACTCGATCGAGCTGCCGCCCGCGTCAGTGAAGGCTCCAACAATTTCTTGCACATCAGCGACAAGTACATCGATAACGCTTGCGATGCCTTGCATCGTGGGGGATAGTTTCGCGAACGCCTCGTCATCCCCGAACAATGCTGATGCAAAGTCGGTTAAGGCATTGACGGCCGGTGCGATGTAGCCGTCGAGCAATTGGCCCAGGATCGGCAGCAGGGCTGATCCGATCGTAATCTGTAGCGCCTCGACCGATCCTTTTGCGTTATCTAATGAGGTTTCAAAGCCTGCCTGCTTGAGTGCGGCCGTCTCAGCAACGCCGTTGGCCTTGTCCATGGCATCGGCCATGTTGCCGTACGCAAGCGATCCGCCATCGGCAAGGGCTGCCGCCGCGCTCATGGCGTCGTTGCCAAAGATTTGCTGTAACGCTGCCGCCTTCTCTTCTTTTGTCAGCCCCTTCAGGCTATCTTGCAGCAACTGACTCGCCTGCTGAAAGCCGACGAAGTTGCCCTGCGCATCATAGAAGGACGATCCGGCTTCCTCTGTAAACAGCCCCAGCGCTTCCATGGCTTCAGTCGCCGGTTTTGTCGTCGGCTGCAGCCGGGCGATCATGTTCTTGAGACTGTTCCCAGCCTCGGAAGACGACGCGAATCGCGGTGCTAACAGCGCAAGCGTGGTTGTCAGATCCCCGAAGCCGACGCCGGCCGTTTTGGCGATGCCCTGAGCATTAAAAATACCGCGCGACAGCCCCTCGACATCAGTCGCGCTGGCATTCGCCGCCTTCGACATCAGATCGGTTGCCATCGTCAGGAATTCGGTTTTCTGCTCAGCCGTCGCCGTTGCGTCAGTCCAGCCCCCAAGCACCTTCGAACTGATCTCGGCAGCTTTGACAAGATCGCCGTCCATCGCCGCGGCTGCAAACTGAATATTGCGCTCGAGTCCCCCGGCAGCGATGATCGCCGGGTCGATCCCGCCCTTGACCATTTCAGTAGCAGCCTGCTGCACCTCACTGGTTGAGACTGGCAGCCGCTTGCCGATGTCGAGGAACAGATCGCGGAATTGTTCTAGCCCTTTGGCGTCGACATCCTTCCCGGCGACAGCCTGAAAGTTGAGCATGCCGGATTCGAATTCGCCCGCAAGCCCAACCGAATCCTTCAGGAATCCGCCGATCGCCTTCACGCCCTGGGCCGCAAACTCGACCAGCGCGGCGCCAACATGCCGCAGGGCCCCAGTCATCACCTCTTGAAAGGCGCTAGCTGACTTGTCGCTACTGCCCAACGTCTTATAGAAGCCGGTCGTTGACTGATCGGCTTTGTTCATATCGCTGACATACGCCGCGACACCCTGGGCTATAAGTTGGACGCCAGCTTCATCTAAGGCCATTTATCGCCTGCTAGCTCGACGCTGCTTGCGCAACCGGTCGATGGCTTCTTGATACTCGAATCCGTGTTCGATGTCATACTCTGCCACGTACGCAGCCTGATCGTCGCCGTCGAGCTCTCTAAAGTATTCCCATGTCAGGTTGCGCCATTTCGCAACCCGTCGCAGCTTATAGATCCATGCGTACGACTGCGATCCGCGTTTGCCCTTGAAGCGATCAAGCGGCGTTCCCTTCCAAGCTGCTTGGAAACATCCTGCGGTGTAATGCTACCTGCGCTTCCTGGGGCAGTCCTCGACCGAAGACTTCCATAAACAGTCGCGATTGGTCTTCGTTGGTTGGCGCAATCACGTAGCCCAGATACGCCGATCGATCATTCTCTGGGAGCTCGATCCCGAGCATGGCGTAGGTTTCGCGCAGGTCGGCAAGCCGCTGTTGATCGACCTCGAAGACGAGCCCGATCCGCTCCATGATCGTCAGCAGCTTTTGACTTGTCTTCGACGCGACAGCCCCGCGCCATTCGCTCATGGCCGCAATGTAGTCTGGGTTGTGCTCGTTGGGTATGTCGCGAAACACGCCCGGCTCAGTCTCCATGCTTTGCGTTGGCACCGCCGGTCGACTGTCTTCTAAGTCGCGCTCTGCGGCAGCCTGGGCCTTACCCATGATATCGCCCGGCTGCCGGTTGAGCTTGACCGTGATCCCGCTCGACAAGGTGATCGACTGGGCCGCAACAGTCTTTGCGGCCCCATTCGATTTAATCAGTTCTTCCGTGATGGTCATACGTCCCCCACAAGGCCCCTAGGAAGCGATTACAGCGATTAGAGCAGCGTAGGCGCCCCACTGAGCAGCACGCCGTCGGTAAGGCTGCTGGCGAGCCCGGCGACTAACAAGTAATTCGCCGCGATCCCGATGTCGGCTGCCGTCGGATAGGCGAGCCGATTCGCCCGCGCAAACACCGGCCATGATCCGATGCGAACCGTCGAGGCGTTATCGGCCCAGGTGCCGCCGCCGTCCAACGACGTGATCAGGTAGGCGACGCTCGACAGCGCGTACGCAACCCAGACGACTTCCCGCGTCGCGTAGATGATATCCTGCACGGTGCCGCCGGTTCGGGGCAGTCCATCAATGGCCCACACCGCGCCATTGTTGACCGTGTGATAGACGTTGCCGTTGCTGCCGCCGACTCGAAAGTCGCGACTGTTCAGCACGGCGACCGCTGTTAACGTTGTTGCCGCTGGGGCCGTCACGGTTGCCCAGGTCGAGCCGTTGTTGATCGAGCGATAGATCCGGCCGTTGGCGCCGACTGCCATGATCGTCTCAGCCGCGCCCGTAATGCGATTGAAGTTATCGGTGCCGCCGCTGTCGAGCAACGTTGGCGCGATGGCGATGTCAGCGGTGCGATAGATCCGGCCCGAGCTTGCGCAGAAGTAGATCGCGCTCGACGACTGTACATAGACATCGGTCATGGCCACTGGCAGCGTGACACTGTTCCATGTCGACGGGGCCCCAGTGTCCTGATTGATCGCCGTCCAGAACAGAGTCGTCGCGTTCGTGCCGACGAAGAGCACCGACCCGCTGATGTCGATATACGCCGGCTCAGCAGTCAGGCCAATGCCCGTAATGCTCGAGGTTGCCCATGTTGCACCGCCGTCGATCGAGTAGACAAGTTGCCCGGCTGCTGAAGGGCTGCCGACGTTGGCGCGCGTAATCGCATACTGTAGCAGCGTGCCATCATTCAGCACACCGCAGTTGCCG
>Ga0207686_10000617_pt1 | contig 22129 bp, 41 predicted proteins | sample KBSM24metaG_FD_184396 | JGI IMG/M metagenome (GOLD analysis project Ga0207686, IMG submission 184396) | Miscanthus rhizosphere microbial communities from Kellogg Biological Station, Michigan, USA - KBS M2-4 metaG (SPAdes) (version 2) | ecosystem: Host-associated > Plants > Roots > Rhizosphere >...
CCGCTGCCCGCGAAGGGGTCGCAGACCGTACCGCCCGGTGGGGCGAACGACTGGACGAAGAACGCGGCGAGCTTGAGGGGGAATGGGGCCTCGTTACTATGGGCGAGGTCGTGACCCATTTGATTCCCGCCCACTCGGCAGTCGATGACATTGCCCGGGTTAGCCATTACAGGGGGCGAATATCCATTCGTAGTTTCATCTGTGAACTGGTGTGACGGTCGCGGCCGGTTGTCGATTGAACCATCTGGACGGCGGCACGCCGAACTTGTTACGCTCGTTCGCCCTCCCCACTGATTCACACGAACCCCTTTGCCGTTTCGGTGAGAAGCTGCGCCGCCCGGGCCAAATAAAGGCGGATGCCCGCATGCCGTGCCATCGGCCCAAGGTAGCTTTCCCGGCCGGCTAACGCACACGACCGGCTCCCAATCGTTCCTGAGCCAATCACTTCCCCCGCCGTTTTCCTCGTGCTGACTTCGACTACCACCTCCGCCAAAGATTCCATTGCGTCGGTAAACGCACGGCTTCCGCAGGTTGAACCCCGCCCGGTGCAACTCCGCCATGAGCAGGAACGGGGCCGGCAGGTACCGGTAGTTCCGCGTCTGGCCCTCGCACACGACGGCGGTAAGCCCCTTGCACACCCGGACGCACTCCGTGACGACCTCGACCATCCACGGCACCCACACGTCCAGCTTGCGACCAGCACCGATGCCGTAGGTCCGGGCTTCGAGGTACGGGGGCGACGTGAAGACGAGGTCGACGGAGTCCGCCGGCAGACTTCGGAGGAAGTCCACCGCGTCGGCCCGCTCGATTCGTACTCGGTCGCCGTTCGACACGTCCCGTTGCCCCCTCCTAGTGAACCTAACGCCACGACCTGTTATCATCCCGATAGATGGACAGTCTCCCCTACCTCTGGCGAGTCCTCGACGACCCGCTGCTTTCCGCCGCCGAGGCGGAAGCGGAGGCCGCGTGGTACGTCACGCCGCCTTCCCCTTCCTCCGCCCGTACCACCGGTCCCCTCGCGCCCGGCACCCCCGGCACCCCCGGCACGTCTTCCGGTCCGGCCGTCGTTTGCCCCCGCACGGGCAGAGGCCGGCCGACCGGTACAGCGCCCGTCGCGCCGCCCGCAGTTGCCGGGCTCGTTCCTTGACGGCGGGCGGGTCGGTGCGGTAGGACACGGTTGGCTCCGTTACGTGGTGGGCATGGCGGGCGCGGGGGTCAGTCGCCAAGGTCTTCGGAAAAGTCGAGCACCGCGTAGCACTCGGAGCAGAACGTGTACCCGCCCAGCCCCATGCCGCCCGCGAATCCGTAGCCCATTTCGAGTTCGGGCGAGCCGCACAAGCCGCAGACGTTCACGCCTCGGTCCGGGTCGTGCCACGATTGCGGCCCGGTTTGATTCGTGAACTTACCGCAGGCATGTACGCCGGGTGCGGGGTTCTGCTTCTCGTGGATCATCTCTCGCCGTTCAGTGAAGACGGCCACGCACACGTCGCAGTAACCGCGTTGCGGAAAGCTGACGAACTCGGCATCGCATCGAATGCAGTTCATGATTCCTCCATGGGTTCCCGTTCCTCACGCCGTTCCCCGCCACACGGTCACGCCCCGGTCCAGCACCATCTTCCCCAGCACCCGCACCGGTGCCGTCCGCCCGACCCGCCGCACCGCCCCGGCGTCGGCCAGCCGGCGGAGCGCGTCGCGGACCTGGGCCGGGGTGCCGCCGACCGCGTCGCGGGCCTGGGCGACGGTGAAGGAGCGGCCGGGGGTGAGCCAGTGGCGGATTTCGTCCATTTTGGTCACGGTGATCCTCCGAGGGTCCGCTTGATTTCGTCCCACGATTCGGGCCGCCAGAGATAGACTTCCTGCCCCGCGGCTTTCAGCCGGTCCGACCACGCTTTCTGCTCGTCGGTCAACCGGCCCTTGTCGGTCTTGAGTTCGGCATAGACCACCCTTTCCCGGACGAACTGCCAGTCGACCCACCCCTTTCCGTCGGCCGACACGGGCGTCCGCCAGCCGTTTCCGGTCCGGGCCGCGCGAAAATGGACGCAGGCCCAGCCGTTCAGTTGGGCGAACTGGACCACCATCTCGGAAAATTCGTCCTCGCTCGGTCCGGGCGGCTTGGCGTACCGTTTGGCGAGCGGCTTCCGCTTCGCCCGGTACCCTTCCTCGCTCGGCCGGTCCGCCCGCACCGGATCGGGCAGGCGGACGGGCGGGCCCTCGGTGACGCGGCCCTCGGCCTTGGCGCGGGCGAGCCAGTCGGGGTCGCGGTTCATACGGACGGCTCTGGGTTCCGAAGGATTTCCAGTCTCAACGCCTGCTTCGCAACGAGGTTTTCCAAGTTTCGCACCTTTCCCATAAGGGCGTGAAAACAGGCCGTATGGGATAGATGACTGTGGCTGATCGTGCACCCAAACGAGCCGGACATTCCGCCTTGGTAACGATCTTCGTCATCCAGAATTCCGCAACCACACTCAGAGCAAATCGTCTCACTCAATGCGCGGTCGTTGTCTTCGGAATCCGTCCGCTTGGCTTTTCGCTTTTTCACCACACGTCCACCGCCTTCCGCAGTTCGGCCAGGGCCGCAGCCAGCGCGTCCCACGCGGCCGGTTCGGACGGGAAGAACGACGAGCCGTTCGCGTTGCGGACTGCCAGGTACAGCACCTCGGGCAGGTCGGATTCGATCCGGTCGTCGGCGTCGCGGTCGAAGGACCAGAACCACGCACCGCCCTTGTGCGATTCCAGCGGGGACCGGCCGCGGGAGTCGGCCCAGCGGCGGGCGAATTCGAGGTCGGTTTCGACGAGGGTGGTCATGCCGGCACCAGGGCCAGAGCATCGGTCAAGCCGAGTTCGCGGAACTTCTCCGCGTAATGGTCCCAACCTTCTCCGTCGGACACGTCGTCGAACAGGCACGGGAACGCCGGTTCGGCTTCCGCTCCACGGCACCCCTCCGCTTCCTCGACCTTGCGGATTGCCTCCCGGAGAGTCTTGCATGACCGGCAGCAGTCGTAATTGAACGTCTCCCCGTACTCACACGCAGCCTTGTCCCGCTCGCAGTCGTGAACCATGACCTCTTCATCGTTGTCGCCGATGTAGTTCTCTTCCTCCCGGGTCTGGCACTCCTCGTACTCCTGCTGCCAGATGTGGTACCGGTAATCCCCCTCCGCGATTGCCGCGCTACACTCGCTGCATCTGGTGGCCTTCGGTGCTGGGCCTTCGGTGGTCTCCTGGACCGAAGCGGACCAGTCGGAATCGGCGTAAAAGCACACGGTTAGTTCTCCGTTCGAGGTTCAATCGACCATCTGCCATACCACTGCCGCCCGTCCGCTCCGCGTCTTGCGGGTGGCCCCGCTGTCGCGGATAAATCCCGCCTTCCGAAGTTCCCAGATTCGGGCCGAGGCCGTCTGGTGCATCAGTTCCAATTTTCGCTCGACCTCGTCACACGTCGCCCCGCCCGTCTCCCGGATGAACCGCAGCACCCGCTGCCGCATCGCCTGGGCCGAGCCGGCGACGGAGTCGGCCGCGGCCACGCTGGTGGGCGAGGTCGCGATGGCGGGGGGTGGGTCGAACAGACTCGGCATCACTCCCTCGAGCAAACGACCCGCGGGCGGACACATCGAGAACCCCGCCCCGGAACGTCCGGTACGGGCCGCCCGCGGGCCTGGGTCAGAACGGGACTTCGCCCGCATCTTCTTCCCGCTCGCCCGCGGCCCGGGCCTTGTAGTCGACGGGGGGCGGCACCGTCGGCAGCCGGGGCGGTTCGGGTTTTCGGGGCGACACCGGCGGCGGGCTGGCGACGGCGGCGGACACCGGTACGCCCGCGAGGTCGGCCTTGACCACCTCGCCGTCGGGCATCGGGGTGGAGATGAAGCCCATGCGGCGCCAGAGGCGGCGGGCCTTGGTCCACTCTTCCTCGGTCGCTTCGTCGGTGGGGGTCATGGGGTTGCTCCTTCGAGGCCGTAGTGGGCAAGGGCTTCCGGCGAAACTCTCTGGCCGTTTTTCAGGCAGTGTTCGACCATTTCCCGGGTCGGCATCGGCTTGGCTCGGGCCTTTAGTTTTCCGTTCGATCTCAACCCACCGATCCGCGAGGCAAAGTCTTTCAGAATCGGCCGGTCCCGTTTGGTCGCGTCGGTGTACGTGCAGAACTCCCGCCACCGCTGACCGAACTCGGCCACGTCCGCGGGCGTGTATGGCGGCTTGGCGGCGAGAAGCTCTCGGGCCGTCTGCTCGAACCGCGGCCGGTTCGCCGGCAGGGTCGCGTCCTCGCCGGTCTGGGCTGCTAAGGTTTCGATCAACTCTTCTTCCCTCCCCCCTGGGGGGTAAGGGGGGAACTCTTGGTCCTGCTCCTGCTCCTGCTCCTGATTTGGCAAAGGGTTTACCAAAGGGTTTCGGCAAGTCTCGGTGAATGCTTCCATAAATCCTTTCCCCAACCCTTCGACGAATGAGCCGAGGTTGTCGTGGGCCTCGATCTTCAACTCGCACTCCGGAAGTTCTTCCCAGGCGTCCCGCCAGGAGCGGACCACGTTCGGGTTTGCCGGCGGGTTGTACTTGATCGCGTTCGGCACCCATACCAATTTCGCTGACCAGTCCGCCTTAGCCATTCCTTCCCGCAACACTTCGGCGAACGCCTGTCTGAATCCTCTGATCGGCCAACCCAACTGCTCCGCGAACGCCGCCTCGCCGATGGACGACAGGCCGGGGATGATCCCGGTATGTCTCCCGGTCAGCAGGTGCCACCACAACGCCTGCCCGCAGGGTGGACAGGGCGTAAGGCGGCGGTACTTCTCGTCGCCGTGCATTCGCAGGTCGACTTTTCTGTGTCGGGCCACGCCTCGTCTCTCCGTGACCGTGGTTGCGCCCTACGCGCGGAGGGAGCAGTTCTCGAAACAATCGGCCTTCCGCTCGGCCGCCTTCTCCCACTCCGTCCGAAGTTTCTTCTTCCAATCTGCCACCGCGATCCGGAGACCGTCCGCGTGGTACCATTCCCCGTACTCGCCGGCCTCGATCTTCTCCCTCACCGCAGTTGCCAAACCCTGCCGGACGAGTCCCACAAGTTCCTTGCGAATGAAGTTCCGGCCGTACTCCCCATTGCTGTCGGTGAGGTCGACGTACTCCCATTCCAACTCGCTTAGCGCTTCGACCGCCCCTTGAGCATGGGAATCGTTCAGGATGTGGCACTGGCCCGCAACCATTCCGAGCAAATAGCCCTCTGCCCGACATAGTTGGTCCGGGTCTGCCCAACCCAGGAGTCGTCGAATATTGAGCAGACGACCCTCCCGCTGTTCGTGGCACGGCTCGCATAGAGTCCGCAGTTCGTCGTCGGCGTACTCCCAGGGCATTGCGTCCCGGCGATAGAAAGCGTGGTGGACGTTGAGCGTGGTCGTCTTGTCGAAGCAATCCCGGCAGGTGTAATCGTCGCGGATCAAAATCTCCGCCTTCCGCTTTTGCCAGCGCGGATCCTTGTAACGCATCCAGAATTCTGAGCTGTCTGCCACGTTCGACCCTCTGTGTGTGTGTCCTTCCCCCCCGCCCCCCGGGCCCGCTTCCGAACCCGGGGGGCCCTCTGTCCCTGCCTACACCCCCGCCCCCTCCCGCACGCCGGCCCCGAACGGAATCTCGCCCCCCGCGTACCCGTCGTTGCCGGAGTCGGGATCCTCAATATCCGTGGTCGCAGGGCGGACCGGCAGTTCCGAAAGCCGCTTGTCGAGCTTCGCCTTGAACAGAGACTTGTGCTTCGCGGTCAGTTGCTCGTGCAACTCGTTACCCTTCTTGCGGACCGCCTCCCCCTCGTCCTTCCACTTCGCCGCGTCCAGTAAGCCGATCAGGTCGCCGTAGACCATATCGCTGTTGGCGAGAGGGTTGGTCTTCGGCGGCGGACCGTCCCCAGCCAGCGGTTCGGTCTCCTTGCGGGCCTGGGCGAGGCGGGCGGCCTGTTCGGCGGCCAGTGCCTCCGCGGCCTTCTGCTTCTCGAACTCGTCGGGCGGAATCTCGCCGGGAACGGTCTTGCCCGCGGTCCCGGCCGGCGGGTGGAACTCGGCGGCGGTTTCTTCCTCGTCGCTGTCGTCGTCGAACTCGTCCGGGGCCTTGAGGGCCTTCAGGTACTCGACCCGGCTGGCCGCGACCTGCTTCGCGGTCGAGAGTTCGAGCTGCACCTGGTCCCGGGCCCGGCCTTGGATCGCCGCAAGGTCCGACCCGACGATCTCGAGGTGGACGACGTAGACCGTGGATACGATCCCTTCGGGGGCGACCTGCATCGGCCGGACCACCAACTCGAACGGCACCCCGCGGAGAACCCCGCCGGTCAACTGCCGGACGTGCAGGAGCGAACCGTATAACTGGTTCCCGGAGATGACCGAGGTCGTGCGGAACTTGTAGTACCCGCCCCACCGGGCCGCGGGCGAGGCGATCACGCAGTTCAGGGTGGTGTGCAGCTTGAACAGGCGGTTTCCCTTCGGGTCCTTCCACTCCGTGACGTCAGGATCCCAGTCCGTCTCGATCGGCTTCTTGAACCATTCGTTTTTCTGGCGGTCGAAGAAGAGCGTGAGTTTTTCCCCGTCCCCCAGCCCGGCCAGCTTCTTTCCGTTGAACCAGAGGTATGCGACCTGGAGAACTTCCGGGATCGAGTGACTGAGCAGGACCACCGGCAGCCGGCGGATCTTGCCGTCCGGGTCGGCGAACCCGCCGTCGGCAAGGGCCTTCATCAGCGGGGCGTCGGGGGCGAGGTCGCCGGTGCCGTTCCGCTGAAGAGTGGTGATGGTGAAGTGATCGTGTTTCTCCGGGAGGCGGTAGGTGCCGCCGCCCGATGACTTCCGGGAGGCACCCAGCCCACCGATCTTGATCTTCCCCAATTCGCACACGCGAGGGTTGAGGAGTAATTCCGCACTCATGTCGTCACCGTCTTTCCGTTCGAGTTAAGGACCACCGCCAGTTCGTGTTCGCAGTGCAGCCGGAACGATTCCCAGTCCCGGTCCGTCAGATAGCCCAGCCAGTTCGGGCCGTCCGGGACGCCGTGCCAGAGCCGCCACTGCCGGTAGATGCCCGTCAGACTCCGCTCCGCCCGCCGGCAGAGGTCCAGCACAGCTCGGGCCTGATCCCGCCGGCCGTCGTCGGGGACGCGGGCGAGGGCCGTGGCGATGAAGTCGGGCCAGCCGGTTGGCGGTGTGTATGGGGCGGTGGTCATGACTTGACTCCCGGTTCCACCGTGCACACCCCCGACGCGAACAGCCGGTCGGGGACGATCACGGAGTCGGTGTCGAATGGCAGGGCCGTCAACGCGAGCCGCTTGTCGCCGTCGAAGAGCACGCTGCACCCGTCGGTCGTCCAGCGGGCGATGACCCCGAGCCGCCGGCCGAGGTGCAGCACGACGTCCCCCGGCTTCGCGCCGGACAGGTGGATCGGCTTGGCGGGGCGGGTGGCGGTCATGAGGCACCTTCGCGTGTTCGGGGTGAGGGGGTTAGAACGGGGCGTCCGGACCGTGCTGAAAGGCCGGGTCAGCCGCCTCGAACTTCGCCACCTCCCGCTCGTATTCCAACCAGTCCTCGTCGGCGTGGAACCATGATCCGTACCGCTCGTCGTCGTTCTCGTAGGCGTGCATCGCGTCGGCCGAACACCCCGCGTGCGCCAGCCCCGACCCGTCCGCCTCCGCCGGGTCGAGGGCCGCGAGGCAGAGGCAACACGGCTTGCCGGCGTCCGCGTGGAGGTCGGCGAAGGTGAGGGGGGCAATGGCGGTCATGGTGCGTCCGGGTAAGGGGAATGGGGTCTCTTGCCCCACACCTTTACCATACGCAGCGCATGCGTCATACGCAAGTGGTGCGTATCCAAAAACGGACGGAATTGTGGAAATAGTTCCCGTGGTCGGCCGGGTCAGTACTTGCCGGACTCGATGAGCGTGACGAGGATCGCGACGGGTTTCGGCATCGGCTGAGACGCTTCGTAATACTGGTACGAGCGGAACGCGACGCCGAGCTTCTTCGCCATGTCGGCCTGGGTGAGGCCGAGCCGGTCCCGCAGGGCGATGAGCCGCTTGTGGGGTTTCGATCCGGACTTTTTCGTAGGTGCCATAGTCATTCAAGGTACCATCCTCCCCGCGTTCTGTCCCGTTTACTGCCGCCGCGCACACCCCGGATCGTCCGCCCCCATCCCCCCGCCGCACTTCACCGGCGGCAGGCCGTAGTGCCCATCCTGGAGCGCTTCGAGCCAGCCGCGGAGGACCAAGTCTTCCAAGGTCGGCGCGACCCAACACGTCGGCATGTCGATCAGGAACGCGATCTCGTCGACCCCCCGGCCGCCAAGGGCGAGGTTCAGAACCTGGCGGACGCGGGCGTCGAAGTCGGAAACGGTCATGCGGCGTCCTCGTCGGGCACCGCGAACAGGTCCGCCGGGCGGTCAAACGGCAACTGGTTCGGTCCACGGCCCATCCCCTCGGCCACGCGACGGCGACAAAGGTCGGCGTAAAACGGGTCACGTTCAATCAGGATCGCCCGTCGTCCCGTGTCGATCGCCGCGAGTGCCGTGGTTCCGCTTCCGCCGAACGGGTCAAGAATCAATCCTTCGGGAGCCGCGACGGACATAGCCCACTTCACGACCGGAACCGGTTTCTCGGCAATGTGTTCCTTGTCGTCGCCCGTGACTGGCTGGCACGAAAACACGTTTTGAGGCGAGCATTCTCCGTCGCTATCGTTTGCCCCATTTGTGCCGTACACGATGTACTCGGCAGAACCACTAAACCGCCCCCGTTGCATCCGTACGCCCGGCTTCCACCACGTCGCCAAGTTTCGCCAGGTCCACCCGCCGGCTTGAACCGAATCCGTCATCACCGGAAGCTGTCGCCAGTCGATGAAACAACAGATCACGCCCCCCGGCTTCGTTGCTTCGAGGCACGCACTGAGCCAGAGCGACGACCACGCGAGAAAGGATCGTTGATCCCGCGAGTCGCCCCCGAAGTCCGTCCGCACCACCTGCGCGCTCGTCTGGACATACTTCGTAATCGTCGAGGCTGTGCGGTCTCCCCGGAACATTCCTCCGGACGAGTACGGAGGATCGGTGATAACCGCGTCCACGCACCCCGCCGGCAGGTGCCGCAGCACGTCGAGGCAATCGCCCTCGATGACTACAACCGGCTCGGATTCCGTCGGCATCGCGATCACAGACACGCCTCCCCGTACCTCACGCCGCGTCCATCGGTCCCCACACCGTCATCATCCCCACCGGCCCGCCGCCGCTGTGATCCCCGTCGTCCTTCTCCGGGTCGTGGAGCCGTACGGGCGGGTCCTCGGTCGGCTCCTCGTTCCTCTCGTCCTCGCCCATCTGGATCAGCAGCTCGACCACGAACCGCAGCACGGCCACCCCCGCCCGTTCGTGCCGGTCCCGAAGGTCGTCGGGCAACTCGTCCCACGGCCGGGCGGGTCCGAGGGCCTTCCGGTGCTCCTGCGCCCATTCCAGCGTGGCCGCGTAGACGACCCGGCCGAGTTGTTCGGGGAGCACGGCGCGAACGAAGGCTTGGCTGTAGGTGGGGGTCACGTTCCTTGTTCCTCCCGGCGGCGAAGGATGCACGCCGCGACCAACGCCGCGAGTGCGAGGCCGACGAATTCGGCGAACTGTTGCACGTCGGTCATGGTCACCTCAGTCGAAGGCCGGCCCGGCGTTTTCACCCCGCCAACGAGGCGGGGAGTGACCCGCACGACCGGGCCGGCCAGAGCGTCGGGCCGGAGTCGAACCGGCTTCGAGTACGAGGAACATTTACCTCGTTCGCCGCACCTTTTGCGACAGAGGCCGACCCGCACAAGTGCGTCCGGCGTGTATTGCGGCCAACTGGAGGACCGTCCTCCCCCGACGCTACCAACCCCGGGTCGCCCCGGTGTCTCATTCAGCGGGGGCTTTCCTGCCCCGGGTCGATCCGCAACCCACCGCGTCCCGTCTTGCGGTCGCTGGATGTTCTCACTGTTGTCCGTCCGCCGCCCGGACCGACTCGTCCACAGCGGCCAGCACTTCCGCCTCCTGTCGAAGCCGGCGCTCCCGGACCTCCGTCCGGTCCACCGGTATTTCCCGCGGGCATTCAATCCCCAACCGGCATTTACCCCGGTCGATGTCCACGACCGTGACGCAAATCTCCGCGTTCGTGCCGATGAAAATCTTTTCCCCCAGGCGGCGGGCGAGAATCAACATGGCGAAACCCTCCGTGGTTAGTGGCTCACTTCATCGCCATACTGTCGAGCTGCAAGTGCTTGCGGTAGAAGGCCCAGAACTTTTTGACGGTCTTCGGGCCAATCGCCCCGCTCGACGCGACGGTTCCTTTGTTCGCGTGCTTGCCCACCAGCTCGAAGCGGAACATGTGTAGGCCGTCTTTCTTGGCGAGTTCAACGGCCGTTGGATCGAATGCGATCATCGTCACGCTCCCGTCGGTTCGTTTACACCGCGACCCCGTGCCGCCGGAGCCGCACCAACGCCTCCCGGTACTGCTCCGCCCGGTCCGCGGGGGTTGCGTACTCCGCCGGCATCCCCGCCGCCGTCTCGCCGAGAAGCTTCAAAACCGCGGCCCGGGGGATGCGATAGGCCTCGTTCGCCCCGACCCTGTCGCAGGTCTCGATCCGGCCCGCCCGGATCCGCCGAAGGATTGTCTTCGTCGAATACTTCATCAGGCCGGCCACTTCCTCGACCGTGAAGGTGGCGGCGTTGTCGCGGGGGAAGGGGAGGGTGGTCATGCGATGCCCATCAACTTTTTCAGTTCGTCCCTCTCAATCTCACGCCCGAATTCCGCGGCTCGCGCGAGCGTCTCGGCCGAAACGTCTTTCATTGCCTCTTCGATGGCTTCGACCGGCCATAAGTTTGGCACCTCCGATGCCGACGGTCCGATGGCGACGATTCCGCCCGGTGTGTCGAATAGGACCCGCCGGGTGTAGGGGTCATACAGCATCGTCTTTCCCCACAATGATCCGCTCACGTCACACCTCCCGCCCGCCGGTCCCGTTCCCGCCGCACCGCCCGCCGCACGCACCCCAACGCCGCCTCCAGGTCCTTCTCGTCCGCGTACCAGCCTCGCGCGATCGACTCGGCGTACTCCCGGCGGAGGTCGATCTCGAGGATCAGCAGCCGGGCCTCGCGGGGCGTCGTGGGGGGTGCGAACTGGATCACTTCGGGGCCTCCGTGTCGTCCGGGTGCTGCCGCTTGGTCCAGGCCACCAGGTCCTCCGTGGCGATCACCACCGTCCCGTCCGAAAGAACTTTCCCCGGCAATTTCTTCGCCTTGACCCGCCCCCGAAGCTGGCGGACGGTCAGACCGAACATCCGGGCGTACCTGGATTCGCTGGTGATCGGGTCGTTTTCGACGGTGCCCATAGCGCGTCACTCGTTGACGCGGGCATCCTAATCGCGTTTTCGGGGAAAATTGGCTGCGGGGGAAAAGGCACCGTTTTACCCCCGTTTTACCCCCGTTTGACCCTACTTTTTTCCGGGTCATTCCTATTGACAGGGGGGTCCACTTCTTCGACCGCATCCGGCGGTTCGTCGTCGGGGGCGGGCGGTCTTTCCGGGCCCACTTCCATCCAGAGCAGGAACGCCGCGACCGTCAGCGCCGACCACCGCTTGTTCTTGTGGAACTCGATGCGCTTCCCCTGCGGGAACTTGCCGTTTTTGATCATGGTGCGGATCTGCTTCGGGCTGAACCCAATGGCCGCCGAAACCTGATTCAGGCTCAGGAAGTGCATTTCGGGGACCCGAATCGTCGTCGTGGTCCAGTGGATGTTTTCCACGGCCACGGTTCACCCTCTTCTTCTGCGGCCTGATAATCGTCTTCCTGCGATCATGAGCTGCTACCTCTTGGGGTTAGGGGCCTGGGTTCTGTTCGGGGGTTCGCGTCATGCCGGGGCTATTTGGATTTCACCCACGCCTCGGCCTCGTCGATCTTTCGTTCCCACGCTTCGTATCCGGCAAGTATTTCCGCCCGCGTCTTTCCGCTCAGACCGTGCTGTTCCTTCATTTGCGCCGGCGTCATGCCCTGGAAGGCGTGCCGGGCGCGGTAGAGGTCGTCGCCTCGCATTTGCGACAGGGCTTGGAGAACCGTCGCCTTGCACTCGGAAGGGGTCATATCGGAAATCTCCGTTGGGTAAAAAATCTTACGCCGCCACCAGCCCGTTCTGCCGCACGATGTTCGCCGCGATCAGCCGCCATAACCTTCGGGCGTGCCGAACGTCGTCCGTGTGTTTCGCCCCCGTGCAGGCCACCCCGAACGGCGGGTCGAGCCGCACCGTGTGGCCGAGGGTGCCGCGGGTGTAGGAGAGGGTCCAGACTTGGCCGGTCTTCGGGTCGAGGAATTCGCGGGTCACGGTGGCAGTGGTCGGGGTCATCGAAGGTCTCCGGGTTGGGGGTTGGAGGAAGGGTCTCGGTCCTACTCGTTCCACAGTTCCCAGATCAGCTTCAGCGTCTCGATTCCGATCAGGAACTCGCCGATCAGTTTCAGGGTCGTCATCGTCATCTCCCGTTTCGGCGTTCGTTTCGTCCTTGTCATTCGTTCCGTCTACACATACAATAGACGCAACGCTTCGTTAATGCAAGCGGTAATAATGGAATTTGACAGGATTTTTACAAACGGCTATATTTCCCGCATGAACAGCGACTTTCTGAGCGTCGAGCAGGCCGCCAAACGGAAGAAATTGTCCGAAGAGTCGATCCGTTACCACGCCCGGAAAGGGCACCTGCCCAGCGTCCGTTTCGGCAAAAAGAACTTCATGTTCAAGCCCGAGGACGTGGACGCCTTCACGCCCGGAAAGCCGGGCAACCCCGGGAAGCCGGGCCGCACGCTCCGGAAGATCCGGTTCGGCGATCCCCAGTGGGACGAGTTCCAGTCCGAACTGGCCCTCGAAGACGTGCCGCAGGACGACGCCGTGGCCGAGGCGATCCAGGACTGGATAGACAAGAAGCGCCGGCAGCGCCGCAAGAAGAAATGACTCCCCCACGGCGTGCGCCCTCCGTGGCGATCCGTCGCCCTCCCGTCGTCTTCGAGATGTTTGAAACCGGGGTGGAAGTTGGGCCTTGACCCGGGACGGGGGTCAGGGCCGACCCCAGATGCAGGCGGTGGGACCGCCGGCCGGGAACGGGTCAGGGGGAGTCGAACGGGACACGGGCGGAGACCTGGCGAACGTTCCCGACGACCTTCCTACATCATTCGGAATGTCTCGGGAATCCGTGTAAGATCCAGAGTACGAGAACGGCTGTCAAGAAAAATGTACGCCGGCGTACGGAAGATTACAAAGCGGGGGAAGGGAGGGCGGGGGCGTGGAAGAATTGACGTGTGAAACGTGCCGATGGTGGAGGCGGATCAACGCGGACAGGATGATCGAATTCGACAAGAGCACTCTGATGTCTGATGAAGAGGACGACCTCGTCATGGTCGGGGAGTGTCATCGGTTTCCGCCGTCCCTTTACCCTCCCGCCGGTGACGAACATATCCGACTCCTCGCCTCGCGGCACCACCTCGACGTTCGCGGAGACTTTGTGGGTACACTCGAATCTGCAACCCAGTGGCCGGTGACATGGTGTTTCGACGACTGCGGCGAGCACTCGCCCCGCGTCCCGCTCCCCGTCGCGGCCCCTGGCTGACCCCCCGTCCCACAAATCCCCCGGCACTCCCCGAAATCTGGGCGAATATGATCGCATTTGTCCTGTTGACTTCCCGCCGCCGAAATGGATAATCGCCCCGTTTCCTAGGGGAAAACGACGTCCAGAGGGGGTAACAACGGCTTTCTCCGGAGCCGAAGGTTACAGGTTCGACTCCTGTCGGGTGTACTCGGAAACAGACGGTAATTGTAGGCCGAAACCCCCGTTTCCCGTTTTCCCCTCGCTAGTGAACACTTGGGTCATTTGTGGGAATGGTCCCACAAATCCGGAGAATATTCCGGTTTCCCACTTGCACTACGATACCGTAGAGTATAAAGTAGGGGTGTTGAGAGAACGAAACCCCGAACCGGAGAAAACGATGCGAATCAACCCCCTTACCTGCCTTGTTCTCTTCGCCGATGGGACGAGTGGAATGTACGTCGTGAACGTTTACGGCGGGGCTTGCCTGATCGGTGACCCGACCGCTTACGTCATGCGGAATGGCGAGCGAGTTTGGGTGAAGCCGGGCGAATCGGTCGAATTCATCGAAGTCAAGTAACCCACAACTACGGGCCACGGACGGCCCAGAACCGGAGAGAGCCATGACCGCTACCGACACCCATTGCCCGAAGTGCGGGAAAGTCAACGTGTACGCGGACGACGAGGGAGCCACCGATGGACCGCGGTGCTTCCACGCGGAGTGTTGGGCTACCCTGACCGACGCCGAACAGACCGCGGCGTGGAAGCAACATGACGAGTAATCCCATGACCACCCGCGTCCTCCTTCCCGTCCTCCGCATCACCCCCGCCGCCGCCGAATCCCTCGACCGGGCCGGAGAGCGGTTGGGCGTCTCGACCGCTGCCGTCGTGGAACTGCTCGCCCGGTTCGCCCCACGCCTCGACGAGAAGGACGCGGCCCGGTTGCCTGACGGGTTCCGCGGCCGGCGGGGGGCGGGACGCCGCAAGAAAGCGGGGTAACTGTGGGCCGAAAACCCGAACCCTTCCCGCCCCGGCCGCACCGCCACGGCAAGCGGGCGTGCGTCTGCTGGCGGCGCCGGCACTACCACCTCGGCGGGTGGTCCGCACCCCCGGGGGACGGGTCGGAAGGCGTCCTGGCCCCGCCCGCGGCCGTCAAGTTCGGCCAGCTCCTGCAACTGTGGGCCGAGGACCCGTCCGCCGTTCCCCACCCGGCCGGGACGACGATCGTGGCCTCCCTCGTCGCCGAATACCTGGACAGTGCCGACGCGCCGACGGAGAAACGAGCCCGGGCCCGGCTGAAGACCGCCGCCCGGCTCTTGCTTGAACAGCACGGCACCACGCCCGTGGACGAGTTCGGCCCGCTGAAGTTGAAGGCGTGGCAACGGTACCTGGCAGGGCTTGAGGACGACTCCGGCCGCCGGCGGTTCAACCGAACCACGGTAAGCCAATTAATTGCCTGCGTCCGGCGGATCTGGAAGTGGGGGGTCGCCACCGAACGCCTCGAACAACCGCAGTACGCGATCCTCCTGACCGTGTCCGGCCCGCGCCCCGGCGAGTGCCGCGAGAGTTCGCCCCGGCCCGCCGCCGACCCCGACGCCGTGAGGGCCACCCTGCCTTTTCTCCGCCCCCCGGCCCGCGCGATTATCGAACTGATGATGCACACGGGCGCCCGGCCGGGGGAAATCTGCCGTTTGACGCCGGGAGAGGTGTTCCGGTCGGGGAAGGTGGACCTGCCCGGGGCCGGGGTCGTGGACCTCGACGCGACCGGAGTGTGGGTCTACGCGCCCCGGAAACATAAGACGGCCCACATCGGTAAGTGGAAGTGGATTATCTTCGGGAAGCGGTCGCGGGCCGTGCTCGCCCCGTTCCTGCTGCGGGGTCAGGACGAATACTGCTTCTCGGCCCGCGAGGCGGTCGACGGCCTCCACGTCGAGCAGCGGGCGGCGCGGCTCGCCCGCGGCGGCGGCAGTGGCGGGAGCCGGAAACCGGCGGTCGTCCAGCGGCGCCGGCAGTGGCGGGACTTCTACACCCCGGACACCCTGAGACAGGCCGTCTGCAATGCGGTGCGGCTGGCGAACCGGGCGCGGGCCGAGGCGGGGGAGCGGCCGATTGGGGCATTTTCGCCGTATATGTTGCGGCACCTTTTCGCGAGTGGGATTGCCGACCTCGATCAAGCCCGCGCCGCCCTCGGCCACTCGGACCCGCAGGTGACGCTCCGCTACGCCAAGCGGGATTTTGCCGCGGCGGTGCGGGTGGCGAGCGAAAGGGGATAGGATGACGCCATGCCCGCGACCCTCGAACGCACCGACACCCGACTCGACGCCCTGCTCGCCGGCATCCTGGCGAACCCGGTGGACGATATCGTTCGGATGATTTACGCCGACGCATTGGAAGAGACGGGGGAGCCGGAGGACGTGGCGCGGGCGGAGTTCATTCGGTTGCAAATTGCGCTGGCGAAGCTATCGCACCGGCCCCGCGAATTGGCAAGCCGCGAACAGAAGTTGCAGCATGATTTGCGATGCAAATCTTGGTACCAGTTCGGTAAAAATGGTGGTGGCCTGGATAGGGTTTCCTCGATCACTTTCCGTCGCGGATTTATTCACACGATTCGGTGCAGTTTACGGTTCTGGATCGGTGGACCTTGCCCCCGATTAGAGTTGGAAAATAGCTGGCCTGACGAGCCGCCATACCAAGCCGGAAAAACACATGGCATCTTCGACTGTCGTCACTGCGACAGTACCGGCCAAGTCGTTTCCCACGGCCCCCGGATCGTGCGGGAACACCCGGTCGAGCGGGTGGTGGTGACGGACCGGTCCCGCGAAGTCGCGATGAACGCCTTGTCGGATGCCGCGATTCGCTGGGCCAAGTCCACCCGCTGACCTCTCACGCCGCCCGCCCCGCCCCCACCGGCAGCACCGCCGCCGCCTCCCGCGGCGACCTAAACGGCCCGGCCTCGACGAACACCCGGTCCCGGTGCCAGTACCGCACCGCGTACCCCGCCGCCCGCACGACCACACCGGGTGGCAGGGGACAACGCAGCCAGCCGTCCCTCTCCCGGATCCGATCGACGGCCGCGCGCGCGCATTGGAACGCCTCGCCCGGTGTCCCCTTCGACCGGATGATCACCTTCCGACCCGCGAACCGGAACCGGCACCCATATGTGCCGTCGTCCTTCGCGTGGACCCACTTCGGCAGGACGCCGGGGGGTAGATCGCGGTCGAGATGGCAGCCGGCCTTGACCCAGGCCACGATCGCCTGGTGTGCGGCGGATTCGGTAGGGTATTGACCCAAGCTGACGTGTCCGATGATGTCATTGAGCCAGGGCCGGGCGTGCCACAACCGCCGCTGCCGGCGGATGTACTTGTAGAGCCGGTCCGGCCGGCCGAGCAGAATGCCCATAGAAAATGACCCCGATGAGGGATAAACTCCCACCGCGGGGCGTGGCGACGTGCCGAAAGCGGCGGGTCGGGATTGAGCCCCCGACCCGTCGCGTCCCTCTTTTCTTATCCGTGCGTCTGAATCGGCGTAAGGGGCGACCTCTCCCTGACGGGCTACGGCGATGGTGGAATGCGTGCAGGGATTCAGGAACGGGCCACTGGACCGAACCAGCAACGATGGCTCGGCGGCAATCCAGGGTGAACTCGAAGGGTGCGTCCCTGCAATGGATCAGGCGTTTCCGGCTGCAAACCGACTCGGCATTCCGGACTTGGACGTCACGATGGGGGCCACGTCCGTCCCGCTTCCCGTCTGGTGTTGGGGCCAGACCGGTCGTCGTCGGCCCAATCTCGGCACCTGGCACCACTACACCGACGATTACCGCTTCAGCAGCGTGGAGAAGCGTCCCTGCAATCTAATAGATACGGGATGCGCCGCGGCCGTTGAGGTGAATTACAGCGTCTTCGACGATACCCCCCTCGCGGTCGCCTTTTGGACGATCTACAAGAAGCGGTACATTGCCCGGCTCTGGCAACGGCTTTGCACTCCTACGGCCCGCTGCACCTAAACGTGGTGGGCTGCACTTTTACTCGTCATCCTAGATGAAATGGGATGCGTTATTTGGGAATGCCGAGTACTCTAAAACCCATTTTGCCCCCACGGAAGCCTGATTATAGTCGACCGGGAAGTTATCGTAGAGACACGCACCAGCAAGTTCCTCTGGCCTGACTCTTTGACAGCCGATGTCAGCTTTCATGTCTTCAGCGTGGCCAGGGTGTTTTTCGGCCATCCAACGAACAAGCTGCCTATGCCATTCTGCATCCTTCTCCCGCAATGGCCAAGTTAGAGGATGCACGATCTCAAGTCCGTACTTTGCTAATATAAAAATAATAAAGTGAGAGCAGTTCAATCCATTTCCGTAGTCGATTATTTTGCCGGATTCAAACAATAACTCCGCTTTGTCAGGGTATTTCAATCCATATTTAATTTCTCTATTCTTCTCAAGTATCCATCGGCAATATTTTGAAAAAAACCTCTGCCTTTCTATTGGGATATTAAGACTGACCAGTAGACAGATTCCGTTTGGTTTTGTCTCTAAGAGTCGATGATGCCAGCATAAGTGAAATTGATACCATTCCCCATCAGCAACATACACCAATCCTACGTGGGTATTGTGTGGTTCGTCGGAGTTTAGGCTAAGCGCAATATAAATCAATTCTTTATCAGTCTTGAATATGAGCCGCTTGTCATTCATCCGTCTACTCCAAGCCGGCCAATAGCCTCTTGGCCATATCAGTCCCTCTTGTGCTAACCAACAAAGCCCTTAACTTTGACGTGTACTCCGTCCGCTCTCCTTTTAATCGACTTCTTATCGGACAAGTAATTGCAAGCATTGACAAGGCTATTGATGTCTCCAGCCGAGACACGTCTGCTATTCTGAATGTCTCTCGGCATGTACTGATATTATCCGCAGAAAGTAGGGCGTCAAAGTACGAGATTACGCTATCGATACCAGCGTCTGGATTCTGAGATAAAGAGGCGTCGTATAACTTGACGACAAACTGAAAAGCGCTAGTATCGCGCCAAATGGCGGCTTGGGATTCGGTTCTATCGGCGTAGTTCGGCCTGTCGTCGCCGCCGAAAAGAATTCGGCGGCGACCAGAGTAAGAATCGCTCTCGAAGGGAACGGTCACAATCAACTGCTTCTTTAATTGGACGGCGTTTTCTTCCTCTTGAAGATTATACTCGGCGCGCATAGCAACGCGATCATTTTCCCACGGTCCCGCTGAACTTGAAGTTGCAAATATCACGGAATGTCTCCCTTGCTTGCTATCTCGATTGCCATTGCCGTGAACTCGCGCAAAGCATCAAACACGGACGACTGTGCCAGCGGAGTTGTTCTTTGCGCATCCGTATTAATGTCGAGTTCCACAAAACATGACATAGGTGATGACTTCTTTATTGTCATAGACTCCGTGTGTCCAACTGATGTCCTGAGTGATATATGCAGACCTACGCACGTCCATGTTGCTAGTCTGTTGATAGTTACTTGCTCAGTCCCCATTCTCAATGGACGCTTGCGATTTATTCTGTACATCATGTCGGTTGATTGAGGGTCAATTATAACATAAGGCGAAAGCAGTTTACCGATACATTCATAGGCGGATTCTCGGCTATCTTGCTCATATGCGACACGGGCGGCAAAGCCCATACGGTATATAGGAGGACACTCCGTCTTTACCCACTTCTCGACGGTGTCAAGTAAAGTCTGACACGCCTGCGGAAATGGTTCGGGAGATGGCATAACTAGCGCATTATCGACATCTAGCATACCGGCATATGTCCAAATAATTCTCAACGGATCAATAGTCAAATCAAGTACGCCATGCTTGTGTTTTCCTAGTGCTGATTTCTCCGTCATTTTTTTTGTTTCCGATTCCGGATCGTTCTCCGTAACCCATTTCCACCAACTGAGGTCGTACTTGCCGTCTCTGCTCTCAGGAAAAACCAACAACTGCACTTGCGCAGGCTTCCATAGATCAGGCGCGACGACGATCTCTTTTGCCGTTGACGATGCCATAGCCGATCTCTGTTGCCAGAGTCCGATAAGGAAGTGTCGAACTTTGTAGTTACCTACGAAGGACTGGGGCCGGTTCCTGCTTTTTGGCTAGACGTTTGCCTGCTTCCCGTAACAGCACTTCCCTTGCCCACGCTGCAAATCCAGTCGGTTCATCGGCTACCGCGCCCATGATTTTTTGCTTTTGATCGGCCGTCACCGGGATTCGCAAATCAATGCTCATCCGCAGTAGCGGGTCTTTTGCAGGTCGAGCCATGCCGTAACTGTAGCAAAGAAAATCCGAAAGAAAAGGCGAAAAACACTTGGGCGGTAGACAAAGTAATGCTACAGTAATGCCAGACCAACTGGAGCCGCCCATGTGCCAGTTACGCGAAGAACGTGGCCGGAAGATCGCCGAAACGTGCAAGATCAAACAGCGGGGCAAGCTCTGGGCGGTCCCGTCTCAATCAGGTGATCGGCACTATCTGGTCAACCTCCAGCGGGAGTATTGCAACTGCCCCGACTTCATTGAACGCGGCGAACCGTGCAAGCACGTTTACGCGGCCCGCATCGTAGTCCAGCGGACCCAACGTCACGCGGACGGGTCGGAGACCGTCAGCACCCTAACCGTCGAAGCCAAAGTGGAACGGAAGTCCTACCCCCAAGATTGGACGAATTACAACAAGGCACAGGTCAACGAACATCGCCTGTTTCAGTCGTTCCTATTCGACCTTTGCCGGAACCTCCCCGCGCCGGCTCCCAAGCCCGGTAGACCGCCGGTGAACCCTGCGGACGGGGCGTTCTATGCCTGCCTCAAGGTCTACAGCACCATGTCAGCCCGTCGGTTCATGGGCGACCTCGATGAAGCCCACGCGGCCGGGTACGTCTCCCGCATCCCGCATTTCAACAGCGTTCTCCGGTTCCTCGATACCGAAGACGCGACGCCGATCCTTCAAGAGTTCATCGACCGGTCTGCCGCCCCGCTCGCCGGAATCGAACGGACTTTTGCCGCGGACAGCACGGGCTTTTCCGCGAACCGGTACAACCGCTGGTTCGATGAAAAATACGGCCGGCCCCGGTCGAAGCAGAAATGGGTGAAGGTTCATGCGATGGTCGGCACGACCACGGGAGTCGTCACGGCCGCGACGATCCTTGACCAGCACGCCAGTGACGGGGCACAACTCCCCGGCCTTGTCGAGCGGACTGCGAAGACGTTCGCCGTCGCCGAAGTCTCCGCGGACAAGGCGTACTGCTCTCGGAAGAACTTCGACGCGGTAGAATCTCACGGTGCGGCGTTCTACCCGGCCTTCCGTAAGGACACGACCGGTAACGTCGGCGGGGCGTTTCAGAAAGCGTTCCACTTGTTCAAGGCGAACGAAGACGAATACAACCGGCACTACCACTTGAGGAGCAACGTCGAGTCCGTTTTTTCCTCCGTGAAACGCCGCTTTGGTGAGGCGGTCAGGGCGAAGAACGACGTGTCGATGAGGAACGAAGCGTTGGCCAAACTGGTCTGCCATAATGTAACATGCGTCATCGCCGGGATGTACGAACTCGGGATCGCCCCGACGTTCACGAAGACGAGTTGCACTTATACGGAGGAGGTTGCACACGTACTACCCTTTCGGCGGTAGTCTGGGTGCAAAGCCTCTGGCAACAGGCTAATCTCAGGGTATTTGTTGATGCCAACATGCCGGAGCGGGTGTTGGAGTGCGAAGAGAGCCGATATGGTGTCCCTGCAAATTACCCAGCGTTCGCCACGCGGGGCTACGAGCGGCGGGTTGAATCGCTGACCACCGAATACCAGTGGGCCACCTCGTTCGGCGTGAAAGTCCCGGTCTTCCTCGTGATCGGAGGGGGCCGGAAGGTCGCCGAATGGTGCCGGCGTACGCCAGGGGCGTTTCATTCGGGGTATGCGGCGACGAAGCGGGTTTATAGCGTTCCCTGCAAAGGGAATGAGGAGTTGTTTAGTGAATCGTCATTGCCCGAGGATGACTCTAAACCACCGCGCCGAGAATCCGCCTTGTTCTAACCCAGGAGAGGTCATGTCCAAGGGAGATAGCGGAGGGGGGGCGGCGGTCGGTGGCGGCTCTGCAACAGCCACCGGGGCCACCGGGGCCGGCGGAGCCATAGGACCATCCGGAAGATCGGCCGACGGGAAGCACGACGTTCACCTGCCCGCCGACAAGAAGCGGTTGACGATCGACCAAGCCGACGCAGCCCTCAAACAAATGGGGGGACGGATCGACAAGGGTTCGGCAAAGTCCGACCTAAATACAAAGCAGACCACCTATAGCGTTAAACTGCCAAACGGCTCTACCCAGCGCCTTACCGCGAAGGAACTCGCCAAGATCGTGTACGCTGGCAAGCGGTAAATGCGTCCCTGCAAGGCGATGCGTGGGACGGAACGAATCGCGCAGTGGCTGACGGGCTACGGCGGGCGGAAAGTGACGAGAGGGGGTCAGTGGTGGGCCGAAGAATTATGAAAACTATTCTCATAAACTCGAATTAATATATTAATGTCCACTACTCTCTCATAAAGTTGAAAGGTACTTTACGGCGACTTTCTCGTCTCGAC